>Ga0315899_10005157_pt1 | contig 14115 bp, 7 predicted proteins | sample LakEriMetagenome_2_FD_203518 | JGI IMG/M metagenome (GOLD analysis project Ga0315899, IMG submission 203518) | Freshwater fungal communities from buoy surface, Lake Erie, Ohio, United States - Buoy 4 MA112 | ecosystem: Environmental > Aquatic > Freshwater > Lake | place: USA: Lake Erie, Ohio... | reverse complement strand
TGCGTCGCTAACGATGTCTCCGCTCGCTGGTGGCAAAAGGAAGGCGGCGGCGGCCAGTTCTACCGCGGCAAAAGCTTCGACACCTTCTGCCCCGTCGGCGCCATCAAGCCCGCCAGCGCCATTCGCGACCCCCAGAAGCTCCGCCTCATCACACGCGTCAACGGCGTGACGATGCAGGACGGCAACACCAGCGACATGATCTTCTCCGTCGCCACCCTCATTCACGAACTCAGCAAAGATCACACCCTGGCGCGCGGCACGCTCATCCTTACCGGCACGCCCAGCGGCGTCGGCTTCGCACGCAATCCCCCCGTCTTCCTCAAGCCGGGTGACACCGTTGAAATCGAAATCGAAGGCCTCGGCACCATCACCAACCGCGTCGAGAACGCCTGATCACCGCCGCTCACGCCGCCTTGCGACCAGGCTTGCCGTCGTGCAGGTCACCCGCGTCCGAGCAGTCCGCCGTCGCCGCGACATTCGCGTCCGTGATGGGAATGTTCGCCGCGGGATGCTCAGCATGTTCGCCTGCATCTACGTGGGCTGCATCGGCATGCTGCTCGCCGTCTACCCGCTGAGTCTCCGCCTGCGCCGCTTCCGCCTGCTGCCCCTCAGCCGCCGGCTTCGCAGTCTCGCGCAGTTCCGCAGGCATGGGCGCACCAAACTCCAGAACGATCGCTTCGCCCAAGCCAGGCGTGCTGTCCATGACACCGACGTTCATGCACACGCGCACCACGCACGCATCATCCGTCGCAACCCGCGTGAACGCCTGACCGCCCGACAGCGTCGCGACGCGATCCGTGATCGCCAGATCAAGCCAGCGCCGCCATGACGCATCCTTCATGCGCGTCACATCGTTCAAAGGCGACAGCTTGCCCTGCAGCGTCTCATCTGTCATGTCACGCACGGGCGTTCGCAGCGTGAACGTCAACTGATTCACATCCGCATCAAATCCAATCCGCAGATGTGACCCGATCCACGTCGGCGCCGCTACCGCCGCAGGTTGCGAGTTCTCCGCCTGCTCATCACCATGGGGCGTCGGCGCCATTCGCCATGCTTCTGCCTGCGATAAACCGGCTCGTGCATCATCCGCACCAAGCCCGACCAATCCAGCAATCGCCAGCCGCAGCTTGTCACGGTCAAACATCACTCGCTGCGGCACGTTGGCATCAACATCAATCCGAAGACCCGTGCCCTCAGGCAGGTGCGGATTCATCGCCTCCACAGTCTCTCGCACCGTCACTGCCACAGGCACAACCACCCGCTGCAGCGACAGATTCCCGCTGTCAATCTGAATGAACTCGCGCAGCGCATGCAGCGTGGAACCCATGGCCCGCGCCTGCGCCGCCAAACCGTTCGCCACCGCCGCTCGCTCCGCGGGCGAAGCCTCAGGCTGCCCAAGCTGCGTTGCATAGTTTGCAACACCATCCAGCGCCGGCGCGAACTGCTCCGCGATCTGCGCGAGTGCATTCGTCCGCGCCTGCGACGCATTCGCCGACTCCTGCGACGCGAAGTTCAGCATGTCCACTTCACTGCGGTGCGCCGCCGAGTCCTTCCGCCATGCATGCATGAAGCCCGCGACACCCGCGATCATCCCCGCCGCACCAAGCAGCCCCAGCGTCACACTCACGCCCGTCCACAGCTGCGTGTGCGCATGCGCCGCCGCCAGCGTGTCACGCGAGCGAGCTTCGTGCGCCGCCTGCGTCTTGCGCAGCTGTTCACTCACCACAGCAAAGGCTTCAACCGCCGCGAGATACGAGTCCCGATTCGTGGGCGTGCGAATCAGCTTCGTCGCGCTCTGCGCGAACACATCCGCCGACTTCGAGAATGCCTCCACGTCCGCCGTCGAAACGCCACACTGCGTGGCACGCGTCGTATACGTGGCGCACTGCCCCGCAAAGCTCTCGACAGCGCCATACGCCGCGCCGCGCACTTCATCGGTGTCGTTGATCGCCACCTGCAACGCACCTTGCAACGCTGTCCGCGCCGCGCGATCCGTCTCAGCAATCAGCCCAGCACCGGGAACGTGCGCAGCGGCGCCGTCACCCAGCGTCCGCGCAGCCCGGTCGCCCGCCGATGACATCACCGCCACCGACGCAACCGTGAGGCCCGCAGATGCAACAAGAACGGCAGCAAAAAGTGCTCGCACGCGAATGGCTCCTTCGCATGCTCTATCGGCCCGCCAATCGCCCCGATGTGGTGAACCCCGCCGGATCACGTACAACACCCGCCAACTGCGCGTCCGAATAATCCAACCCCACGACTATCAGACCGCCCGCGCCCGCCCACAGTCCGGGCACGCCGCCACGCTCGCCTCGAGTCCATCGAGCGCACGTCCGCACCCCGCACAGACCGGCTTTGCCAGCCGCTCATCTTCCTTCCGCGCCGCATCCGCCCCGCGCCGCTCGTTCACAAACACCGTCACGAAAAGTCCCACCAGCACAAACCCGCACAGCGTCAGCAGCGCCGCCGGCATGCCCACGCGCGACATCATCACCCCAAACGGCACCGTCCCCACCGCCGCCAGTTTGAAAGTCAGCCCCCACAGCCCAAACACTTCCGCCGACCGCGCCCGAGGCGTGAGGTACGCGACGAATGCTCGGTTCGCACTGCCCAGCGACCCAAGCCCGAAACCAATCAAACATGCAAACACCCACATGGGCCACTGCGCCACAACTACCGGCGGCGACTGCGCCTGCCCCCGCGCATGCTCCCACGCGTAGTAAGCAAACCCGCTCGTCGCAACCAGCCACACCACCAGCAAACTCACAATCGTCCGCTTGTGCCCAAGCCGATCCTGGAAGTACGCCGGAATCACCGTCCCCACCACACCTGCGATCGTCACCACCGCGATGAAAATCACACTCTTGGTGATGTCAAATCCCAGCCGCTCCACGAGAATGCTCGCAAAGCTGATCACCGTGCTCATCGCCACGCCGTAGAAGAACGAACCCAGCAGCAGCACCGCCAAATCACGAAACTGCGCCGTCGACTTCGCCGACTCAATCAGCCGCGTAAAGCCAATCACAAGCGGATTGCCGGGCGACGGGGCGTTCGTCTTCGCTTCCCGCAGAAACAGCAGCGTGGGAATCGAGAACGCCAGGAACCACACCCCTGCAAAGATGAACAAAGGCCCGAACCGCTGCGGATCCTGCAGCCCGAACACCGTGATCGCCCCCACCGTGATGATCAGCAGCGCGAGCGCTGCCAGATATGCAATGCACCACGAAAAGCCCGACACTCGCGCCATGTCTTCTCGCCGCGCCAGTTGCGGCAGGAAACTTGCGAGAAAATTCTCGCCGATATTGAAGCAGAAGTTGGCCGGAATGTACAGAAGCAGCGCGAGCCACAACGAGTCGGGCCCGAGTACCGCGAAGAGACACGTCAGCGCCGCGCACGCCACCCCCGTGCCCAGCAGCCATTGCTTCTTGCAACTCCGATCATCGGCAATCGCGCCCGCCACCGGACTTGCCAGCACCACCAGCAGCATCGATCCCGCAAACACATACGACCACACCGCGTCCTTGTCAGGCTGCGTATAGACGACTTTGGTGAAGAACAGCGAGAACAGAACCGTGTTGATCAGCAGCGTGAACGACTGGTTCGCGACATCGAAGCTGATCCAGCTCCAGATCTGCCCACGATTCGGAAGATGAGAGATTGGCAGCTTCATGTGTTCGCTTCGTGCATCGGATGCGTGCAGTCCCGCACGTCAGCATATCCGCTCAATCATCCATCAATCCGCCACGCTGCTCCCGCTCCGTCGCTTTGCATGCGAGAAGTACAACCCCAGCAGTTCCGCAGCAGTCAGCGCAGGCAACCCGCTGTCCATCCGCTCCCGACCCAGCGCAAATAGCATCTTCCACTGCGACCACAGCACGCCATAGCTCCACCACAGGCTTCGCGCCGGGTCATACATGTTGGTGCTCTCCGCGCTGCTGCCGTTCATCTCCACGATCGTGAACGCCTCGCCAGCACGCAGCTTCTCATCGCTCTCATAGCGAATATCAAACCGCACCCAGTCAAGCCCGCCCATCGCATCCCGCTCAAACCGCTCGCCCGCGTACTGCTGACACAAGCTATCAATCACGCGCGTCAGTTCCGGCGTGATCAAGTGCGAGCCGTCGATAAACTTCGTCCCCTGGCAGTGGTTGCCCGCCACCCCTAGCGCCACACGCTCGCCCCGCGCGGGCACACGCATCGCCTCATCCGCCAGTCGCGTCAAAAACACGCGGTGCTGCCGCCGAAAGCGCGGATGCCGCTCAATCAACTCTTCAAGCGTGTGCGTGCCATCCCCCTCCAGCACCGGAAACTCCTTCGCCGTGATGCTGAAGATGAACCCTTCACGCAATCCGCGCTTGCGACACCACAACACTCCGCATTCATGCGGCCCCGCCGCAAACTGCTGCACCAGAAATGGCCCCGCCACGGCTTCGCAATACGCCGTCACATCCTCATCGCTGCGAAGCATCTTCACCGCATGCCCGCGTTGTCCCTCATCAGGCTTCGCGATCGCAGGCAGCGCAATACACGCATTACTCATCCGCTCGCGAGCCATCGCGCAGCGTGCCGGCACGTCCTCCATGGCATCAACCACCACCGTGCGCGCTACCCGCTCGCCCGCATCGCCGCCGCCCGCCACCAGATCACGAATGATCTCGCTCTTGTGCTCACCCACAAACCCGCCCGCATTGCTGATCGCCGGATTCACCGCCGTAAACGCGAGCAGCTTGCGATGCTTCGCCGCCAACGACAGCAAACACGGCATAATGGGCAGATACACCAGCCAGGTGGGCCAATACTCAAACAACACCGCTCGCTCAACCGCAATCCGCGTAAACCGCCACCCACGCACCGACAGCACACTCGCAAACCGCGGCGCACTCCACCCGATCTTGAACCATCCCACCAGCAGCACCACGCTCGCCCCCACCGCCGACCAACCATGCACCTGCGCCGCAAACCCATGCTCCATGATCGCCGCGCCGATCAGGCCCGCCACAAGCGCAACAACACTCCACACCACCACGCCGCACACGTACGCACATCGAGCCAGCCACGCACGCCCATCACTCACGGCCCACAAACCAGCTGCCGCTTCTTCACGCCACGAGTGCAGCACACCCGCGTTCCAACCTTGCAAAAGCGCGCCACGCTTGAGCCGCGCGTCCCAAGCTGCTTTCGACGCGCCTCCCCGCCGCACCACCCGCAGCGTCCATAACACCATCCCCGCAAGCAGGCTCAGCCACGCCACAAACAAATCAACGCCAAGCCCCCACACACTCGCCACCAGCGTCGCCGCGAGCAACACGCCCCATGCCGGCCGCCTCAGTGTCACCACCGCAATCACAACAACATGTGCCCACCAAGGCACCGCTCGCATCAAACCGCGAAACGCATCCGTCAGCCACAGCAGACCCGTGCGATCTCGCTGCACCGGCTCTTCCACCACATCACCGCGCAGCTCCCCGCGAAAGAACGCATCCAGTCGCGCCGCCGTCGCTTCCGCCTGCTGAAAAGGCAGAAAGTGCCCCGCATTCATCACCACCATCGCGCTCCCAGGCAGTGCCTCATGCATCGCCCGCGCGCTCTCCACCCGCACCAGAAAATCCCCCGCCCCATGCAGCACCAGTGTCCGCTCAGCCATGCCGTCACTTTGCAGCTTGCCCAGCACGCCAACCAGTTCGCGCTGATCGCTCTGCATGAAGTTCCGCAGCCAACCCGTGCGCTCATCAAACGTACCCAGCGCACCAAAGTGCGGCACCGCCTCAGGCAACATGCCAAGCAGCACGAACCCCACGCGATACTTCGCATGTTCGAGCCAATACGACCCCGATCCTTCAAACCGCTGCTCACCGATGCTGCCCAGCAGCGTCAACGTGCTCACCCGCTCTGACTCATCATGCGCAAGCCACATCGCTGCGCCGCCGCCATTGCTCCACCCCACCACATGCGCACTCGCCACACCAACTTGTTCCAGTAGTTGCCTGACCGCCCCCGCCTGCGCCCGCAGCGAATGATCGGGCGCACGCAGCGAGCTCTTGCCAAATCCAAGCAGGTCCGGCGCAATCACCCGGTACCCGCGCTGCGACAGCAGCTCACCCAGCTTGTTGAAATTCGTGCTGTCTCCGGGTGATCCGTGCAGCAGCACCGCTACTTGTGCATCAGGTCGCGGCGCGGCCCACTCCGCATACGCCAGCGTCAGTTGCCCTTCATCGCCCACACGAACGCTGCGCGCTGGTTCCCCCCGCCGCCCGCTCACCAGCGCATGCGACAGCACCAACGCCATCACGTACACAATCACCAGAATCCATCGCAGTCGGCGCACAGGCGTGAGTATTGGCCTCGCCACGGGCTCGTGCGAGTTGGTCATTCATCAAATCGCTTCGCCGCCCGTCGCTTGGCTGCAAGCAGTCCCGACCCTTCATCCTTCTCCGGCTCGGTCACCACCGGCACCGCACTGGTCGTCCGCGCTTGCGCACCTGCCCCAGCATTGGACGACCCGCCAGCTGCAAGCCCAGTCGCCCCACTGTCCGCCTTCACCGGCGCTGCCACCGCCAAGCGTTGTGCCCGCCTTCTATCTCGCGCCGCCGCCGCCAACGCCGCCGCGTCCTGCTGCGAAAGCGCCAAACTCGGCTCACTCGCCGCAACCGTCTCCTCCACGCGCGACTTCACCCGCGACACACTCGCTGCCGCGCTCGTCGCACGCATCTTCTCCGCCAGCACTTCCTTCGCCGCCGCCGCTGTCTTGAACCGCGCACTCAAGAACCGATCCCACGCCACTCGCCGCATCGCGATATCCACCAGCAGCGCAACCAGCGCAAACGGCATCAGGAACTTCCACAAAGGCGTCACCGCCTCTGCAGGTTTGATGTTCGTGCGATCAAACAGCCGCGCCTCCGCAGGCTTCGCGATCTCCAGCACACGCCCACCGCCCGCCTTGGCAATCTCCGCCAGCGTCCGCTCATCGCTCGCTAGCGTGCGAAACTCCGCTCCCTCCTGGAGCGTCGTCCCGATGATCGCAGGCGACATGCGCCGTCCCTGTTGCTGCGGCTTCACAATCGCAACATAGCTCCCCGTCTGCGACGCCGGACTGACCGACTCAAAGACACCAGGCGAAATCGCCGTCAGCGTCACCTCACGCGTCGAGCCGTCAGGCGCATACACCGTCGCCGGCACTTGCACACCTGCAAGCGGCACACCATTCTCATCCCGCGTTTCCGCGCGAATCGTCAGTTGTCCATCACGCACCACAGCCGTCGCTTGCACATCGCCCCCGCCCGGCGCACGGCTCGCGCTGCGCGCAATCTGCGTCCACAGCCGCTCATAACCAGGCCAACTCAACCAGTTGGTCGCCCACTTGTGCGAGTCACTCGTAAACGCTACGACCTGCCCCAACCCCACATTCCAATGCGCCAGCACCGGCTCACCCGTCGGCGCAACCATCGCCAGCGCAATCGTCGGCTCCGTGCGCGGCCGCGTCAGCGTCAACCCGCCCAGCGCAGGCATATCCGCTCCAATACCCGCCACCATCGGACTGCCGCTAGGCAGCAGCACCGGCACAAAATCTCCCTCACGTACCAGCGGCGTGCGCACCACGCGAATCGCTTTCAGAAAGATCTTCGGCAGCGCATTCGGATTGCTCGCGTAGTAGTACGTGCCATTGCCAATCCCCGCAATGTTGCTCATGCCGCCAAGGTCAGCATCATCGCCCACCGCGATCGTGCTCACCTTCGCACCCATATCAACCAGCTTCTTCGCGAGCACCGGCAGATCTTCCTCGCGCTGCGACTTGCCGTCACTCAGCACGACCACGTGCTTGGTCTTCGCATTCACGCCTTCCAACATCTCAATCGCCCGCTCCATGCCCGCTGCGATGTTGGTGCCCCCGCCCGGCGCAATCTCACGCACCTCGCGCACGGTCTCATCAACCTTCTCATTCCGCGAAAGTGGCACAACAATCTGCGCGTTATTGTCAAACGCCACCACGCCCACCAGGTCGTTGCGATCCAGCGACGCAATCGCCAGCGCCGTCGCGTCGTTCGCAATCTCCTGCTGATTGCGAATGCTCCCCAGCACATTCCGTCGCATGCTCCCCGACTTGTCAATCACAAAGATCGTCGCGACTTCGGGCGAAATCACGCGATCCGGCAAATCAAGCTCAACAGGCAGAATCTCCGCCACAGGCGTTCCGCGCCACCCGCCGCTGCCGAACGAATCCGGCCCACCCACCATCACCAGCCCGCCGCCCATGTCTCGGACAAAGCTCGCAAGCTGTTCCTGAATCACCGGATCGATCGCTTCCGCCGGCACATCTTCCAGAATCACCAGGTCATACGACTGCAGCGCAAGCACCGTCGCAGGCATAGATCCCGGCGAAATGACCGTTGTCTCAATCCCCGCACGCCGCAACACCTCCGCCAGCGTGCTGCCCGCACCGCCCGACTCGCCATCACTCACCCCGTCCACCAGCAGCACACTGCCGCGCCCCGGCGTAATCGTGAACGCCTGCGCCGCGTTGTTCTCCATCACCGTGTCACCCGCCAGCCGTACCGCGTCGGGGTTGTCACTCGTTGGAGCCGCAATCGCATCAGGCTCATACACCGCTTCAAACCGATGCACCCGCCCAGGCCCCAGCTCCACTTCCACCACTTCCACATTCCGCCCCGCTTTGAGCGACACGCGCCGCCCCACACCGCGTACCTCCCCATTCAAATCAAGCGGCGTTCCCTCCCGCAGCAAAAGCAAGTTGCCCTCGCTCGCCGCCGTCGCCCACAGCACCACACGCACATTCACCGTCGCCTGCGCCGCCGCCGCAGGCGGAGCATCCACCGACTCCACCACCACCTCGTTCTCCAGCCGATACGACAGCGGCACCACATCAATCGGCAGCCCGCCGCGCCGCCCACGTCCCATCCGCCCCGCGATCTCCTGCGCCGCCGCAACCGCATCGCCCGCCGTCTGATTGCCGTCACTCATCAGCACGATGCGCCCCGCCGCATCCGGAGGAATCATCGCCGCCGCCATGCGCAGCGCATCCGCAATGTTCGTTCCCTCCACCCGCTGAAAGTTCAGTTCCCGCTCCCACACCGCCGCCCGCGCAGGCGTCGCGATGCTCACGCTGCGCCCGTCAAACGCCACCATCCCCAGCGCATCTTCCGGCCCCAGCGTCCCCGTCGCTTGCCGCAAGTACGTCCTCGCCGCATTGATCGCACTCTGCCCCGCATCCGCAGGCCTGAAAAATCGCTCGACCGACCCCGACGTATCCACCACCGCCACCACCGCCAGCCGATTCGTTTGCCGCATGTTGCTCACACGCGCCAGCAGCGCGGCGATCACCGCAAGCAGCACCAGCCGTGCCGCCACACTCGCCACCCGCCGCGCAGGCGACATCGCGCCAAAGTACAACCACGCGATCACACCCATGGGCAGCGCAAGCAGCAGCAGCCACAGCCACACCGGTTCTTCAAAGTGCAGATTCACTTCCCGCCGCCTCCCGCCGGAGCCGCATCAGGCGCAGGACCTCGCTCAACTTCCTGCTTCACGCCGCTCTTCTCCTGCGCCCGCTGCTGGTACCGCTGAAACACACGCCGCACCAGTTCCGTCCGGTCATTGGGCACCGATCGATTCTCAATCCCCGACTGCGCACCTTCCACGGCGCTGCGCATCGCTTCATCCAGTGTCGCACTCTGCCCCGTCGCGCTGCGAGGCGACGGATCGTTGTTCATGATCTCCGAAATCGTCCGCTGCCGCCCCTCGCGCGTGCTCGCCCGCGCATCCACAGGCACCGTCTGCGTCGGCGCCGTCGCCTCACGCGTCGCTCGCGTCGGCGTCGCGCCGCCACGTCCCGCATTCCCCACATTCCCAAACGGCATCGAGTCCGCAGACTCACCCGCCCCGCCGCCACGCTCACCCGCATCTTGAGGCGAGTTCTCCGCAAGCTCCCGCGCCAGTTGCTCCAACTGTCGCCGCTGCTCAGGCGTCGCCTGCTCCAGGAGCTTCCGCGCACGCTCACGCATCTGTTCACTGTTCTGCGACATCCGCTCCATCTGCTCGCGCGCCGCCCCCATGTTCTTCAGTCGCTCCGCAAGTTGCTTCAGCTCTTCACCGCTTGGCAGCTTGTCAGGCAGTCGCTGCTCGCCGTCCTTCTGTTCCTGCTGGTTCCCTTCGCCACGACCTTGCGTTCCCGCCGCTCGCTCACCCGCCGGCTGTGACTGCTCCGCACCACGCTGCTCACCCCCACCCTGCTTCTGTGCAGCCTGTTCCCCGGCAGTCTTCTCTCCCGCGCCTTGCTGTTCTTGCTTCGCACCGCTCTGTTCACCAGCACCGCCGCGTTCATTCTCGCGTTGTTCCGGCTTTGGCGTTTCACCGCCGTTGCCTGCCTGTGGGCCCTTCTCGCCACCCTTCTCGCCCCGCTTCTCGCCAGCCTGCTCCTGCGCATTCGCATCAGCCCCAGCGCGACGTTGCATCTGCTCGGTCTGCCCTTGCTTTGCACCTTCGCCACCGCGAGACTCCGTCGGCTGCGCCTGCTGACGCGAACCAGCATTGCGCTGATCCTGCCCCTCGCGCTGCTCGCCGCGCGATCCCTGTGAACCCGGCTGTTGTGTGCCCGGCTGCGTCTGAGGCGCACCAGCATCCGGAGGCTTGGGCGTCCCACCCTCGCCCGCCGCGGGCTGCGTCGCCGGCTGCGAAGGCTGCTGCTGCGACCGCGGCCCGTCTCCGCTCTGCGCCTGCCCCGGCGCCTGCTGAGACTGCGTCCCCTCCTGCTTCTGCCCCTCGCCGCTCTTCTGCTGTTCACCCTGCTTCTGACCACTCTCCTGCTTGTTCACAGCCTCCTGCTTCTGCCCAGTCTGCTGCTCGCCACTGCCCTGCGCACCCTGCTTCGGCTCGCCCTGTTTCTGTTCGCCCTGCGTGCGCTCACCAGACTGCTGCTTCGTCAAGTCACCCGACCGCTGCTGTTGCTGACCACCCTGCTTCTGCGGCTCGCCGCTCGGCTGCTCGCCCTGCTTCCCATCCTGCTGCTTCTGACCATCCCGCTGCTCGCCACCCTGCGACTGCTCACCTTGCTTCTGCTCACCCTGCGCGCGCTCACCAGCCTGCTGCTCGCCCGACTTCACCTCATCGCGCTTCGCATCATTCTGCTTCCCCTGTTCACCCGGCGACTGCTCAGGCGATCGCTCAGCCGCTCGCTCTGCCTTCTCACCCTGAGGCTGCTCCGGCTTGCCCTGCAGCGCATCCGCCGCGCGCTGCATCGCCTCACGCAGTTCCCGCGCCTCGCGCGTGCGTTCATCCTCGCGCTTCGCATCAGTCTGCTCGTCGTGTTGCTCGTTCTGTTCGCCAGACTTCTCCGCTGCCGCCGGCTGCTCAGGCTGCGCATCCCGCTGCTCACTCGCGTTCGCCTGTTGCGCCGGCTCCTGCTTCATCTGCCCCGTCGCACCCGCCTGCCCCGCCTCCGAAGCTGACTCCGCCTCCGCCCCGCTCGTCATCTCCGCCGCTGATTGCTCCTGCTCCCACTGCTGCATCGCTTCCGCAAGCTCGCGCATCTGTTCCGCCGCACGCATGCGCTCTTCCGCAGTCATCGTCTGCATGCGCTCGCGCAGTTCGTCCACCGCCGCCGCCGCCGCTTGCGGGTCATTCGCCGCCAAAGCCTGCGACAACGAACTCGCGTCCTCGCCTTCACTCTGCGTCTGCGTCTTCGCGGCTTGCGCCAATCGCTCCAGCGCCTGCGCCGCCCCTTGCCTGCTCTGCGCTTCACGATCCAGCGTGCTCGCCGCCTCTTCCAGCGCCCGCGCTGCCGACGTCGCCGCATTCCCCGTCGCCGTCTCAGGCCGCGCCAGTTCCTCTTCCAGCTCCCGCAGCGCAGTCACTTCACGCTCCGACGCAGGTGCCGCCTGCTCCAAAGCCTCTCGCGCCTCACGCAGCGCATCTTGCGCCGCCGTCACCTGCGCTGCCGTCTCTATCCGAGGCGTCACACGCTCCACCACGCTGCGCGCGGGCACAAGCCACCACACCAGTCCCGCCGCCGCCGCGAGCGCAACACCCGCCGCCGCATGCCACGTGGGCGACACGCGCACCACGCGCTGTCCCGCCACACGCCGGCTCGCCGCTTCCGCATCCGTCAGCGCGAGCTGCTCAAACGGCCCGCGCGTCCCGCTCTGTTCAATCATCACCGCCGTCGCAAGCCGATCATGCAGCCCCAGCGCGGCGTCCACTTCACGCGCTCCCCGAATCATCTTCACAGGCCGCATCAATCCCGCCGCCGCACCCGCCGCCAGCCCCAGCGCAGCAGGCAGCAGCACCACACCCAGCGGATGCACCGCGTCCCCCAACCGGCCCATCACCGCATCAGCCATCACCGGAAAAATCTTCGCCGCCCCAGCCAAGCCCACCGCTGCCGCAGCCCCCCAGGCAAGCCCAACGCCCGCCCGGTACACCACGCGCATCGCCCACAGCCGCCCAGCCGCCGAGCGTGACACGCGAACAGTCGTCGGAATCCCGTTGCTCATAACTATCACTTCTTTCGCCCCGCACGATCCATCAGGCGCGGCATCCGAGGAAGAACACTTTACGAACGTTCCAGAACGGACGATGCACAGGTTGTACGCTCGCCACGCCCCAGGGTTTTCGTCACAACCGCGTCACAACCGCCCCGCCTCTCCCCCATGCACGACATCCGCGACATTCTCGCCCACCTCCACGCTGGCAACACCCTTAGCGAAGCGATCGCCCACGACTTCTTCACCGCCATGCTCGCAGGCCGCCTCGAGCCCGCGCACATGGCCGCCGCCCTCGCCCTCCTCGCTACCCGCACACCCACCGACGACGAACTTACCGCCGGCGCTCGCGTTATGCGAGACTCCGTCACCCCAGTCCCCATCCCCGCAGGCCTCTCAGGCAACATCATCGACACCTGCGGCACCGGCGGCACCCCCAAAACCTTCAACGTCGGCACCCTCGCCGCCATCGTCGCCGCCGCGGCCGCGCCGGGCCAGCTCCGCGTCGCCAAGCACGGCAACCGCAGCCGCACAGGCCGAGGCAGTGCCGAAGTGCTCCAAGGTCTCGGCGTCAACGTCAACGCCTCGCCGCAGGTGCAAGCCCGCTGCCTCATCGACACAGGCGTCTGCTTCTGCTTCGCCATCCACCACCACCCCGCCATGAAGCACGTCGCCCCCGTGCGCCAGGCGCTGGGCTTCCCCACCATCTTCAACGCGCTAGGCCCGCTCACCAACCCCGCCCGCGCCCAGCATCAGGTCATGGGTGTCTACAAGCGCGATCTCGTCATGCCCGTCGCCCGCACACTGGCTCGCCTTGGCTGCCAGCGCGCCTGGGTCCTCCACAGTCACGACGGCCTCGACGAACTCACCGTCACCGCACCCGTCCACATCGCCGAAGTCACCGGCCCCGCCGTGCGCGAATGGACCTTCACCGCGACCGACTACAACATCCCTCGCGCCACCATGGCCGATCTGCAAGCCGATTCGCTCGACGATGCCGTCGGCGTCGCACACGCTCTGCTTGAGGGCCAGCCCGGCCCCAAGCGCGACATGCTGCTGCTCGCCAGCGCCGCCGCGCTCATCGTGGGTGGTGTCGTAACCGACATGCCCCACGCCCTCGCCCTCGCCGCACAAGCGATCGACTCGGGCGCCGCGCAGCGCACGCTCACGCGCCTTGCCGAAATCAGCCATACTTCCTAATCGCACAGCATGCAACGGTCCCACCGACTTTGCCGAAATACAATGCTGTGATGATTCCTCTGCCCGCCACGCACGTTGCTTCCTCGCGCCGCACTCTCTTCTGGCTCGCGAGAATGCTCGTCCTCGTCGCGTGCGTCCTCTCTCTCAGCATCCCTGCGTTCGTGCCGCTCCCCGCGCACGCCGACGCGCAATCCCCCAGCGCACCTCCCAGCACCGCCGCCACCGCGCCCGCCTCCCCGCTCACCAATCCCGCCGCCATGGCCGTCCCCGCTCACCGCAAAGCGGCCAACGTCGCCATCATCACGCTCAAAGGCGAAATCGACGGCGGCGGCCGCTTCGGCAGCAGCGTCATGGCCACCAGCGTCCAGCGCCGCATCGCAACCGCCACCCGCGCCGGCGCCGATGCCATCATCTTCGAGATCGA
>Ga0315899_10005150_pt1 | contig 14127 bp, 13 predicted proteins | sample LakEriMetagenome_2_FD_203518 | JGI IMG/M metagenome (GOLD analysis project Ga0315899, IMG submission 203518) | Freshwater fungal communities from buoy surface, Lake Erie, Ohio, United States - Buoy 4 MA112 | ecosystem: Environmental > Aquatic > Freshwater > Lake | place: USA: Lake Erie, Ohio... | reverse complement strand
ATGTCCATTCCTTATTCTCAGAAATAGATGACAATGTAGTGCTGAATCCAAATGGAAAGATTAGGAAAGCAATAGAAAAGATATATGGTCTAGACACTATCCCAATAAGCCTCCTTGAGAGTGATGAGGGACTGACAAGAGTGAAAACCGATTTACTGGAATATGCACTCAGAAAGAGATGCGACTTTATAGGTGATAGTCAAATGAGTTTGGATATTCAGGTAAGCCATGAATATGGATCATTTGATGGATACAGAGGATGGAAGGGAATGGTCGCATATGTGACTAAAACAATGTATAATGTGGATAATATAGTTCAGGTTTATGACTATGATAATAGTGATATTTTAGACATCGTATAGGAGGTAAAATGGAAACTAGGGCAATGTGCTTATCAGTATCAAAGAAGAATAAGAGAGTAATGGATATGGTAGAAGATTATTCACTGCAATTCAATCTGAATACAGCCCAAACCATATTCCGTATAGTAAGGGAATACGACCAGATGAAGAGATGGAGTTACTACAACAGGGAGTTAAATGCATGACTGGGAAGACATCGACACTATCAGAAGAAATCCGAAGAAAGGTTATTAGCAAGGTCACACGAAATCCAGAGTTCAAAAACAGAGATGAAGTAATAGAAGCAGCCGTAATTGCTTTCTACAACCAACTAAAAAGAGACAAGATCATATGACATCCTCAGAGCAAGAGACCCAAACCCAATTGCTTGATATTCTCCAAGAACAGCTTGAAGAGGTCATTTCTAACTATGCACTGGACCAGGTGGAAGACCTAAACGACGAAGAATATGATCAGATAGTCAGAACCATGTATTTCAGTCGAGGGAACAAAGAACACTGGGTAGTAATGACACCATATGGACAGATTAGATCATCATCGAAGTCAACACCAAAAGATCTAATAGTCCAAATAGGAAATGCAGCAATAGAACTCCTCTATGCTTCACTTGAATAACAGTACCTCAAAACTAAAAAAAGAAGATACTATAAACCTACAACGCACCTAAATCGACCTTGAAATATACGGATAATAAAAAAAATTCTGGGATATAAAAAGGTTGGAAAAACCGACTGGTAAAACAATTAAGCAGCTATGCCACGCATAACCAGAGAGATTTGATGATCTACTGGACCATCAAATACACACTCCTCTTTATTGAGAGCACTGATAATAGCCTTGCCGAATGCCCTAGCAACAGGAGGTGGAAATGCATTCCCTATCTGCCTATATTGAGATGTCTTACCTCCCTTAAACATCCATTCATCAGGGAATCCCTGAAGACGAGCAACCATACGAATAGTCAGTTTAGGTTTATGATCGACAGGATGCGAATCGTTAGGAACATCATCTGCAACACCCTTCCCATTTACACCTAACTCCAACCACTTATTACGAGCACGGGTAGGACCTAGATCTGCCCCACCATGCTTCTTGGAACCACCAACAAGAGTAGGAGCAATAGACATCGCAGTTTCTCTCCATAAGTCAGCACCTTCCCATCCACCAGAAGACATCAGATCATATAGAGTATCACCAACATAAGCCTTATCATCAGGATCACCTGATGGGTAAGAGAAGTAGGAAGCAAACTCCTCCTTAAGAGCAACTAGAACAAATCTGGGGCGGAGTTGTGCTACACCAAAATGCTCTGCGAATACCATTCTCCAAAAGACAATATAACCCATGTCATTTAGAGCATCGATAATCCTTTGCCTGTATCCAGCAAAACGAGCAGATGCTAGACCCTTCACATTCTCTAGCATGACTACTTTAGGGTCGCACTCTTCTGCTAGACGCAACGCAGTAGGAAACAAATCCCTGTCATCATTCTCCCCTAACTGCTGACCAGCAATAGAGAAAGGGGGACAAGGAACACCACCAGCCAAAAGATCTACACCCCTGTAAGGAGATGCATCGAACTCACGAAGATCCTGGTTAATCACATTCCAGTCGGAATGATTAGCACTTAAGGTCTTACAAGCATCCTTGTCGATCTCAACAAGAGCACGAGCCTGGAAACCTGCTTGATGCAGTCCTAGAGCCTGCCCACCACCCCCAGCACAGACCTCCAGTGCGGTGAACATCCAACAATAAGTCCTGTGATGTGTTCCATTCTAACACATAGTCAAGTGTGCCACCAAAAACAGCTATGAAGATATAAGAAGACCCTCCTCTAATGGAGTTCAGTGAATATATCAACCAATTGTCTGGAGGAAGGAAGATAAGTGCGGTCAAACTCAAGATCCTAATAACACTATGGGAATCATCACAAGAATTCCCAAAAGCATGGGTTACAAGTGACCATCTACTTGAAATAACAGGGCAAAAATACTTTGATCGACGAGCCAGAGAACTCAGGGATGAATATGGTGCCGATATAGAGACAACAAATGACCGAAGCACACACCTATGGCGTCTTAACTCACCAACGATTACCGAAGGTAATAAGAGATCGTATCTCACCCAAAGACAGAAAGATGAACTGTTCATCCAACACAACTACACCTGTCAGGTCTGCGGCAAGAGAACAGATGCTGGAACCAGAGGACTTCAAGCAGACCACAAGGTTCCACTGATCAGAGGTGGAACAGAAACGATTGAGAACTGGCAGAGCCTTTGTAATGAGTGCAATGTCTCAAAAAGAAGAGCATGTCAAGGGTGCGACCTTGAATGCCAGAAATGCGTATGGGCATACCCAGAGGAGGTCGGGATGATCCTCCCACTGCCTGTCCCCCCAGAACTATTAGACAAACTTACCTACATGTCCATCCACACAAGAGAACAGCTATGGGATGGTCTACGCAAACTGGTTGAGAACCAGTAAAGTCAACCCAGAGTAAAACTTACAAGTGATTGAGAGCATCCACACACTCAAGCAACTGGTAGATGCTGGCAAGAAGGTCGCATATCAGAATGACTCCTACCTAGTCATCAAGGGACAAGATGGTGAATACTACATCAAATCAGTTGCGACAGGCCATGCGATCAAACTCATACAACCACAAACAGGAAAACCAAATGGGGACATAAAGGACTTCTATCTGATGCCAGATATGACCCTTGAGGAATTTACATCAAAGAAAACACATCCTCCAATGGGACCAGGACCTATCTACTACCCAGACAACTACCAGATCATCGTTACTGAGGAGAACCAGTACCTGGTGGAATGCTCCAATTGGAACAAGACATTCAACAACCTCCAGGATGCAGAGCAATGCCTGTGGGAGGAATGGAAGGACAGCTAGGACCAACTAGTTAGAGTCACCCACTGGTCTGGAACGAAATTACCAGTCATACTGGACCAGCTTCGATGCCCCCAGTGCTTAAGCAGATCCCAGTTGCGGCGGTAGTTGTCGGGGAACGCATGAGGGACCTGGACGAGGGCAAGGTCCTAGAACTGATGCAGTCCTACGAGCAGGTAGGGGTGATCAATCCTATCTCAGTTGACGAGGACTACACCCTGATCGCAGGTGCTCACCGACTAGAAGCAGCCAAGAATCTAGGTTGGACCAAGATCGAAGCAAAGGTCTTCAATCAAGAAGACCTGCAAAGAGAACTGATTGAAATAGACGAAAACCTAATAAGGAATGAACTCTGCTATGTCGCAGTCGGTGAGCACATCAAAGAACGAGAACGGATCCTGGAGTCACTTGGAAAAAGAAGACAGAGAGGATCGAACCAGTATGCAGACGATAAGGACACCCTGACCACTGAAGAACTGGCCTTGCGGACAGGCACCTCAAACAAGATGTATCGACTCAAGAGGCAGGTCGCAGACCTAGTTCCAGAGGTCCGCAATGCCCTCAGAGGAACCGAGTATGCCCGTAGGAACCTGAACGACCTGCTCAACCTGACCAGACAACCCCCATCAGTCCAACGAAGGGTTGGAGAACTGGTGAGAGAAGATCCACGACAGACCCTGCGGTTCCATATCGATACAGCCAATATCGAAGTCACGACGGATCGGGACAAATCCCAGTTGGTTGCCGAACTGAAGGAGAAGTGGGGAGTCCCCTTCTCGGTGATGCGGTTTGATCGGGAGAACCACCAACTCTCCAGGATCTGCCGACAGGTCACCAAGCACACGGACTGCAGGGTGATTAAAGGGGATGTGACTGGACGAGAGATGCCCAACTACTCAGGGTTCGTGGACCACAGCCTGTTCCTGCTGGAATACTTCGTCAGGAGACCAGGAGCACGGGTCCTAGACAACTTCTGCGGTAAGGGAACCAACCTGATCGCAGGACTATGGATGGGAATGGAAATGCACGGGTTTGACCTGAACCCACGACTCATCGACCGCATACAGGATGTCGTTGACGAGCACCTACCAGAAGGGGACCTGCACCTCTACAACGAAAACGGAGTCCACCTCCTACCCCTGCAGGAGGAGGAGGAATCGTTTGATGCGATCATCACAGACCCTCCCTACCTGAACTGCCCTGACCTCTACACGGAGGAGCCAGACGACCTGAGCAATATGAAGCAGCCCGAATGGGAGGAGATGATGCGTGAGGCATTTAGGAACTACTACCGACTGATCAAGAGGTCATCGGTCAAGGACAAGACCTTCTACCCCCTGATGCTCCGTATGACCTCAGACCCAACGGAGGAGGCATGGACGGCAGCTATGGCAGAGGCAATAGACCTCCAACCCAAAACCAAGAGCACCCGTGACTCTGTGACCGAACACGAGGTCACACCAGAATTCCACCCCGTAATAATGAAGATGAATGCCTCCAGGAGAGCAGAGACAGGGATGGTGAGCATGGACTTCATCCTTGCCCGTATTGCTGCAGAGGAAGGGTTCACACTCTGGGACAGGACCTTCAACACACTGGCACCAGCAGCCGTGTCCGTATCAACCCTACGGAACTACGACTTCCACTACACCCATAAGAACTGGGAGACCACCTTGATATGGATTAAGCAATGACCGATGTCATCAATCAACCATCAGTCATCAATCAGTCAAGGTCGTGGTAGTTTCCATCCTTATCGTAATAGCCCTTAAAACGCCCCCTCTTGGATGGGTTATACCTGCGAGAGACATCCATACGAGCACCTGACGGAGCACCCCCCATCGAGGAGGCAGGATGCCTCCCATAGGAACCAGAAGGTTTCTTCTCGGACTTAAACGACACCTGATCCCACTTCAACCCCTGCTGACGACGGATCTGGTTTGCCTTCTCACGAGCAGCGTCATACCCCAATACACCACGAGCAAGAACCTGCTGGGTGTCGGTGCGGAAGATATAGAAGGGAGTGACCGCATCCAGGATCAACCTCCTATTACGGGCACGAACAGCCTCCCTGATGATCTCTACGCACGATCTACCTGAATGACTTGCCATGTCCTGACCCCCAGCCTTATAAATCAACCCTCTCCAGGTATTTATCTCTCTATGAGCACCCGCACGGAGGTTGAGTGGCAAGACCAGTTCGGCCGATGGCACCACTACCAAACAGTCCACCACCAACCCAGTGCCTACCTCATCGCACAAAGACGAGCACGAAGCACTGGTAAGAGACACCGCCTCCTGGACCAGGACGGACGACTACTAGATCTGATTGAACCCTAGTGCTGATGAAACTGATGCAGTGTGCATCAACCTGCATCAGTCACCCATCAATCAACCATCAGTCATCAACCAATCAAGCAGCCTGATCCTCATCCCGATAAACCCTCCACTTACCTGGACCAACCCTCTTGAGTAGGAACCCATTCCTAGACACCTCAGCAGACCAAGAATTTATTGTTGACTGAGCCACCTCCAGAATCTCCCGTAAGGACTGGGAGGTGAGTTGATACTTCTGGTCCGATGCCTCCTGCAGCAGTCGATAGGACCGCAATGGATCCCTTACAGGAGCAGGTTGGGTTGCCTCCAACGCCTGCCGAACAGCAGTGGTCAATGCCATGACCACCCTCTCTTGCTGGGGGGCGATCACCAGTTCCGTTTGGGTGGGAACGGAGGCAGAGGCAGGAAGAGGAGCATCGACCTCCACCGCATCAGCATCGAACGACCCACACGCCTCCTTCAGGTCCTTCAACCCATAACCGATGCCCAAGTAGTGATGGGCAGCATCCAGACGGAACACCTCTGACTGGTCGAACCAGACCTGCTTACCCCTCTTGGAACCTGTGACCCCGATGGCAGACAGCCTGGTGTAGAGGGTCTGTTTGGAGACCCCATACCGATCCACCAGGTCCTTGGCGGTCAAGTCATGGTCGGGAATGGGAAACGACCCATCTGGTTCGTAGGGAGGGAGAGGCATCGACAGGAACGGTACTGACCCTTGTTTACCGAAGAGTCAAGCATCAATCAACCATCAAGCACCCGTCAGTCGTCCAGAACCACACACAGCCTCTAATAGCAAAGAAACCAGTTGTAGCAAGGGAAATGACCTATCAAGCACCCGTCAGTCAACCTGTCCAATCGGTCAACCAGAGCACACTGGACGGACCAAAACCCAGTGGTCACCACCCCCGCAACCCAAAGACCAGACGACACTTGACTGACGAATGGTGGACACTTGACTGACGCATCAAGGATCCGAACCAGCAGCCATAAAAACCTGAACGAACTTGACCGATGCCTATGGACGACAGCCCATAGAACCGATACAACTGCACCAACTCCAGGTCGTCACCAAGACGAAACCCCCCCCCGACTGCAATCGGGGAGGGGTTCCAGGAGACCCGAAGGACTCAGTTGCTGATCCATTAAAGGGACTTCTGGCAGGGGCGTCAACCACACCCAAAACGAACAGACCTCAAGGGTCCAGCCGCTGCTATGGGAATCCGACTGACCCCACTCGCATCACTCTGCTTAGGGGTAGTGAGGGGATGGATCAATGTTGCCCGCAAGGGACGAGGAGGACAGATTGACGAGTCGGGAACAGCCTGGACACGACTACCAGCAGACCAACTACGGGACCAACTGGAACGGGAGTTCCTGGTCGAGGTAAGCACCCGCAGCATCCAACGAGCACTGAAGGAACTGGAGGAGGCAAACCAGATACGACGGGAGCAGCGATGGAAGCACCGATACAAGAGGGACTACTGGTATGCCCTCCCAGAGGACCAGGAGGCACTGGAGCAGCACAGACCCCGTGTAGTGGCATCCAGGTTCAGGTCGGAACGACTACCCCAGAGATCGACATACGAACCGACACGGGCGGCGGGTCAGGTTCTTACGACTCCTACCACTAATACTCAGGTCTTAAGACCGCAGACCAAAAACCAACAGCCAGAACGGAAGGACCCCATAAGGATTGCCGTCGAAGCATGTATGAGGAAGGGTCGGACCAGACCACAGGGATTTGGACCATCCCGAAACTGGGACCCCGAAACTGGGACCCCCTCTTCTGGGGTAATCCGAGAACGGGAGGTAGGAACTGATCAGAAGGGACGACCCCTGAAGGAGGTTTGGGTAGGGGGAACCATGCACCTGGTCGTGGACTGACCAGAATGGAACCAATAAGGAGAACCCAATGCCCATAAGGAATCTGCTACGCAAATGGATCATCGGTGAACCACTGAACGGGCCAGAACCAGAGGAGGTCAGGAAGGCAACCCCACAACTGAAAGGAAAGGCAGGACTGGTCCTGGAAACCCTGCTGGCGATCCACGAGAGCATCGAGGACTCCCAAGCAATGCAGGGATATGAGGGACTGCCACTGCAGGTAGAACAGATCTACTGGGAGGTATGGGGAGTCCTAGCAAGGAACCCAGACCTGACCACCACAGAGGAGGTCATGGACCAGTGGATGGACGACTGCATAGGAGGGATGCACCTGAACTGGGAGGACCCCGTGACCCAGTGACAGACCATGCAGGGAACGCATAGTCGCAGAGTCATGCCCCGTATGAAAACCCTACGGAACGCAGAACACCCAAGACAGCTACGAAAAACCTGTCGGGAGGTGTTCGTAAAGGGTGTTTAGGGTATAGTTCGCAAAGGACACCCTAAAAAGCACACCAGTTCAAGGAGTCAGGGATATGGGACGGATCATCGGATACGCAAGGGTCAGCACAACCAGCCAAACGACGGATCCACAGGTCGAGGCACTCAAAGCAGCAGGATGCACACGGGTATTTGCTGAGAAGGTCAGCAGCAGAACCCCAGAGACCCAGAGGATCCAATTACAAGCAGCCCTGACGGTGCTGGAAGAAGGGGATGAACTGGTCCTCAGCAAGTTGGACCGCATCGGACGAACGATGCTTGAGGTGGTGAACCGACTACACGACCTCCAAAGCAGAGGGATCCATGTCCGCACACTGGACGGACTGCTCAACACGAAGGGACTGGGGAAGATGGCACCACTGGTGATCGGACTGCTTACGGGACTAGCAGAGGTCGAAAGATCACTGATCCAGGAACGCACCCAAGAGTCCGTAGAGCACCGCAGGAGGACAGGAGGCAACCTTGGCGGACGACCAGGACTACCAGTGGTCAAGAAGAACCACATAGTCAAACTGCGGGAAGAGGGGCACAGCCTGAGGCAGATCGTGACCCTGACGGGAGTTTCACTTGCTGCAGTCCAGAAGGTCTGCAAGGAGCACCAGGTGGGTGGTGACTTAGTGACTGATCAATCATCAGTCAATCAACAACCAGTCAAGGGACAAGTGAAAAGCAGGTCCAAGAGTCAGTCAAGGGTCAGTCAAGTAGCATAAAAGCAGTCATTCCAACGGGTCTGCCAAAAGTTATATACATATTGGAGGACTAAAAAAAGCAAATAAAAACTATACCCTGCGAGCCATCTAACCCTGCATACATACGAACGATGGACAAAATACGAAAAAACCTATATAATGTAGATACAACATATATACATTAGGGGATAAGACATAGAGAATAGAATTGGATGCTTGAGATGGGATGTCCAGCAGTTAAAACCAACTATTCTAAACAATGCTACAAGATAGGTAGTAGGTAGAGAGTGTATCAAGAAATAGGAGTATTCTAAAATGACTGCAACAAAAACAGGATATAGAGAATGGATCAAGAGAAGATATGGATCTATACATCAAGAACAAACAGAAGAGAAATATGCAACCAAAAGATGGAAAATAACCCAAAACAACATTAGAGACACATTTATAGATGAATATGCAGATAGTGGATATAAGCCTGCTTATATGGTCACTAGAACCTATTACTACGAACAGAACAACATAAAGAAAGTAAAGGAAGATAATAAGAGAATGAATAATGTGATTGAGGACTTCCTTAACCCAAGATCAGTAGGTGACTATTACATCTGTAAGGATCACTTTATAGAACAACACAAAGACAAGTTAGTCAAGAAATCAAAGAAGCCTGTTCTAAATACCATTATTAAAGAATGGGAACTTGACTGGGATGGATCATCGGTAGAGATAAAGAAAGGTGGGTTCCATGTCCATTCCTTATTCTCAGAAATAGATGACAGTGTAGTGCTGAATCCAAATGGAAAGATTAGGAAAGCAATAGAAAAGATATATGGTTTAGACACTATCCCAATAAGCCTCCTTGAGAGTGATGAGGGACTGACAAGAGTGAAAATCGATTTACTGGAATATGCACTCAGAAAGAGATGCGACTTTATAGGTGATAGTCAAATGAGTTTGGATATTCAGGTAAGCCATGAATATGGATCATTTGATGGATACAGAGGATGGAAGGGAATGGTCGCATATGTGACTAAAACAATGTATAATGTGGATAATATAGTTCAGGTTTATGACTATGATAATAGTGATATTTTAGACATCGTATAGGAGGTAAAATGGAAACTAGGGCAATGTGCTTATCAGTATCAAAGAAGAATAAGAGAGTAATGGATATGGTAGAAGATTATTCACTGCAATTCAATCTGAATACAGCCCAAACCATATTCCGTATAGTAAGGGAATACGACCAGATGAAGAGATGGAGTTACTACAACAGGGAGTTAAATGCATGACTGGGAAGACATCGACACTATCAGAAGAAATCCGAAGAAAGGTTATTAGCAAGGTCACACGAAATCCAGAGTTCAAAAACAGAGATGAAGTAATAGAAGCAGCCGTAATTGCTTTCTACAACCAACTAAAAAGAGACAAGATCATATGACATCCTCAGAGCAAGAGACCCAAACCCAATTGCTTGATATTCTCCAAGAACAGCTTGAAGAGGTCATTTCTAACTATGCACTGGACCAGGTGGAAGACCTAAACGACGAAGAATATGATCAGATAGTCAGAACCATGTATTTCAGTCGAGGGAACAAAGAACACTGGGTAGTAATGACACCATATGGACAGATTAGATCATCATCGAAGTCAACACCAAAAGATCTAATAGTCCAAATAGGAAATGCAGCAATAGAACTCCTCTATGCTTCACTTGAATAACAGTACCTCAAAACTAAAAAAAGAAGATACTATAAACCTACAACGCACCTAAATCGACCTTGAAATATACGGATAATAAAAAAAATTCTGGGATATAAAAAGGTTGGAAAAACCGACTGGTAAAACAATTAAGCAGCTATGCCACGCATAACCAGAGAGATTTGATGATCTACTGGACCATCAAATACACACTCCTCTTTATTGAGAGCACTGATAATAGCCTTGCCGAATGCCCTAGCAACAGGAGGTGGAAATGCATTCCCTATCTGCCTATATTGAGATGTCTTACCTCCCTTAAACATCCATTCATCAGGGAATCCCTGAAGACGAGCAACCATACGAATAGTCAGTTTAGGTTTATGATCGACAGGATGCGAATCGTTAGGAACATCATCTGCAACACCCTTCCCATTTACACCTAACTCCAACCACTTATTACGAGCACGGGTAGGACCTAGATCTGCCCCACCATGCTTCTTGGAACCACCAACAAGAGTAGGAGCAATAGACATCGCAGTTTCTCTCCATAAGTCAGCACCTTCCCATCCACCAGAAGACATCAGATCATATAGAGTATCACCAACATAAGCCTTATCATCAGGATCACCTGATGGGTAAGAGAAGTAGGAAGCAAACTCCTCCTTAAGAGCAACTAGAACAAATCTGGGGCGGAGTTGTGCTACACCAAAATGCTCTGCGAATACCATTCTCCAAAAGACAATATAACCCATGTCATTTAGAGCATCGATAATCCTTTGCCTGTATCCAGCAAAACGAGCAGATGCTAGACCCTTCACATTCTCTAGCATGACTACTTTAGGGTCGCACTCTTCTGCTAGACGCAACGCAGTAGGAAACAAATCCCTGTCATCATTCTCCCCTAACTGCTGACCAGCAATAGAGAAAGGGGGACAAGGAACACCACCAGCCAAAAGATCTACACCCCTGTAAGGAGATGCATCGAACTCACGAAGATCCTGGTTAATCACATTCCAGTCGGAATGATTAGCACTTAAGGTCTTACAAGCATCCTTGTCGATCTCAACAAGAGCACGAGCCTGGAAACCTGCTTGATGCAGTCCTAGAGCCTGCCCACCACCCCCAGCACAGACCTCCAGTGCGGTGAACATCCAACAATAAGTCCTGTGATGTGTTCCATTCTAACACATAGTCAAGTGTGCCACCAAAAACAGCTATGAAGATATAAGAAGACCCTCCTCTAATGGAGTTCAGTGAATATATCAACCAATTGTCTGGAGGAAGGAAGATAAGTGCGGTCAAACTCAAGATCCTAATAACACTATGGGAATCATCACAAGAATTCCCAAAAGCATGGGTTACAAGTGACCATCTACTTGAAATAACAGGGCAAAAATACTTTGATCGACGAGCCAGAGAACTCAGGGATGAATATGGTGCCGATATAGAGACAACAAATGACCGAAGCACACACCTATGGCGTCTTAACTCACCAACGATTACCGAAGGTAATAAGAGATCGTATCTCACCCAAAGACAGAAAGATGAACTGTTCATCCAACACAACTACACCTGTCAGGTCTGCGGCAAGAGAACAGATGCTGGAACCAGAGGACTTCAAGCAGACCACAAGGTTCCACTGATCAGAGGTGGAACAGAAACGATTGAGAACTGGCAGAGCCTTTGTAATGAGTGCAATGTCTCAAAAAGAAGAGCATGTCAAGGGTGCGACCTTGAATGCCAGAAATGCGTATGGGCATACCCAGAGGAGGTCGGGATGATCCTCCCACTGCCTGTCCCCCCAGAACTATTAGACAAACTTACCTACATGTCCATCCACACAAGAGAACAGCTATGGGATGGTCTACGCAAACTGGTTGAGAACCAGTAAAGTCAACCCAGAGTAAAACTTACAAGTGATTGAGAGCATCCACACACTCAAGCAACTGGTAGATGCTGGCAAGAAGGTCGCATATCAGAATGACTCCTACCTAGTCATCAAGGGACAAGATGGTGAATACTACATCAAATCAGTTGCGACAGGCCATGCGATCAAACTCATACAACCACAAACAGGAAAACCAAATGGGGACATAAAGGACTTCTATCTGATGCCAGATATGACCCTTGAGGAATTTACATCAAAGAAAACACATCCTCCAATGGGACCAGGACCTATCTACTACCCAGACAACTACCAGATCATCGTTACTGAGGAGAACCAGTACCTGGTGGAATGCTCCAATTGGAACAAGACATTCAACAACCTCCAGGATGCAGAGCAATGCCTGTGGGAGGAATGGAAGGACAGCTAGGACCAACTAGTTAGAGTCACCCACTGGTCTGGAACGAAATTACCAGTCATACTGGACCAGCTTCGATGCCCCCAGTGCTTAAGCAGATCCCAGTTGCGGCGGTAGTTGTCGGGGAACGCATGAGGGACCTGGACGAGGGCAAGGTCCTAGAACTGATGCAGTCCTACGAGCAGGTAGGGGTGATCAATCCTATCTCAGTTGACGAGGACTACACCCTGATCGCAGGTGCTCACCGACTAGAAGCAGCCAAGAATCTAGGTTGGACCAAGATCGAAGCAAAGGTCTTCAATCAAGAAGACCTGCAAAGAGAACTGATTGAAATAGACGAAAACCTAATAAGGAATGAACTCTGCTATGTCGCAGTCGGTGAGCACATCAAAGAACGAGAACGGATCCTGGAGTCACTTGGAAAAAGAAGACAGAGAGGATCGAACCAGTATGCAGACGATAAGGACACCCTGACCACTGAAGAACTGGCCTTGCGGACAGGCACCTCAAACAAGATGTATCGACTCAAGAGGCAGGTCGCAGACCTAGTTCCAGAGGTCCGCAATGCCCTCAGAGGAACCGAGTATGCCCGTAGGAACCTGAACGACCTGCTCAACCTGACCAGACAACCCCCATCAGTCCAACGAAGGGTTGGAGAACTGGTGAGAGAAGATCCACGACAGACCCTGCGGTTCCATATCGATACAGCCAATATCGAAGTCACGACGGATCGGGACAAATCCCAGTTGGTTGCCGAACTGAAGGAGAAGTGGGGAGTCCCCTTCTCGGTGATGCGGTTTGATCGGGAGAACCACCAACTCTCCAGGATCTGCCGACAGGTCACCAAGCACACGGACTGCAGGGTGATTAAAGGGGATGTGACTGGACGAGAGATGCCCAACTACTCAGGGTTCGTGGACCACAGCCTGTTCCTGCTGGAATACTTCGTCAGGAGACCAGGAGCACGGGTCCTAGACAACTTCTGCGGTAAGGGAACCAACCTGATCGCAGGACTATGGATGGGAATGGAAATGCACGGGTTTGACCTGAACCCACGACTCATCGACCGCATACAGGATGTCGTTGACGAGCACCTACCAGAAGGGGACCTGCACCTCTACAACGAAAACGGAGTCCACCTCCTACCCCTGCAGGAGGAGGAGGAATCGTTTGATGCGATCATCACAGACCCTCCCTACCTGAACTGCCCTGACCTCTACACGGAGGAGCCAGACGACCTGAGCAATATGAAGCAGCCCGAATGGGAGGAGATGATGCGTGAGGCATTTAGGAACTACTACCGACTGATCAAGAGGTCATCGGTCAAGGACAAGACCTTCTACCCCCTGATGCTCCGTATGACCTCAGACCCAACGGAGGAGGCATGGACGGCAGCTATGGCAGAGGCAATAGACCTCCAACCCAAAACCAAGAGCATCCG
>Ga0315899_10005149_pt1 | contig 14129 bp, 13 predicted proteins | sample LakEriMetagenome_2_FD_203518 | JGI IMG/M metagenome (GOLD analysis project Ga0315899, IMG submission 203518) | Freshwater fungal communities from buoy surface, Lake Erie, Ohio, United States - Buoy 4 MA112 | ecosystem: Environmental > Aquatic > Freshwater > Lake | place: USA: Lake Erie, Ohio... | reverse complement strand
GTCGGCAGCCTCGCCGACATGCTGCCATGGGTCAAAGGCGTGGCATTGAAGCTGTTGAAGCGCAGCCAGATTGCCGATGTTGCCTATGGCGCGGCGATCCGCAGCTGGGCGCAGATGACGCCCGATAGGCCCGTCACCCCGGTCGCGGTCACCCCGCAGGATCTCGCGCTGCTGCAATATACCGGCGGGACCACCGGGCGGCCCAAGGGCGCGATGCTGGGGCATGACCAGCTGTCGGTGAACGCGCAGCAGGTCGCCGCGATCAACCCCTTCGGCAATGCCAGCAGCGAGGTCTTCATGGGCGCGCTGCCGTTCTTCCATGTCTTTGCCAACACCGCCTTGCTCAATCACGCCTGTGTCACCGGCGCCTCGATCGCGATGGTGCCGCGGTTCGAGACGAAGCAGGTGCTTGCAACGATCCAGAAATATCGCTGCACCGGCTTTCCCGGCGTGCCGACGATGTTCCAGGCGATGCTCGATCACCCCGATCTGGCGAAAACCGATCTTTCCAGCCTCAAAGTCTGCATTTCCGGCGGCGCGCCGATGCCCGGCCCGGTCCATGTGCGGTTCGAGGAAGCGACCGGCGTGCGGCTGGTCGAAGGCTATGGCCTCACCGAAAGCGCCGGCGTTGTCTCGGCCAATCCCTACGACGGCACCCGCAAGCGCGGCACCATCGGGCAACTGGTGCCGGGTACCGAAGTGATCCTGCTCGACAAGGAGCACCCCGAACGCCTCGCCCCCGAATGCGAGCCGGGCGAGCTTGCGGTGCACGGCCCGCAGGTAATGCGCGGCTACTGGAACCACCCCGAGAGCGACGCTGACACCTTCGTGGAGCGTGACGGTAAGCGCTACCTGCGCACCGGCGATGTCGCGCGGATTGATGCCGACGGCTTCCTCGAGATCGTCGACCGCATCAAGGATATGATCGCAGTGGGCGGCTTCAAGGTCTTCCCGAGCGTGGTCGAGGACGTGATCCTCGAGCATCCCGCGGTCAAGGAGGCGCTGGTGATCGGCGTGCCCGAGGAATATCGCGGCGAGGTGCCGCGCGCCTATATCACGCTGGCCGAGGGCACATCAGAAAGCGCCGAGGAGCTGGCGAGCTGGCTCAACGCCCGGATCGGGAAGCACGAACGCGTCGATCAGGTGGTGATCCGCAGCGACCTGCCCAAGACCATCATCGGCAAACTCGACCGCAAGACCCTGCGCGCCGAGGTGCTCTAGGCGCGCTTATTCTGCCGCTTCAATGCTCGAGGGCACGGCCTTGATCGGCTGGCGGGCATTGGGGGCAAAGCGGCCATCGACCTGCGCACCCTGTTCGATCGTCAGCGCATCATAATGCACATCGCCTTCGATCCGGGCACTCTTGAGGATCACCAGCTCGCGTGCGGTGATCGATCCGCTGACCTTGCCGGCCATCCGCGCGCTTTCGGCGGTCACCGCGCCGTTGATGCTGCTCGATTCGCCTTGCACGAGGCTGGCGCACTTGATGTCGCCCTCGATCGTGCCGTCGACGTGCAGATCGGCGGTGGCGGCGATATCGCCCTTGATCACCACATCGGCGCCGATCACGGAGAAAGTCGAACCTGAAGCCACCATGCTTCTCCTATTTGCGGGCCGGGGAGGCGGGGGCGCGCTCAGCTCGGCTGGCGCGGGCTTCTTTGAGAACATCGGGAGCAGTCTCCAGAAAGGGACGTGGATTGACCGCGCGATCATTCACGCGGACCTCGAAATGCAGGTGCGGGCCCGTCGAGCGGCCCGTGCTGCCAAGCCCGCCGAGCGTTGCGCCTGCGGCGACCAGCTGGCCTGGCCACACGTCGATCCGCGACAAGTGGGCATAGCGGGTCAGCATGCCGTTGGCGTGGGTAACTTCGACCGTATTGCCATAACCGCCCTTGCGTCCGGCAAAGGTGACGCGGCCTTTAGCGGCGGCGAAGATCGGCGAGCCGATCGCGCCCTTGAAATCGATTCCCGAATGCATCGCTGCGCGGCCATTGAAAGGGTCATGGCGATAGCCGAAGCCCGAGGTGATGCTGCGCACGCTGGCGGGCACGACCGAGGGAATGCCATCCAAAGCGCGCTCGAGCACGGCCATCCGCGTGAGGCTAAGGCCGAGTCGCTCGAACCGCGGATCGATATTCTCAGCGCCGGCGAGCGCCTCGAACGGACCACCCATGCCTTCGCGCGCTTCGCGGCTGAGCACGCCGGGATCAAGATTGAGCTTGCGGATCGCAGACTCGGCGCGGCGCGCGCGGGCATCGGCGAAGCGGGTGAGGCGTTCGACCACGGCGAGCTGGCGCGCCTCGATTTCGGCAAGGCCGGCTGCCTGCGGGATGAACTGGCTGACCTTTTCGACCGTCTTGGTGGCTTCGGCGGTGGAATCGGTGACGGTGCCCTTGGCGCCTTCTGCCACGATATCCTCGGGCAGCATCTGCGCCATTTCCTCGAGGAAGTCCTGCCGCTGCTCGAGGTTGTCGACTTCTTTGTCAATATCGCCGGCATAGGCCTTCAGCCGTTCGCCGGCGGTGGCGACGCGTGCCTTTTCATCGATGAAAGAGGCCAGATCGGCTTCGGCGCGGTATTGCCCCCAGGCCATCACGGCGAGCGAGACCAACCACACCAGCGCGACCGCCAGCACCGCACCAGCGGCGCGGATCTGCAGCTTCGACGAAATCTTGATGAAGCGCACTTGCCCGTCGGCGCGCATAAAGAACTCGCGGTCGGGGAACCACAGGCGTAGCTGTTCGCCCCACTTGCGCGCTGAAATCCTGTCAGACAATTGCGGCCCCGATTTTGTTATCTATCCCCCACCTCTTGGCCGCTAACAAGGTAACTCCTTAGGGTCGAATCGCCATTTTGCCGCTAGGGTTGAATCGAAGGGGAATCGCGCCGAACGGTGCGAGCGGGCACGATTGGCGGCGCGGCGGTCATCGCCGTTGCCAAATTCGCGCCGCCCGTCCGCCCGCGTTCCCGATTCGTGCTGCGCCCATGGCCAGCGGGCCTGACAGGCGGCGTCGCGGCTGCTAAGGCCCGCTGCATGACCGAGACTGCGACCCAGCAAATCCCTGCCGAAACCGGCGATGCCGCCGCGCTGGTGACAGCGCTCGCCCAGGCGGCGCGGCGCGCCCAGCGCGCGCTTGCCGCGATGCCGAGCGAAGCCCGCGCAGCCGCGCTGCAGCTAGCGGCCGACTCGCTTCGCAAGGCCGCTCCGGCGATCCTCGCCGCCAATGCCAAAGACCTTGCCGCCGGCGCGGCCAGCGGGCTCAGCAAGGCGATGCTCGACCGGCTGGCGCTCGACGAGGCGCGGCTTGGGGGAATCGCCGATGCTGTGGCGGCGGTGGCCGATCTGCCTGATCCGGTCGGGCAGGTGATCGACCGGAGCACGCGGCCCAACGGGCTGGCCTTTACCCGCATCCGCGTGCCGATCGGCACCATCGGGATCATCTATGAGAGCCGCCCCAACGTCACCGCCGATGCCGCCGCGCTGTGCGTGCGCGCGGGCAATGCGGCGTTGCTGCGCGGGGGAAGCGAGGCGGTGCATTCCAACCGCGCGATCCACGCCGCCTTGATCGAAGGGCTGGTGGCCGGCGGCGTGCCGGCCGAAGCGGTGCAACTGATGCCGACGCAGGACCGTGCGGCGGTGGGCGCGATGCTGGCTGCGGCAGGCCTCATTGACATGATCGTGCCGCGCGGCGGCAAGAGCCTTGTCGCGCGGGTGCAGGCCGATGCCCGCGTACCGGTGCTCGCGCATCTCGACGGCATCTGTCACACCTATGCCCATGCCGCCGCCGATCCGGTAATGGCGCTGGCGCTCGCGCTCAACGCCAAGCTGCGCCGCACCGGCGTTTGCGGGTCGATGGAGACGCTGCTGATCGATGCTGCTTATCCGCAAGGCCCCGCGCTGGTCAGCGGGTTGATCGATGCCGGATGCGAAGTGCGCGGCGACGGGCGCGCCCAGGCGCTCGATCCGCGCGTCATCCCGGCCAGCGCCAATGATTGGGACACCGAATATCTCGACGCGATTCTCTCGGTCGCGGTGGTTGACGGGCTCGAGGATGCGCTTGCCCATATTGATCGCCATTACTCGGCGCATACCGATGTGATCGTGACGGCCGACGATGCCGTGGCCGAACGCTTTCTGGCGCAAGTCGACAGCGCGATCGTGATGCACAACGCCTCCTCGCAATTCGCCGACGGCGGCGAGTTCGGGCTCGGGGCAGAGATCGGCATTGCCACCGGGAGGCTGCACGCACGCGGGCCGGTCGCGCTCGAGGGGCTGACGACCTACAAGTGGCAAGTGCGCGGCGCAGGCCAAGTCCGCGCGTGAGAATCAGGGCCTGAAGCACGTGCGTTCGCGTCCAGAGATTACCGGGCTGCTCGGCGGCAGCTTCAACCCCGCGCATGGCGGGCATCGGCGAATCACGCTATTCGCCGCAGATGCGCTCGGGCTCGACGAGGTGTGGTGGCTGGTCTCGCCCGGCAATCCCTTGAAGCCGCAGGATGACATGGGCTCCTTGAAGGCGCGGCTGCGCTCGGCCGAAAAGCAGGCGCGGCGCGCGCCGATCATCCCGAGCGCGATCGAACTCGATCTCGACACCCGCTACACCGTCGACACGCTGACGAAGCTTGTCCGGCGCTACCCAAAACGGCGCTTCGTGTGGTTGATGGGGGCCGATAATCTGGCGCAATTCCACCTGTGGAAGGGCTGGCGGCGGATCGCGCGGACAATGCCGATTGCGGTCATCGCCCGTCCGGGCTATGATAGCGATGCCATGACGAGCCCCGCCATGGTCTGGCTCAGGCGATATCGAACGCCCGTCGCCAGTTTTCGGAAACGGGGGCAATGGAGCGCACCGGCCCTGGTGTTATTGCGTTTCGATCCAGATCACCGCTCGGCCACGGCTATCCGCCGTGCCGATGCGGGGTGGGCCGAGGTTTTGCTCGGACAGGATCGTCATAACGTGAAACGCGATATGCCGCCGCGCGACCGGCTGACATTCCGCAGCATCCGCTCATGCGGGGGCGCATGACACGCTATCCAAGCGGTTCGGCGCGACCGTGTGCCCGCTTGCGTAGAGTCCGCTGTCATCGCCCTACACTCTGGAGATACAAGATTGCCGACCACCGAGGCCTTTGTCGCATCCATCCCGTTTGGCCCGGCGCAAGCCGCAGCCACCACAGCCCAGTCGCTGGCGCGCTCTGACGTGAGCACGACAGCGCTGCATGAGCTCGTGATGACCCAGCTTGATGATGATCAGGCGCAGGAAATCGTCTCGATCCCGCTCGAGGGCAAAAGCGCGATTGCCGATCACATGGTGATCGCCAGCGGGCGCTCGACGCGGCAGGTCGCGTCGATGGCGCAGAAACTCGCCGAAGCGATCAAGAAAGCCGGGTTCGGCAATGCGCGGGTCGAAGGCCTGCCGGCTGCCGACTGGGTGCTGATCGACGCGGGCGACGTCGTGGTCCACCTGTTCCGCCCCGAAGTGCGCACCTTCTACAACCTTGAACGCATGTGGTCGTTCGAAGGCGGCGAAGCGACGCAGGGTAGGGCGTAGTCTGTCTTTCGCTCGCCCCTCCGGGCGAGCGTCCTCGGCGCTGTTTCAAGCCCTGCGGGCTTGAGCGCCTGCGGCTCGGCCGCGTGGCCTTGCGGTCGCTGCGCGACCGTTTGGCGAAATTATCGGCCTCGTAGAGGCCGCAAGGGCGACCGCCGGCCGGCCGGTAGGCCGCCCCCTCAGCAGGCCAAGGCGAAGCCTTGTGCCGCGAGAGAAAAGGACTCCGCTCATTCTCCTTCACATCATCGCGCGCGGGAAGATTGGCCGGTCGCCTGAGGGCGAGCTGGTGGATCGCTATGCCAAGCGGATCACCTGGCCGGTGAAGCTTACCGAATGGCCCGATACCGGCGCAGGCAAGGCCGCTGATCCGCTCACCCCCTGCCGCACCGTGCTGCTCGACGAGCGCGGCAAAGCCATGGCTTCGGAGGATTTCGCCGCGTTGCTCGAGCGCTGGCGCGATGAAGGCGTGCGCGAGACCCGCTTCGTTATCGGCGCGGCCGACGGGCATTCGGATGCCGAGCGCGCCGCCGCTGACCTGCTGCTCGCCTTCGGTCCGGCGACCTGGCCGCACATGATTGCCCGGGCGATGCTGATGGAACAGCTCTACCGCGCCACCACAATCCTTGCAGGCCATCCCTATCATCGGGCAGGGTAGGCCGATGTCTCGCTCCGCGACCCTTTCCGCGCTTGCCGCCGCGACTGTCTGCGCTGCGCTGTTTGCCGCGCTGCCCGTCACCCGCGCGGCCCCGGCGGCGCTGCTGATCGAGCCTGACGAGGCCGGAGCGCAGCTGGCCCGTGCGTCGCGCGAAAGCCGCCGTGCCCAGAGCCGCGCCGCGCGGCTCACGCGGGAGGCCGAGGCCGCGACCGAGGCCGCCACCCGCACCGCGCGCGAAGCCGCCGCACTCGCCGCCCGCATCCAGCAGGCCGAGGCCGATATCGAGGTCGCCCGCGCGCGCCATGCGCTCGTGCGCGGCGAGCGGGCCGCGCTCACCGCCCGCCTGGCCGAAAAGCAGGAGCCGACCGCGCGCCTCGCCGCCGCTTTGCAGACCGCCGCGCGCCGCCCGCTGGCGCTGTCGGCCTTGCAGCCGGGTTCGCTCAAGGAAGTGGTTTACGTGCGCGCCGTGCTCGACAGCGCGGTGCCGCAGATCCGCGCCCGCACCGCCGGCCTGCGCGCCGAGCTTGATCGCGGCCGCGCGCTCGAGGCTGATGCCGCCCGCGCTCTGGCCGAACTGCAGGACAGCGAGCAGATCCTGCGCACCCGCCGCGCCGATCTCGCCGCGCTCGAAAACCAGCAGCGCATTGCCTCGCGCAACGCCCGCGGCGCGGCTTCGCGCGAAGCCGAGCGCGCGCTAGGGCTGGCCGAGGAAGCGCGCGATCTCAACGGGTTGGTGGAGCGGCTCGATGATATTGCCGCGCTTCGGCGCGAGCTCGCCGCGTTGCCTGGCCCGGTGCTGCGGCCCAGGGATCTGTCCGCCGCGCTGGTGGCCGATGCCGCGCCGACCCCGTCCGCTAGCCCCGGCGCGCCTCCGCGCGATTTCCAGCTGCCGGTCGACGGGCGCACGCTCTTGGGCTTCGGGGCGCTTCGCGACAGCGGGCTTGCCAGCACCGGACTGGTGCTCGCGCCGGTTGCCGGCGCGCAGGTGGTCGCCCCGGCGCGCGGGCGCGTGGCCTTTGCCGGCGCCTATCGCGGGTTCGGGCGAATCGTCATCATCGAGCATGACGGCGGCTGGACCAGCCTCGTCACCGGCCTTGCCCGGACCGACGTCGCGGTGGGCGATACCGTCATCGGCGGCAGCCCTGTCGGGGTGGCAGGCGGGCGCGAGGCGCCGGTCTCGTTCGAGTTGCGGCGCGACGGCGCTCCGGTCAACCCATTGCAATATCTGCGATAATTTTCAGCCGAATGACACTCATCGGTGCGGGTCTGTCCCCGGTCGATACGCTTTGCGGCCGGCCATGCCTCTCATCTGGCGTTAAGCCCGGCAAACCTATACATTCGCAAGCCGAAGGAGTTTTGCACACCTCATGAAAATCGCCGCTCTCCTGCGCAGCGCCGCGCTTGTCACCGCTGTCGCGCTGATCCCCGCCACCACCGCCACCATGGCGCAGGTCGATGGCCGCGCCGGGCCCGAATTTGCCAAGCTGTTCGCGGTGTTCCAGCGGGTCAAGGCCAGCTATGTCGAGCCGGTCGAGGACGAGGTGCTGATCCGCGGCGCGATTGACGGGATGCTGGCAGCGCTCGATCCGCATTCGGCCTATCTCGACGGCGGCGATCTCCAGCGCCTGGAGACCATGATCGATGGCAATTATTCCGGTCTCGGCCTTTCGGTCGTGATGGAGGACGGCGCGGTCAAGGTGGTCTCGCCGTTCCGCGGCAGCCCGGCCGACAGCGCGGGCATCAAGGCCGGCGACTTCATCACCCACCTTGATGGCAAGCTGATCTATGGCGGCAGCCTCGATGATGCGGTGGCACAGATGCGCGGGCCTTCGGGCACTTCGATCCGGCTGACGGTGTTCCGCCCGGGCCGCGAGGAGCCGCTCGAAGTCGATGTGACCCGCGGCGTGATCGAGCTCGAGCCGGTGACCCACGAGCTTTCCGGCGGCAATGTTGGCGTGATCACCGTCAACGAATTCTCCGCCGATGTCGGCTCGGATGTCTTTACCGCGTGGCAGGAGATCAAGAAAAAGGCCCCCGGCGGGCGCGTCAGCGGGCTGGTGCTCGATCTGCGCAACAACCCCGGCGGCAGCCTCGATGAATCGGTGGCACTCGCCGACCTGTTCCTGACCGAAGGCCGGATTGTCAGCCAGCGCGGCCGCGCGCGCGGCGAAACGATGCTTTATGATGCCGAGACGGTCTATCGCGGCGATATGGCAGACGGCGTGCCGATGATCGTGCTGATCAACGCGGGTTCGGCCTCGGCTTCGGAAATCGTCGCTGGCGCGCTGCAGGATCACCGCCGCGCGCTGATCATGGGCGAGCGCAGCTTCGGCAAGGGCTCGGTCCAGTCGCTGCTGCCGCTTGGCCCCGATGCGGCGCTCAAGCTGACGACAGCGCGTTACTTCACCCCGGCCGGCAAGTCGGTGCAGGAAGGCGGGATCAAGCCCGACATCGCGGTGCCGCAGCTGTCCGATCCCGATCTGGCGCTGCGCACCAAGTACCAGACCCGCGAGAGCGATCTGCGCGGCCACCTGATCAACGAGATCGGCGTCAAGGACGAGGAGATGGAGGCCGACAAGTCCCCCGATCCGCGCTTCCAGCTGACCGCCGCCCAGCTCAAGGACCAGGGCGTCGAGGATTTCCAGATGCACTATGCGATGGAGACCCTGCGCCGAACCACCCGCAGCACGGTGGCCCTGCGTCCGGCCCCGCTTTCGGCCAAGCCTTAGGGCTCTGATTGATGGATAGTCTGGGCAAGGCGCGGCTGCTGGCCGTGCTGGTGCCGGCCGCGCTGCTCGGCGGGGCCTATGTGTCGCAATACGGCTTCGGCCTGCCGCCGTGCGAGATGTGCTGGTGGCAGCGCTACCCGCATTTCGCCGCGCTCGGGCTCGGGCTGCTCGCCTTTTTCATGCCGCCCGCCAGACTGTGGACCGGGCTGGCGGGCCTCGCGATCATCACCTCAGGCGCGATCGGCGGGTTTCACGCAGGGGTCGAATATCACTGGTGGGAAGGCATCACCGGCTGTTCGACCCTGCCGTCGAACATCGACGTGATGAACCCCGCCGCCGCTCCGCTGATCCGCTGCGATGTCGCGCCGTGGGATCTGTTCGGAATCTCGCTCGCGGGCTTCAATTTCCTGATTTCCTGCACTGCCGGTGCGGCCGTGGTGGCGCTCGCCGCGTATAGGAAGTAGGAACTGCAGCGAAGGAGCCGATGATGGACAGGCAAGAACTCCACCGCATGATCCGGGTCGATCAGGCTGGCGAATTCGGCGCGACCCGCATCTATGAAGGCCAGCTTGCCGTGATGGGCGATCGCGGCCCGCATTCGGCCGAGATCCGCCATATGGCCGAGCAGGAGCGCGAGCACCGCGCCAAGTTCGATGCGCTGCTGACGCGGCGCGGGGTGCGCCCGACGGCGTTGCACCCGTTCTGGGCGGCAGCGGGCTATGCGCTGGGCGCTGGCACGGCGCTGCTCGGGCCGGAAGCGGCGATGGCCTGCACGGCCGCGGTCGAAACCGAGATCGACAAGCATTACAGCGACCAGCTCGACAAGCTCGAGGCGAGCGGCGCGGACCCCGAACTCGCCGAAATGATCGCAGCCTTCCGCGCAGATGAGCGCGAACACCGCGATGCAGCGCTTGCCAACGGCGCCGAACGCGCGCCCGCCTATCCGCTGCTCGCCGGGGCGATCCGGCTGGGTTGCCGGATTGCGATCAAGGTGAGTGAAAGGATTTGACCTCTGGCTAGCGCGTATCGAGAGGAGGGCGCAAGCCAACGGCATGCCAAGGCTGGCCAATCCACTTCTCCAGCCTGTCCCGAGCGGCCCACACCACCCTGACGCGTCGTTCGGCGATGCCCGGCAGGCTGCTTGGATCGCCGCCGAGCCACGGCAGGAACGGGTTACGCCGGGCATAGCACCAAAGCTCAACGCGCTCCCCCGCGCGCACGGACGGTCCGCGCGCGTGGAAGCCCACTGTATCGGCTACCACCAGCGTATTGCCGGGCACTGCAAAAGCCCGCGGCGCTGGCAGTTTCATCGCTGTCAATTCGCCCGCGCCGATCCGCGGGGAACCGCGCGCCGAAAGCCGGTCAATTGCCTTGGGGTCGGCAAGGCTTCGCTCGCGCTCCCACGCGAGGCGCTCGGGCGTGAAGCGGTGTGATCCCGGGACATAGGTGAAGGGCCCGTCCGCCTCACTCACCGGATTGAAGAACAACCAGGCCTTAAGTGAGGAATGGAAGCTGTCCGCATGCAGCATCTCCTGTGGGTCGGGCTCGTTCCCTTTGGCCTTGCTAGCGATGGTCTGAATGTAGTGCAGCGGCGTAATACGGTAGCTGGCGACATAGTGAAAAAGGGCAACGACATCCTTGCGCTTAAGCAAATGGCGCAGGGCGGGGATAGCGTTCAGCATGGCGGGGTCGACCGCCATGCGCCGCGTGATCGCATCACCCTGAAGCATTTCCCGGGTCAGCCCGTGATAGCCGAGCACGGCTTCTCGCAAGGCGGCGAATTCCGCCGGAGGGACGATGTCGGGAATCGCCACAAATCCATCACGGTCGAAGGCCTCGCGCCACTCAGTGCGCACCTTGCTTGCCAGTCGCCGCCGCCGCCAGCGACACATCAGATCGGCTAACCTGACCCGTGCAACGTGTAGACCAATGCTGTTTAGTCGCCGCGACCCGATTAACGGATTGTTCAGAAAGCTTTTCGCCCCAGTCGCCAGTTGCAGAACCCAGAGCGGGGCGAGGAAGGCCTTGCCGATGAGTGATGCCATGACTGGGATGGTCCTTGATCTCGCGGCTACGCGCTAAAGACGCTCAGAGGCAAGGTCAACGACCACGTGAGAAACAGTGGATTGCGATGGCCTAGAGGCTCCAATATTCCAACTCCTCTGGCATGATTTCCCGATCCAGCGCGCTCTTCACGTCGACCAGCACGCCGCCCTGCCGCACCCTCGCGACCAGCGCCGACGGGTCCGCGAGATATTGCGCGTGGTTCACCGCCAGCACCAGCGCATCGAGTCCGGCCAATTCTTCGGGCGCGCTCAGCGTAATACCATATTCGTCGGCGGCGATCTCCGGCTCGGCGAGCGGATCACTCACCAGCGCGGTGATCCCGTATTCGGCGAGTTCGGCAAGAATATCGGGCACCTTGGAATTGCGGATGTCGGGCACGTCCTGCTTGAAGGTCAGCCCCATCACGCCAACCTTCGCGCAGGCCGGCGAAATACCTTGCCCGATCAGCAGCTTGACCAGCTTCTGCGCGATTGCCTGCCCCATGGAATCGTTGATGCGTCGCCCGGCGAGGATCACCTCGGGCCGGTAGCCGAGCTTTTCCGCCGCAGCCGTGAGGTAGAACGGATCGACCCCGATGCAATGCCCGCCGACCAGCCCGGGGGTGAAGGGCAGGAAGTTCCACTTGGTCCCTGCCGCCGCCAGCACATCGCGCGTGGCAATCCCCATGCGGTCGAAGATCAGCGCGATCTCGTTCATCAGCGCGATGTTGAGATCGCGCTGGGTGTTCTCGATCACCTTGGCGGCTTCGGCGACCTTGATCGAGGGCGCTTCGTGCAGGCCCGCATCGACAATTGCGCCGTAAACCGCGCGCATCCGGACGAGCGCGGGTTCGCTGTCGGCGGCGATGATCTTGGTGATGGTCTCGAGCCGGTGGACATGATCGCCCGGATTGATGCGCTCCGGACTATAGCCGAGCGCGAAGTCCACGCCCTGCCGAAGGACCGAATGCGCCGCCAGCCACGGGCCGCAGATATCCTCGGTCACGCCGGGAAACACGGTGGATTCGAACACCACCAGCGCGCCCTTCGAAAGGCGCGGGCCGATGGTGGCGCAGGCGCGTTCAAGCGGGGTGAGATCGGGGCGGCGTTCCTCGGTGATCGGGGTCGGCACAGTCACGATGATCAGGCTCGCGCCGTCCAGCACCGCCGGGTCATCCGAGACTTCAAGACCGCATGACGTCAGCCGCGCCGGATCGATCTCGCGGGTGGCATCATGGCCGGATTGCAGCGCTGCGATGCGGCTGGCGGAAATGTCGAATCCGGTCACCCGCACGCCGCGCACGGTCAACCGTTCGGCCAGCGCCACGGCGACCGGCAGGCCAACATAGCCAAGCCCCACGACTGCGATCTTCCGGTCCATCGCCTGCGCGCCTAGCCTAACAGGACTCAATTTTTCGCTAACCACCCCGCCCGCCGCCCGCCCGCCCGGATCAGGCTTCACGCGCGGTTCAGCCCCTTGGGCCTAGACAAGCGGGGCCGGTCAGGGGCATGGCTGCAATGGTTGTCGTGCCCGACAGAGGATCATTCGCCATGAAGCATCTGCTTGCCCCCGTCGCTCTCGTCTTGCTCGCCGCGATTGCCGCCGCCGCCACCCCGGCCGCCGCGCAGAGCGCGAACGAGAAGATCAACATGGTGATCGCCTACAGCGCAGATGAATGCCCCGAGGCCAAGGAAGGCGAAGTGGTGATCTGCGAGATCCTGGTCGAGGCCGAGCGCTATCGCATCCCCTCCAGCCTGCGTTACTCCGATTCCCCCGAGAACAAGTCCTGGGCGCGGCAGGTCGAGGAAATCAAATATGTCGGCGATTTCGGCGCGATGAGCTGCTCACCTGCGGGCGCGGGCGGGTTCACCGGCTGCACTCAGAAATTCATCGAAGCTGCCTACAAGGACAAGGCCGAGGAAGATGGCGTGCGTTTCGGCAAGCTGATCGACAAGGCGCGGACCGAGCGGCTCTCGACTATTGATACGCAGGCTGCCGCCGAGCAGGAGCGGGTCGAGATGATCGAGCGCGAATATATGGAGCGGCTGGAGCGCGAACGTCAGGCCGAACTGCCGGGCGAAGCCGCCCTGCCCGCGCCGGCCAAGCCCGCCGACCAGCCCGAATAGGGCCTAGATGCGGTAATAGTCGCGGTACCACGCGACAAACCGTGCCACACCTTCGCGAAACGGGGTTTGCGGCGCATAGCCGGTGAGCGATTGCAGCAGCGCGGCATCGGCCCAGGTGGCGGGAACATCGCCTTGCTGCATCGGCAGGAAGTTCTTGATCGCGTCGCGCCCGCACTCGGCTTCGATCGCGGTGACGAAGTCCATCAGCCGCACCTTCTCGCCATTGCCGATATTGACCACCCGGAACGGCGCGACGGGCGAGAGGCTGTCGCCTTGCGCGATGTCTTCAGGCGTTTCGGGCCGCACCGGCGCCGCATCGATCAGCAGGCGGATGCCGCGCACCAGATCGCTGACATAGGTGAAGTCGCGGTACATCTCGCCATCATTGTAGATGTCGATCGGGGTGCCCTCGAGGATCCCGCGGGTGAACTTGAACAGCGCCATGTCGGGCCGCCCCCACGGCCCATAGACCGTGAAGAAGCGGAACATCGTCACCGGCAAGTCCCACAGGTGCGCGTAGGAATGCGCCATCGCCTCGTTCGCCTTCTTGGTCGCGGCGTAGAGGGTGAGCGGCGTGTCGCATTTCTGCCCCTCGCCAAACGGCATATCGGTGTTGGCGCCGTAAACCGAACTGGTCGAGGCCATCAGCAGGTGATCCACGCCCAGCTCGCGCGCGCATTCCATCACGTTGAAGGTGCCGATCAGGTTGGCATCAATATAGGCGCGCGGATTCTCGAGGCTGTAGCGCACCCCCGCCTGCGCGGCGAGGTGCACGATGACGTCCGGCTGTTCCGCCAGCGCCAGCGCGTGGAGGCGGTCGAAATCCTCCAGCATGCCTTCGGTGCACGAGAATTGCGGGTGTTGCAGCAGCATCTGGTGGCGGCGCTGCTTGATGCGCACATCGTAGTAATCGGTCATCCCGTCATAGCCGACCACGTGCAAGCCCTCCTCCAGCAGCAGCTGCGAGAGGTGGAAGCCGATGAACCCGGCCGAGCCGGTGACAAGAATTCTCCTCATGCGCGGC
>Ga0315899_10005148_pt1 | contig 14130 bp, 11 predicted proteins | sample LakEriMetagenome_2_FD_203518 | JGI IMG/M metagenome (GOLD analysis project Ga0315899, IMG submission 203518) | Freshwater fungal communities from buoy surface, Lake Erie, Ohio, United States - Buoy 4 MA112 | ecosystem: Environmental > Aquatic > Freshwater > Lake | place: USA: Lake Erie, Ohio... | reverse complement strand
ATGCGGTAGTTTGTTAAACTTCCCGTGCGTCCTGCCTCGTCGCTAATGTTCGTAACATCGGCAAACATAGCTTCTGCAAGGGCGTTATCGCCGGCTGCGTTGGTGTCGTTGTCTTCTTCATCGCGACGGCATCCGGTAAATACAGTTGCACTTAATGCGCTAATGACTAAAACTCGGGTTAAAAAGGAATTCGTTTTCATGTGAAGTTTCTTTTGGTTGTTTCTGAACGTAGGACGCGGGGATATGGGAATGGTTTAATCGTGTCACGAAATTTTATTTTGCGTTACTCTTGCAAATTAGTGAATTCGATACACTTCAACAATTACTAATTACGAATCCTCTTGATCTCCGCACATAATATTCCTGTGGCCACAGCGGCGTTGAGCGATTCGGCTCCGGAGTGTTTATACGCCGGAATACTGATGCGGTGCGTTAGTGCCGATTGTTGTTCTTCACGAATACCGTTGGCTTCATTGCCTATTACCAATACACCTGCTGCGGGTAATTCTTGTGCGTAAACAGAATCACCGTGCATATCTGCTCCGTAAATCGATAAATTTTTGCTTTTCGCATGATGTAAAAACGTAGGAAATGTCGTGTACGAAACCGCCACGCGTGTGATGGACCCCATTGCAGCTTGCACCACCTTCGGGTTATAAAGTTCTACGCAGTCGGCACTGCAAACAATTTGCGGAATGTCAAACCAATCGGCAATACGAATAATGGTGCCCAAATTGCCCGGATCGCGAATCCCGTCCAAAGCGAGTGTCCAGCTGTTTGCTCCGGTAGCTGCGTTCCAGGTCGTGTTGTTTTGCTTCATCACGGCCAATACTTCGGCAGGAGTTGATAAGCCCGAAATACGTTCCATTTCCGCACGGGTTACTGCAGTAGAAATTCCGGATGTGATGCCGCTGGGCGAATGTTCCCGCATCCACGATTCCTGCGCATAAAGGTGTTCCACGTCCCAATCGGAGTGTAAAAATTCCATCACGGACTTATGGCCTTCCACCACAAATACGCCGTGTTCTTCCCTGAATTTCTTCTGTTGCAGGGAACGGATATAACTGATCGTGTTTTTTGACAGCATGAACTCGGCGCTTGGGTACTATATTTGCAGCAAACGTAATCTCAATCTTTCGCCCTTGCAAATCCGTTTTCATCATGCGGCAGTATTTCTACTTGTTTTCAGTGCACTACTGGGGGCTTGTCGCAGTACAAAACGTTTGGGAAAAAACGAGACGTTGCTGAAGAAGGTATACGTCGTATGCGAGAATCCCGATATTGATAAATCGGAGATGTACGGTTACGTGAAGCAAAAGCCCAATCGTAAATTGCTGGGGTTGCATTGGCCGAAAAGAGGTTATTTGAAAAATGGAGCCGGATTTCCGCTGTATTTGCACATACACAATTTGGTCAACCCGAAACGGGAAGCCAAACGCCTTGAACGTAAAAAGAGATTAGAAGCCGCAGGAAAGTTGAAAAGGGCAAAGCGTAAAACCATCGGACAAATATTGACGAATATCGGAGAACCTCCGGTGGTAATGGATTCCACAAAAACGCAGCGCACCACATTTCAGTTGGAGCAATACCTCAACAACAAAGGTTATTTCCGATCTGAAGTAACCGATACGGTAATTTATCCCTTCTTTCACAAACGTCGTCATCGCAAAGCAAAAGTGGTGTATCGTGTCAAGCCGGCTCAACCGTACATGATTCGTAAAGTGCAATACACGATTAACGATACGAATATTGCTGCAATGATTTTTGAAGATTCCGCACAATCGATGATTCGTTCCGGTAAGCGTTACGATGTGGATGTCTTCGAAGCGGAAAGACAGCGTATTACCACAAGACTTCGCAATGAAGGATATTATAAATTTTCTCGCGACTACATCCGGTATTCCGTAGACTCCTCGTTGAATAGTCATCAACTTGATGTAGAGATCATCGTCGGTCGTCCTGTATATCGTATTAACGATAAAGAAGTTGTTGAGTACAACCATCCGCGTTATTCTATTCGAAATGTAACCGTGGTTACTATTTATGACGGACGTTTGCTGAAGAAAGATTCTATTCCTGTATATGATACGATCAACTATGGGGATGTATTTTTTCTGCGCGATCCGAAGTGGGAACCGGAATATCCGTATAAACCCGAAATGCTTTTTTCGCGCATATCATTTGCGGGTGGTATGTTGTATCGCGATATCGACCAGGATTCAACGTATCGAATGTTAAGCAACCTGAAATTGTTTCGTCAGGTGTTAATTGATGCACAGGATGCACCGAACAATCAATTGGATATTGAAATAAAATTATTGCCGTATTCACGACAGTCGTTTTCGGTGCAAATGGAAGGTACCAACACCGGCTCTAACTTGGGTATCGGTGGGGCGTATCAGTTTTTGAATCGTAACGTGAATAAAGGTGGTGAGTTTTTTGAGGTTCGTTTGAAAGGTGGCACGGAAGCACAACAACCGTTGACACAAGTTGATCAAACAGTTGGTGATCAGATTACGTTCAACACCATTGAGGCCGGTGCCGAGGTGAATTTTAATGTACCCCGTGCATTGTGGCCGTTTAATTTATTGCGATTACGGGGAACTGAAAATGCACGTACGGTTTTTGGTGCTTCAGCCAATTATCAACGACGCCTGGATTACGATCGCGGACTGGGGAATTTATCTTCCGGTTTTACATACGGGCGTCGAACACGTAAATCGGGTTACAATCAAATCGGTATTTATCCGTTGCAGATCAATGTCGTGAAAGTCACGCCCAAAGCAGGTTTGGAGCAATTACTGCTCAACCGGGATCCGTTGTTGCAATACCGTTTTACTGATCACCTCATTCAAAATTCACGTTTCACGTTTATCCGGAATTCGAAAAGTGGAAAGCGAAAAGATCATTTCGATTATTTCCAATTCACGTTCGAGGCATCCGGAACCGCACTTCGAAAAGTTTTTGAGTGGGCGGGTGCACAAGAAGATGATTTAGGTTCGTACCGCATCGCCGGAATTCCTTTTTCACAATACGTGCGCGTCACTACCGATTATCGTCACGTGTGGAATTTCAGCGAATACCAGAGTTTAGTCATTCGCATCAATCACGGTGTAGGTATACCGCTCACCAATTTTCCGACCATGCCGTTGGAAAAAAGTTTCTTTGGTGGTGGTGCAAACGGTATCCGGGCGTGGGAAGCCAGAAGCCTAGGGCCCGGCAGTTACAGCAATCCCGATGGATTGAATTACGCGCAGTTTGGTGATGTACAGGCCGAGTATAACATTGAGCTGCGTTTTAAAATTACCAAAACGTTGAATGGAGCCATTTTTGCTGACGGTGGAAACATCTGGTTGTTCAAGGCCGATTCCACAAAGCCTTTAGGTCATTTCGATTTCAAGCGCTTTTTGGATGATTTTGCTTTCGGACCCGGGGTTGGTTTGCGTTACGATCTTAGTTTCTTCATTCTTCGTTTCGATTGGGCGTTTCAGATACGCGATCCTGCTCAACCTTTCGGTCAACGCTGGTATGTGCCCGGGCGACGACCGCTGGCCGGTAATTTGAATTTCGGTATTGGTTATCCGTTCTAATAAATACTTGATAATCAGTAATATGGAAGCGACTAACGCCACTTTAAAAAGGAGTGTACAACCGCCTGAAAAAAATAGTAGCTTTGCTCCCCTGAATAATTAAAAATTAGCCGGCAATGTCAAGCGCAAAAATCCGCGAAATTCTTGGTAATCAAGCTGATTACCTCCTAAATCATACCAGTAAAACGATCTCTAAAGAGCAGTTGCACCTTCCGGGTCCTGATTTTGTAGATCGCATTTTCGGAATCTCCAACCGTACACCTCAGGTTTTACGTAGCCTTCAGGCTATTTACGGCACAGGTCGTTTGGCTAATACGGGTTATGTTTCTATTCTTCCTGTAGATCAGGGGATAGAGCATTCTGCAGGTGCTTCTTTTGCGCCAAATCCTGCTTATTTCGACGGAGAAAATATCGTGAAACTGGCTATTGAAGGCGGATGTAACGGTGTTGCGACGACGTTTGGCGTGTTGGCTTCGGTTTCCCGCAAATACGCACATAAAATTCCATTCATTGTAAAAATCAACCACAACGAATTCCTTTCGTATCCAAACAAATATGATCAAGGCATGTTTGGTTCCGTTGATGAAGCTTGGAACCTGGGTGCATGCGCTGTAGGTGCAACGATTTATTTCGGCTCTGAAGAATCTTCTCGTCAGATTCTGGAGGTTGCTGAAGCGTTTGAGCGCGCGCATCAATTGGGTATGGCAACTATTTTATGGTGCTACATCCGCAACAATGCATTTAAGAAAGATGGTGTGGATTACCACACTGCTGCGGATTTGACTGCACAAGCGAATCACCTGGGAGTTACGATTCAGGCGGATATCATCAAACAGAAATTGCCTACGAACAATGGGGGGTATACCGCTGTTGGGCACGGCAAAACACATCCGAAAGTATATTCAGAATTAAGTTCCGATCATCCGATTGACTTATGCCGTTACCAGGTGGCGAATTGCTACATGGGACGTATGGGATTAATCAATTCCGGTGGCGAATCGAAAGGCGCAACGGATTTGGCGGAAGCGGTAGGAACTGCTGTAATCAACAAGCGTGCAGGTGGTCAAGGATTGATCTCCGGTCGTAAAGCGTTCCAGAAGCCGATGAAAGAAGGCGTGGAATTGCTGAACGCTATTCAGGACGTGTATTTGTCCAACGACGTTACTATTGCTTAACGCCACTTTCGCTACAACAGCGAAGTTCCATCATTAAAACAGGAACCAATGGGATGGTTTAAACGAATTAAGGAAGGTATTACCACTTCCACCAAAGAAAAAAAGGAAACACCGGAAGGCTTGTGGCACAAGTGTCAGTCTTGTAAAAAGGTGTTACCTACCAACGAACACATCGCGAATCATTACGTGTGTCCGAACTGTAATTACCACGATCGTATTGGTTCCGCGGAATATTTTGCAATTCTGTTCGATGACAATCAGTTTACCGAGTTGCATCCTGCATTGCAAAGCGCCGATCCGTTAAACTTTTCGGATACGAAAAAGTATCCCGATCGTTTGGTGGATTCGCAGAAGAAAACAGGATTGAAAGATGCGTTGCGCAGTGCAGCCGGAAAAGTGAACGGATACGATTTGGTCGTATGTTGTATGGACTTCTCATTTATCGGTGGTTCCATGGGTTCCGTTGTAGGTGAAAAAATTTCCCGTGCAATTGATTATTGTCTGGAACACCGCGTTCCGCTCATGATCATTTCCAAGTCGGGAGGTGCACGTATGATGGAAGCAGCGCATTCCTTGATGCAAATGGCGAAAACGTCTGCTAAGTTGTCGTTGATGGACAAGCGCGGTATTCCATACATTTCCTTGCTTACCGATCCTACAACAGGCGGTGTTACGGCATCTTACGCGATGTTGGGTGATTTGAACATCTCCGAGCCGGGATCGTTAATCGGATTTGCGGGGCCGCGCGTCGTGAAGGAAACAATCGGTAAAGACTTGCCGAAAGGCTTCCAGACTGCAGAATTCGTTCTTGAACACGGCTTTTTGGACGCAATAGTAGATCGTAAGGAACTGAAGCCCACGATTTCCAATCTGCTCATGATGTTTAAGAAATAAAATGCCGGTTTAGGAAAAAATAGTATCTTTGCCCCTCAATTAACATAATTATTAACAGGAATTCTTAATCCACTAACAGCTCAAAACTATGTACCTGACGTCGGAAATTAAGAAGGATATCTTCAAAAAGCACGGAAAATCCGAAAAAGACACAGGATCTCCGGAAGCTCAGATCGCCCTCTTTACACTGCGTATTCAACACTTAACCGGTCACCTCAAACAAAAGCCAAAGGACAAAAGCACTCAGCGTTCTTTGATTAACTTGGTTGGTAAGCGTAAAAGTTTGTTGGACTATCTTAAAAAGAATGATATTGAACGCTACCGCGCGATCTTGAAGAAGCTCGAATTACGTAAGTAATGGTTCACATTCAATAATACTGGAAGGCATCCCTTATCGTCAGCGGGGATGCTTTCTTTTTTAGCGACCTGCTGACAAGCTGCAATTAGAGAAAAACAAAAATTATGCAATTAGGAATTCAAAAATCATTTGACATCGGTGACGGAAGAACCATCACCCTTGAAACAGGGAAATTGGCCAAACAGGCGGATGGATCTGTAGTTGTGCGCATGGGTAACACCATGTTACTTGCAACAGTAGTATCTGCACCCGATGCAAAGCCCGGCGTAGATTTTATGCCGTTAACTGTCGATTACCGCGAAATGTTCGCATCGGCAGGACGTATCCCCGGTAACTTTTTTAAGCGTGAAGCGAAGCCGGCAGATCTGGAAATTTTAACCAGCCGATTGGTGGATCGCGCAATGCGTCCGTTGTTCCCGGATGATTATCATGCTGATACACAAATTTTAATTTATCTGATCTCTTCGGATCGCGCGATGTTGCCGGATTGTTTGGCAGGATTTGCGGCATCTGCAGCTATAGCGGTGTCTGATATTCCGTTCAACGGACCAATCTCTGAAGTTCGTGTTGGGCGTATCAATGGTCAGTTTGTGATCAATCCTACCATCGAACAAATGGCGCAGTCTGATATCGATATGATTATCGGTGCGAACGAAAAGGATATTGTGATGGTAGAAGGCGAAATGAAAGAAATTTCAGAAGCCGACATGGTGAAAGCTATCAAGTTTGCACATGATGCAATTCGTGTACAAATTGGTGCTATCAAAGAATTGGCTGCTGCTGTTGGGAAAACAGAAAAGCGTCAGTATTCGCACGAAACACATAACGAAGATTTACGTGCAAAAGTGAAGGCTGCTTGTTACGACAAAGCTTATGCTGTAGCTATGCAAGGGAATCCGAATAAATCTGCGCGTAAAGACGGATTTAAAGCGGTGTTCAAAGAGTTTTGGGAATCACTTCCGGAAGAAGAGCGTACACCTGAAAACGAATCGTTAGCGAAAGTATATTATCACGATGTAGAAAAAGAAGCGGTACGTCGTATGATTTTGGATGAGCGTCGTCGTTTGGATGGTCGCGGATTGGCGGATATTCGCCCGATTTGGAGTGAAGTAGACTACTTGCCAATGGCGCACGGTTCAGCAATCTTTACGCGTGGTGAAACGCAATCATTAACTACTGTTACATTAGGTACCAAAGACGATCAGCAAATGATCGATACTGCGGTTATTCAGGAAGATGCTCGTTTCATGTTGCACTACAACTTCCCTCCATTCTCTACGGGTGAAGCGAAGCCTATGCGCGGAACAGGTCGTCGTGAAATTGGTCACGGTAATTTGGCATTGCGTGCATTAACCAACATTTTGCCGGAAGACAATCCGTACACAATTCGTATCGTTTCTGATATTCTCGAATCGAACGGTTCTTCGTCTATGGCTACGGTTTGTGCAGGAACATTGGCTTTGATGGATTGCGGAGTCAAGATCAAAAATCCGGTTTCGGGTATTGCAATGGGATTGATCACTGATGCAGCGGGTAAATACGCTGTATTGTCTGATATTTTAGGTGATGAAGATCATCTGGGTGACATGGACTTCAAAGTATGCGGAACTGTAAACGGTATTACTGCTGTGCAGATGGACTTGAAAGTGGACGGTTTGCCATACGAAGTAATGGAACAAGCATTGGAGCAAGCGAAACAAGGTCGTCAGCACATTTTGGGTGAAATGATGAAAACCATCAGCGAGCCTCGTGCAGAATTGAAGGCGCATGCACCACGATTGGTTCAGATCATCATTCCACGTGAGTTTATCGGTGCGGTTATCGGGCCGGGCGGTAAGATCATCCAGGAGATTCAGCGTGAAACCAACACGATTATCAGCATCACGGAAGTGGGCGAAACCGGTGTGGTGGATATCGCATCTGCAGATAAAGATTCTATTGATCGTGCACTGGCTCGTGTAAAAGGCATTGTAACTGTTCCCGAAGTTGGCACGGTGTACGAAGGCAAAGTGAAAAGCATTATGCCATTTGGTGCATTCGTAGAATTCTTGCCGGGCAAAGATGGTTTGCTGCATATTTCCGAAGTAGATTGGAAGCGTCTGGAATCAATGGACGGTGTGTTGAAGGAAGGCGATATGATTCAGGTGAAACTGGTAGAGGTAGATCCAAAGACCGGCAAATTCCGTTTGTCGCGCAAAGTGTTGATGCCAAAACCGGAAGGTTATGTAGAACGTCCTCAGGGCGGAAACAATAACCGTGGTCCGCGTCAGCCGCGTCCACAACAGGAAAATAAATCGCAGGAATAATTTTCTGTAACAGATAAAAAATCCCGTCTCAACAGACGGGATTTTTTTGTGCCCAAAACCTTGCCCAAAGGCGGTTCTATTGGTTTGGTCTGATTTTTGTTTCCGTGAAACGCTTCATTTTATTGTATTTGAGGTATGTTTTATTTTAAAACGTTTCCGTAAATTTTTGTAACCTTTTCAATCGGTATGCGTTAAGCGACTAAAATCCATTAATGATCGAATATTAACACACAGAAAAACCCATAGAATGCGTCAGTTAAAAATTTCGAAACAGGTTACCAACAGGGAAACCGCATCATTAGATAAGTACTTACAAGAAATTGGTCGCGTTGATCTGATTACCGCGGAAGAAGAAGTGGATCTTGCGCGTCGCATCAAACAGGGTGATCAAGCTGCGTTAACTAAATTGGTGAATGCCAACTTGCGTTTCGTTGTATCTGTATCCAAGCAATATCAGAATCAAGGATTGAGTTTGCCCGACTTAATTAACGAAGGCAATTTAGGTTTGATTAAGGCTGCACAACGTTTTGATGAAACACGCGGTTTTAAATTCATTTCATACGCAGTTTGGTGGATACGTCAATCGATCCTTCAGGCTTTGGCAGAACAATCGCGTATTGTACGTTTGCCTTTGAACAAAATCGGATCTATCAATAAGATCAACAAAACTTTTGCACGATTAGAGCAGGAGTTTGAGCGTGAACCAAGTGCTGATGAAATTGCATCTGCATTGGAATTGTCGCCGGAAGACATCAAAGATGCAATGCGTAATACCGGTCGTCATGTTTCCATGGATGCACCGCTTGCTACAGGTGATGAAAACACCAGCAACATGTACGACGTGATGCAGAGCGACGACATGCCGAGCCCGGAAAATACACTTATCAGTGAGTCGTTGCGTAAGGAAATTGAACGTGCTTTATCCACGCTTACCACACGTGAAGCTGATGTTGTGCGTTTGTATTTCGGTTTGAATGGTGCTCATGCATTAACATTAGAAGAAATTGGTGAACGTTTTGATTTGACCCGCGAACGCGTGCGTCAGATTAAAGAGAAAGCCATCCGAAGATTGAAACATACTTCAAGAAGTAAGTTATTGAAGACTTATCTGGGTTAATAGAGCCGAATACATGTGAACCGCCTTTCGGGGCGGTTTTTTTATGGTATATCAGCTAAAGTCTTATTATGCTGTATGTTTTTCACAGATGGCTATGGTGATCAATTTGGTGGCCCGAAAGGAAAGAAGTATAAGTACAAAACATTACAACAGTTGGTGTTCATTCCAGAGCATTAACCATGGCGGACCAAGAAGCAGTTTTGCGCCAACAGTTCCGCGACTGGAAAGGCGAGTTGGAATAGGTAGATGATGCATGTATTGTGGGAATTAAACTCCGGTGCTTCTTATTTGGAATAATGTATGTATATACATATATTTGTATTCGAATTCAAAACACGATAATCATGAATCGCAAAGAATTTGTAAAAAGAAGTTTGTTGGGCGCAGGAGTTGTAGCTGCCGGAATTCCTGTAATAAGCGCAACACAAGAGGAACAAAAGGAAGTTGGATTTAATCACATTCCGGCTATAAAAGGAGAGACCATGAAAAACGCCATTATTCACCGGGCCGAAACGCGCGGACATGCCAATCACGGTTGGTTAAATTCTTATCACACCTTCAGTTTTGCACAGTACTGCAATCCGGAGCGAATGCACTTTGGTGTTTTGCGTGTGTTGAATGATGATCAGGTAGCACCGGGAATGGGCTTTGGTACACATCCTCACGACAATATGGAAATCATTTCCATTCCATTAAGCGGAGATCTGGAACATAAAGATTCCATGGGTAATGTGGCGGTAATTCGCCAGAACGACGTACAAGTGATGAGTGCCGGAACCGGAATTCGCCACAGCGAATACAACAAGAATAGCGATCAGGAAGTAAAGTTTCTTCAGATCTGGGTTTTCTCCAACAAACGTAATGTTACTCCGCGCTATGATCAGCTGACATTTAAGCCTGAAGACCGTGAAAATACCTGGCAGCAAATTTTATCACCCAATGCTGATGATGCCGGTGTTTGGATTCATCAGGATGCTTGGTTTCACTGGGGCGAATGGAGTGCAGGCAAAACCGCTGATTATAAAATTAAGAAGAATGGGAATGGTGTTTATGCATTCGTTCTTAGTGGGTCGATAACTATCGGTGATATAAAATTAAATGCTCGCGATGGAATGGGAATCGTTGATATGTCATCAATTGATATTAAAGCTGATTCCGATGCATTTGTCTTACTCATGGAAGTTCCGATGAACTAACATATATGTTCAAGTGTGAACAGTAAAGGGCGTTACGTCCTTTTTTTGTACCTTTCCGGTCCAAACCTTTACATCATGAAACAAATTTTTACGTTTATCGCTGCGTGCTGTTCTCTGTTAGCCGTGGCTCAGCCCGCCGGCTGGTCATTTGTAGTACCATTGGATATTACAAATCCGAACGGTGTTCAGGTTACCAACTATCAGGTTGGAATAACACTTAATACTGCAACACCAATTGGTGCAGGACAAATGCAAGCGACCGGTGCAGATATTCGATTTGGAAATAACTGCTCAGGTTCTACGTTATACAATTATTGGATCGAGTCGGGCATTAATACCGCTAATACCCTCATTTGGGTTAAAGTAGATACGCTGCCGGCGAATGCAACAAAACGCATTTTCCTTTATTACGGGAATTCTGCTGCAACCGCTGTATCTGCAGTTCCCGGAACGTTCTTCGGACCACATTCATCTACTGATAGTGTAGCCAGCGGTGGTGCCGGTGGAGCAACGAATTCTCAACGCGGTTTCCGTTTCTCGCCTAATCAAGATTTGATTGTAACGCATTTCGGGAAGCGTGAGCCGAATGGAACAACACGTTATGTTACCCTTTTCAATCAAACTACTCAGGCTATTATCGCTCAAACCCAAGTGGCTGGACCGGCTGCTCAATATAGCTATGGCGCACTTCCTACGCCTATTCGTTTGGTTACCGCGCAGCAATATTCCTTGCAATTATATCAAGGATCTGCTGATGGGTACTACTTTGGTGCTTCAAGTCAAATCGGACAACATTTAACTTATTTGGACATGCGTTATTGCAACTCGTGTACACAAAATACTTTTCCGACAAGCGTGTTAGGTAACTTTCATTACGGTTATCCTGATATGTGGTATTTCACACGCAATAACGGACTTGCAGCAACTCCAACTGTTGCTGTCGGCGCTTTTGTTGCTCCGACAGTTGCCGCAATCGTTTCCAATTCGGTAATCTGCAGTGGCGATTCCACTTCATTATCAGCTGTTGGTTCCGGAGGTGTTGGGCCATATACTTATGCATGGACACCTTCTGCATCATTAGCTAATCCTGCATCGAGCGCTACTAATGCTGCTCCGGGTACAACAACTACTTATACAGTTACGATCACTGATGCCTGTACTTCAACGGCATCAACAACGGTTGCGGTGACGGTTAATCCTACTCCAACAGTTAGCATTACGGCATCTTCTTCTGCAATTTGTGCAGGCGATACTACGTTGTTAACAGCAACAAGCGGTGGAACAGGACAATGGTTCATGAATGGTAGCCCAATTGTTGGACAAACATCCACAACATTACAATCTACGATGGCCGGTGTGTATAATTACATTAAGACAAACACCAATGGTTGTGCCGATTCAGCTGCTGTTGGTCAAACAATTACCGTAAATGCATTACCGGTTGTTACAGCAGCAGTAAATACCAACGAAGTATGTGCAGGTGATTCGGTTATTTTTAACGGAGGTGGTGCATTGACTTACGTTTGGAGTAATGGAATTATCGATAATACATTTTACGCTATAACACAAACCGGCTATTACACCGTTATGGGTGTGGATGCAAACGGTTGTATGAATTCCGATTCTGTGATGGTAACTGCAAATGCATTGCCGGCTGCGAATCTGGGAGCAGACATCAACACTTGTCAAGGAACTGTAACTCTTGATCCTCAAGTCGCAGGTGCGATGTATGTATGGAATTCAGGAGATACAACACAAGCGATCACCACTACAACTGCAGGAACATATTTCGTGACTGTAACTGATACTAACGGATGTGTGAATAGTGATACAATCGCTGTTAGCTTCAATGCAAATCCGGTTGTTGATTTAGGAGCAGATACAACAGTGTGCGGTGATGCAGTTATTATGAATGCGCAAAATCCGGGTGCAACGTATTTGTGGAGCACGGGTGATACCACTCAGCAGTCGGCTGCTGTTGCATCGGGAGTTTATACTGTGATGGTAACAGATAGCAACGGATGTTCCGCTTCAGATACTATTCTTGTTACCATTAACGCATTGCCTTCGGTTGTAGCAAGCGCGGCCGCTACAACAGTTTGTATCGACGATGCCAACGTGATGTTAACAGGAACACCTGCAGCCGGAACGTGGTCAGGTCCGGGTGTGAGCGGAAATTCTTTTGATCCATCTGTGGGTATTGGAACGCAAAGTTTAACTTACTCGTGTACAGATGCGAATGGTTGCACGAATACTGACGATGTTGCTATTCAGGTGAACGCATGTGTTGGCGTTGAAGAAAATGCAGGTGTTGCTGCACTGGAAGTTTATCCGGTTCCGTTTAATCAGTCAGTTAACTTGATTAATAATGGCAGCGAACCTATAACTGTAATTGTATACGCTGCAGATGGACGTGTTGTTAAGCAGCTGCAATTGATGAGCGGCCGCACGGAGTTGAATACTGCTGCGTGGAGTAACGGGTTCTATTTCTTGCAAACTCCCGGCTCTACAATCAAATTGTTGAAGTCAGAATAATAGTGCAATTACTTGAAGAAGAGGCTGTCCGAAAAGGCAGCCTCTTTTGTTATTACTCCGATTGCCTTGCGTAACTTTGTGTGTCAATATAAAAACACATGTCATTAATTGTAGCGCCTTCATTATTATCTGCCGATTTCGGTAAGTTATCTCAGGATATTGAATTTGTCAATAATTCTACTGCCGATTGGTTTCACGTTGATGTGATGGACGGAGTTTTCGTGCCGAACATTTCATTCGGTTTTCCGATTATGAAAACATTGCAATTAGAGGCACGTAAGCCGCTTGATGTGCATTTAATGATTGTGGATCCCGACAAGTATCTGGCCGAATTTGCGAAATACAACACGTACATGTGTTCTGTGCATTACGAAGCCTGTACGCATTTGCATCGTACCATTCAAAATATTAAATCGTTGGGAATGAAGGCGAGTGTAGTGTTGAATCCACATACTCCTATTCATGTGTTGAATGATGTTATTCATGAATTGGATATGGTGCTCTTGATGAGTGTAAATCCCGGATTTGGCGGTCAGAAGTTTATCCCGCATACTTTGAATAAAGTAAGTGCACTGAAGAAGATGATTATTGAGAAAAAACTTCCGACGTTGATTCAGGTGGATGGTGGAGTTGATCCATCCAATGCTCGTGCATTGGAAAATGCAGGTGCAAATGTTGTGGTTGCGGGTAACGCAGTGTTCGGTGCTCCGGATCGTCATGAAGCAATCCGACTAATCAAAGGATAAAATGCAATTTCCTGCATTCCGTTATTTTCTTCGTTTATATGTGCTGTGGTTATTGTTATTCGCAGCAGCACGTTTGATATTTCTATCGTGGAATATTGAAGAATGGTGGAGTGCAGGCGTATTGGAAGCCCTTGCATCTTTTGTTTACGGTTTGTATTTGGATACAGCCATGTGCGGGTACTTTATGGCATTGCCATGGCTAATGGTGGTTGT
>Ga0315899_10005147_pt1 | contig 14130 bp, 13 predicted proteins | sample LakEriMetagenome_2_FD_203518 | JGI IMG/M metagenome (GOLD analysis project Ga0315899, IMG submission 203518) | Freshwater fungal communities from buoy surface, Lake Erie, Ohio, United States - Buoy 4 MA112 | ecosystem: Environmental > Aquatic > Freshwater > Lake | place: USA: Lake Erie, Ohio... | reverse complement strand
ATCTTGGCGTAACCTCGATGCGTCTCTTACATTTGCATCCGACTCGAGCTGGCACACTGGGTCCGCGGCGAATAGATTGAGGCACGATGGTGAAGGCGGGCACGTTGCCATGGACGCAGCAGGCGAGCGCGAGGAGGGACACCGCCAGCGCGACGTGCATTCTCGTCTCCAGTCACAAAGTGCGCAACGGCTTAGGATAGAAACAGTTCAACTCGGGTGTTTCCGAGTCTATTTCACTGCAAGTGGCAGAGTTACTAAAGTCACGGTTATGCCACTGGCAGCCGGGCATGTATCATGAAAAAAAAATAAACTTGAAGACTATGACACTCTCAGGCTAATACCGAGACCGTGACGCCCGCGGCCGGCCCGGGACTCGGAGGAGTTCTGAGGCTGTACGGTACGGAACTCGGCTCGGCCCGGCGGTGACCTTGAAGAGAGTTGTTTTATTTTGTTTTTCAACTAAATCTTCAACACACACGGGCATGGACCTATGAGTACATTCACGATACCTGTACCAGTGTGTGCGCGTGTGAGTATGCGCGTGGGCGTGTGCGGGTATGCGGGTACGTGTGCGCGTGCGCAGGACTGGAATAAGGAATCGGGGCCTTTAATAATTTTGCCTATTCGTTTTACTAAACAAAATTGAGTCGGACTACGGTACAAACCTCTTGTACCTGTGAACGAATCATCAAAATAATAAACTACTTGAGATGATCCCGAATACATGATATTTCATCACCGTGTATTGAGGAACGTCTCGACAACTGGCGAATACATGGAAGTGTAGAGGATACTAAATTGAGTACCAATAAACAACACACTCTCTCTCCATACCGCCAAAAACAAACCCACAACATAATCACTGCATGCAGCGTACACATTTCTTCAAAACCACCCACTCATCCATCCTGCCCTGCCTGCATTGTAGGATTGAGAAGGGGAAACCCTGATTAAGAACTTGGCTGTTTCGATGAACTGGTTACACCTCCGCCAAACATCCTCGGTCCGAAACACGAGCGATGGCAGAGGCCCCCGACTTGAAAGAGTCCCGGTTAGGAGCGAGCCGCTGAGGGGAAACCTTGGCCAGGACTTCCGACGTGGGCGGCAATCATCTCCATGGATCGCCCTCTGGGCCTTGCGGATGATTACGTTACCACGAATTGACAACTACAAAGTACAAAGTACTTTCACAAAAGGTCCGCCGGCCCAGTTGCAATGCGCAACTGCAACCAGTTACGCATTGCAACTGGGCCGGCGCATTGCAACTGGGCCGGCCTAACGCATTGCAACTGGGCCGGCGTCCTAGAAGTACTGGGACGTCTTAAGCTCCAGCGGCCTCACCCTCCTCAATACAATTCAAAGTATCACGTGACGGTCGTGACGTCATGGAGGACTCAGGGGAATAATTGGTGATTGCCGGGAGTTTGGGTACGGGTAGCCTCGCCATATTCTCGCTTTGGCGGTGACTTAGCGGTGGCATTGTAATGAAAATCCTGACAACAACAGTGGGTCTCATCTTTGGTTCTTTTGGCAGAAGAGCCCGTTGGAATTAATTACAATTGGCAGTTGGTCGGCCCTTCGGGGGGGATCCGAGTACAATTTTTGGAGTTTTTGCAACACTTCAGTTTGTATCGGCACTGTTTACTGTGTACTTATTGCACGAACTCAAGGTCCCGGCCCCGGGCCTTTTAGGACTCCCGGGAAAAGACCCAGGCCAAAAGAAAACGCCAGCTTTCAAATCCTTCACTGGCAGGCCGCAGGCTGGCGGGCAGAATACAGTGAGGGCGCCGCAGCAGGCATGAGAAGCGGTCTGGGCGTTGCCGGACGTTAAATGCGACTGCGCCAATGTCACGGTGTGACAATTTGGTCTGGCTGCCTCGCGCATGCGCACCTGGTGATGTCCGCTAAAAGAAAGCGCTCAGATTAGCACTTTTCTTATCGGATTATGCGCGCGCCAGCGCGCCCGCTCCACGCGTTTTCACACTCAAAGGTTCTCTGGAAGTTGATTTCCAAGGCAGAGCTTGGCCTTGAAATTAATTCCACAGTCGTCCCAACAATTAATTGATTACCACTGCCAAAAGTTATAAAAGATACGGTAGTAAGGCAATATTTCGGAACAGGCTCAAAAGTGGGTGACCAAATTGTAGTCTGGTACAAATTTATACTCGAATATTGAGGTTCCCCTGAAAAGGACTTCCGAAGATTTTCGAATTGTAGCTGGTGTAAGATATCCGCAAGAAACCTCCAGGCTCCTCTTTTGGTTCACACAAGTTCGAAACTCAGTGTTCAGGGTTTAGGGTTTAGCTTAGGGCTGGTGCTGTCTCTCGGCCCTGCCACTTTGCCTATCTGGTATGAGGAGGGAGTCAAAAGAGTTTAGGGTTTAGGGTTCATGGACAATAAAACAATGAATGAATTGTTACATGAATGTCCCCCCCCCCCAAGGTCTCAAACATAAATATCTTGGCTATTGCGGCGATAAGCGTGGGCGAGGAGGGACTCTTGGTCACGTTCCCCTTTCTCGACGACACGGGACCATTGCGCTATTCTCAGCGCGCACACACAGCATATGCCTTGCATCACCATGATAGCCAAGACCACGGCTGCCATGACCTTGGCCTGAGCATCAAGGATGTCGACTACACGAGCCGCGCAGGCATCAGGTGTGTCCAAGGCGAGGGGGGGGGGGCAGGCGCTGGTGATGAGGTAGTCTTTGCAAGGCTCGCATGTCCGCGTCTCATTCGCCGGCAACGGGACCTCAGGATGAAAGCACTCGGTGTCAGACCACTGACACCTGGACCAAGTGCCGACAGTGTCGGGGTCCTGTTAGTAATTCTCACAATTCAGTGGTCTAGTATATTTCCTGCATAAATTCACGCTATAGAGGACTTTTTGAGAATTAGTGACCATACACACACACTCTCTGTCCCACACATCAAAAACAAGCTGTGCGGCAGCATTTTCCACATACGCGCCTTCCACGACCCCGTAAGCGATGATTGCACCCTCGGCACACACCAGCCCGACCATACTCCCCACGTAGACGTGTAGGAGGAACCGACCAGAGGAGAAGGAGGAACAGCAGCCGGTGCACGCTATGGCGACGAGCACCGCGCCGATGACAGTCAGAGCCAGTGGCACGTAGTCCAGCACCTGGAGGAGGCGGGAGGCGAGATCTGCTGGCAAATTGCTCTGCATTTCGGCGAGGGACGTGCGCACGGCGGCTCCGCCGGGCACCAGCGTTGAGAGCGCCCCTGCCACCAAGATCGCCACCGCACTTGCGAGCAGCATCTGCATATATGTGTGCGTGTGTGCATCCACACACGACGCGCAGGCACATGTGTGCACGCACATCCAGACGCATGTGTGCGCGTTTGAGCCAGAAAAGGGGTGGCGTAAGGGGAGAGAGGTCGGGGCACAGAACGCAAACAGGCAGACAGGAGTGTAAGTGGCTGGCAACAGAGCCAAATACCAGGGCAGTGCGCGCTCACGCATCACCGCGGGCAGCGCGTGCTGCGCGCAGTACCATATTCATGATGTGTAAATATGCCATGGCCGCCCGAGGAGGACGGGGTGCCATTGGCATCGCCGACTCGGAATCGTTTATTGCATGGATCTCGCTTTTCCGATTTTGTTTTTTTCGCCCTACAAGAAATTTTTGGCGCCACACATGGCCACACACTTCGATACGTTATGCCTCTGCCACATGTCCTCGGCCCGAAGTACGAGACGGCAGAGGCCCCGTAACTCGCAAAAGAGTTCCGGACAGGGACGAGCAGGGGAAACCTAGCAAGGACGCCCGACGTGGCCGTTGTCATCCCCTTGAAGCTGGTATATACCCCTGTGGATGACACCGTTACCGCGATACGCAACTACCAAGTACCAAGTACACATGCCCGGGCCAGTGCACACATGCCGCCCCGGGCCCGCCATGGGTGGGCTCCAGATCCCCCGATGGTTGCCAGTGGGATCAGATCCCCTATCCGGCGGCCTGGCGGTTGGGTCTTGCACCAGCCACCCTGGAGTTTTGGGTTCGATTCCCAAACGAGAGGAACCAGGGAAAACAGGCGCACCGTGTGTTAAAGTACCGGGTTCCTCACAGCACGGGTCCCAACAAGCCTCGGCTCGTCGTATCTCATAGCACATGTCCTCCACTATCCTCCTCCCCCCACGCGCACAGCTTTGTAATAGGTCCTGCAGTAATAAACACACACACCCAAATTACACTGGCATGTCCTCCACTCTCCTGCCCCACGACAGGTTTGGGTCAAGCAGCCACGTCCAGCAGAACGGCACCCTGTCGCATCCTCAGGACCTTGACGACCCGATGCGTGTTGCTGCGCAGCGTAAGATCAACGCCTATAAACAACATTACGCTGACAATCAGAACATTTCTTTTCTCCCCGCTATCATGAGCACATCCACCCGCATGCACGGCGAGTTTTTGCGTCTTCTTTTTCTACAGGCCCACCGGGAGACTGAGGCCGCGGCGCACTTCACTGCCGCTGGAATGCCATCGCAACGCAATCGGACTCGTTCCGTTTCAAGCGCGCGGCATTCTACCAGTCGCTGAAGAGCAAAGTCGGACTCGCAGCCACCAAAGCGGCGGCATCTGAGTGACTGTGACTGGCCAGTCACTCAGATGGATGCGTGTGTGGTTGCACGCGCAAGCCGGCCGGGCGAGACGCGACGTGTGTTGACAGACCGTGTGTGGGGTTGTCAGAGAGAAAGCGTTTTGAACTTGAATTTCGCATTTTTTTTATACTGCTTAGACTCCGAGAGGGTGGAAGAGACATGAATGAAGGAAGAGACATGAAAAACTCTTCTTTAATCCCGCACGCATCTGAACCCGGTTGCCCTGACCCGTCAGGCGTCCTTCGACCACGCAAATAGGAGAAAGGGGCCCCACACCCCCACAACCCACCCCAAAACCCGTTGTCCGTCCAGCCTGTGGCACGCGCCACCCTGGCGGCGAACGGTCCTCACAAGGGGACGGGATTGACCAAATTGGCAGCCTCAGGATTGTAAGAGGGGTCGCGAATGAGCTGCAGGAAGGCGCGCGTGATGCGTTTTCGCAGGCCTTCCAGTGCCTTGTCGCCGCGACCGCGGTTGAGGAGGTCGGCCTCGCGGTCGATTAGCTCTGTCAGCTCCTTGGTCAGCTTGGTGCCGTAGTCCTTGACGGTCCACTTGACGTGCAGCAGCACGTCAAGGCGCTCGTCCACACGCAGGTTCGTGAGATTCAGCCCGTGGTAGAGGTCAGCGAGCTCCTTGGCGCGGCGCGTCGCCGGCGTCTGTACCTCCTTGATGGTGCCGTCGGACATCTCCCAAAGCTTCGAGGAGCTCATGGTCTCGAGCTCCTTGGTGATGATTCTGTGCGTCATCTTCTTCTGCGCCCCGGCCTTGAGCTTGTCAATGGTCTGCACGAGCTTGATTTCCTTGAGCAGCAGCTCGTACCGCGCCGCCTGCTTCTCCTCATCCGCCATCCCGCCAGTCTCTATCTTCTGCATTTCGGCTATCCTCCACGCCTCGAGCTCATTATATAGAGTCTCAAAGTCTGCGGCATTCTTGGGGTGCATGCGCCTCTCCACCTCCCGCGCACGCAGCGCCTCGCGTTCTGCCCGCTCGCGCGCCTGCTCGTCGAGGAAAAACTGCCGGTTCCACGCCAGCTGCGCGCGGCTCTGGCGCGCGAGCGACCGCGCGAACATGCCGCGCGTGTAGCACTGAATGACAATGGTGGCCTGTAGCCGCACCTTGGCATAGTGCGCGGCGTCAAGGTACGCGCGCGGCTCTATGATGTAGTCGGCGCGCACGTCGACAAAGTGATCCTCGCGCGTCATCTGCGTGCCAAACTCGCGCACGGCCTGCTGCGCCTGCTCCTTGATCTTGCGCGTCTGCGTTTCGCGGTGAAACTTGGGCGGCAACATGTCCTCTGTTTTGCGCTTTGGCTTCGGCGGCACCTCCGTCTGGCACGTGGCATGGTGGTACTCGACGCCTGTCAGCTTGTGGCGGTAGCCGCCATAGTAAGGTTTGCGCTGCAGGTCGTGCTCGATGGTCAGCGAGATGATGACGGGAGGCGCGCCGTTGCCTATGTCTACCTCGATCTCGCGCGCGTCTGGCAGCGTGCGATTACCATCGAATGCCTCATCGAACCCCTGACCATCCTGCACAGCCGCGCCTGCATCCTCGTACACGGGCTCGCCCCCCGCGTCCCCGCCCCCGCCCCCCGCGTCCCCGCCCTCGCCCGCAGCCTCGTCTTCGGCTGGTGCTGCCTCTTGGTGCGCTGTCTCGCCCCCACCCCCGCCCCCATCCTCACCCTCGCCTGCACCCTCTGGTGCTGGTTCTGCCGGCGCGTCACCGCCGCCCTCCTCGGCTGGCGCCTCCTCACCAGCACCGGCGGTGCCTCCTCGGCTGGCGCCTCCAGGCACCGGCGGTGCCTCCTCGGCTGGCGCCTCCTCCGCAGGGGCATCCCCCTCGGCTGGCGCAGCGTCAGCGTCCTCTGCCACGGGCTCTCCGCCCTCTGCAGGCTCCTCAGGGGGTTGCTCTGTGGCCGGGCAGAAAGGAGCGAACGTCAGAAGCAGCCCAGACGCTGGCGCGCCGCGCGTTGCAGGAAAGCCGGGCACCGAGGGAGGTGCATGGTAGTTGTCAACTGCGCGCCTCGCATCAGGCAGCAGCGCGTCACGCTGACTCTCCCCGGGATCGCACAGAGTCCGTCGCAAGCAGACCGCCGCGCGCAACACGCTGAAGCACGAGCGGGCCACGCACACGCACACCTTCGGAAGGTGGCGCCTCACCCTCGTCCGCCATTGCGCCTTTCGTGTGGCAAGGGCCCTCCGCCTCTGTATCTCTCGTCAACACCTTCAACGGACCGGCCGTTGCTAACTAAATGTCCAAAAAAGAAAAAAATTCATGAATGCTGCTTGAGACGACGGCCCCCGGCGCGGGTGATTTGACAGAGGATGTGGGGAGCGCATTACGCAGAGGAGGACGGCTGGGCCCGAACGTGGCCAGAAAATGGCGTTTTTCGGCGCTCGCTCTCCTGACATGGTGCCTTCAGACTGTGTGCGCGCTGCCTCCCTGTGGGGGGAGCGTGTTCGCAACAGGGCTGCAGGCGCGGGCAGGGCTGTCTGCAGCGACACTAGGAGCGGGGTTTAAGCGCTTCGGACAATCGCTGTCAAGTTCCGGCAAGCGTGTTCTGGTGCGACTCCCCTTGTGCATGCTGTGCAGTTGGACTTGACAGGTCGAGGTGTGACTCCCGGAGGGGTGTGTCAGACCAAGGTGTGCTGCGATCCACGGAAAATGCGCGGCCTGGACAACTTTCCAGATTTGCTGCCCGAGGACAAACGATGGAACTTTGGCTGGCGCGCGGTCAGGCAAGTCGTGAGTGTGTGTGCGTATTGAGAGAGAGCGAGAGAGAGAGAGCGCGCGCGTGCGAGAGAGAGAAAGCAAGAGAGAGAGTGTGTGAGAGAAACTTGCGCATGCCCCCTCCGAGACTGTGTCTCCAAAAGTATCTCTCACGTTGCAGCCTTTGCCTCTCCCTCTCTCCCGTGTGTGTTCGTGTGTGTGTGCGCGTGTGTCATATCTCTTGCAGGGAAGCAGCGGACTATGCCCTCGTCGTCGTAGGGCTCACAGCCCTGTCGTGCGACCCGAATGTGCTGCGCCTTATTGCCGGAGAATCAACGCCTCGTGAGTGCCTGCTAGGCATGGCAGCTGATTTCAAGGTGAACAGAAGCCCCTTAAATTAACAACAAAAGAAAGGATAATGATAAATATATTCCCGGAGAATCCACGCCTCGTGAATGCCTGATATGCATGGCAGCTGATTTGAAGGTGAATTAGAAGCCCTTAATGCTCCCTGCAGTAACCCATTTATGTAAGGTATGCCCCCCGCAATAGCCCAAATACCTGGGGCTCGCCTTCACGGAAGATAGAGAACATATTTATAGAGAGCACATTCTACATAGAATCTTATGCAGTGGAATTGATTATTATATAATGTTTGATTATTATATAATGTTTTAATACGCAGAGAGGTTACGCAAAAGGCTGGGCGAGGCTGCTAGACACCCAACTCGCATGGCAGCAGGTGAGAGACGAGAGAGAGCGAGAGAGGAGGGCGCGCGCGCGAGAGAGAGAGAGAGAGAGATTGGTTTGATAGGAACGAGCAGAGAGACGGGAGGCACGGAGACAGCGACAGAGCACACACAAACACACACACACACACACACACACCAGCAACTTTGGTCAACTGTCATTTTCTCTCTCTCTCTCTCTCTGTCTGTCTAAATCTTGAGTGAGAGAAAGAGAGAAAGAGAAAGAGAGAGAGAGAATGCGTGCGCGCGCGCGCGCGTACAGATTGTTGTTGACACATACATACACACACACACACACACACGCACTCCTATCACGGGCAATCGAGGGGGTCGCCCGGTGAAAAGCTCCGCATCACCTATGTGTGTTGTGTGTGTGTGTGTCTGTCTCTCTGTGTCTATGTCTATGTCTATGACTATGTTGTTACATGTGTGTGTGTGTGTATAATGCGTCTGTGGAGAGCAGGCGGCAGATGAGCGGCGAAAAATGGCAGACGAGCGCAAGGCTGTCCTAGCCGCAACAGGAGCGGGAGGAGGAGCTGCAGGAGCAGGGGCGACAGGCAACGGCTGTGTGCCCTGTGTGGCCGGAGGAGGAGGAGGAGGAGGAGGAGGAGACACCAAGTTCCCTCTCGGCAGCATTGGGAATCCCGCTTCAAGTACTTGATACTGAAGTTGAGTACCCTTTGCTACGCGCATGCAGCTCCTCGACAGCCTTGACTGCTGTCGGATTACACACTCATGTACGCACACATCGGACGTCTAGCGATCCCGCATATCTCATAACGTCAGGTTTTTTTACACATTGAGAGAAGAAAAGAGGAATGTATCTATTTCCGGGCCCTCGGCCGAAAAAAGGACTTTCGAGTAATGGTTTCACGAAAACCGGGACCGTACGCCTACGCTCAATCGTTCCTAAACGTCCAACGGCACATGGCCTGCTTCGCTTTGATGATAGAACGACTAACTTTGCAGAAAGGCCCGAAACGCACGGTCATATGAGGAGGAGGATACATGTGATATGAGGAGGAGGATACATGTGTCAAGAAAGGCCCGAAGCGCACCGAGATTCTTCAGTGTTGAAATTTGGCAACCAGGAAGACTGAAGTTTCATTTTAGAGACGCCGCTCCAGTAGTAAAGTCGGATCGGGGCCCCCATGCCCCTCTTCCTCTCACTTTCAAGAAATGATCAAACAAACCCTCTTCCTCCTGCATTTGAGCACTTGACGCTGTAAGTCTCGAGCCAGCGCGCGCGCGTTTATTACCAACGATCGTTTATGGGAGTACTCCCATGCGGCTGTGCCGCGTGTGTGCCGTGCTGTGCATGTGCACACGGGGGCCCCTGCATCCAGCAACAACTGCACCGCTGGGGCCCAGGGTGCTTGTGTGTGTGTGTGTGCGCGCGCGCGCGCGTGGAGTGGGGCTCTCGCGTCATGCGCATCGAGCGCGCCAATAAGAGGAGGAGGAGCGTCAGCGATTTTTCATTATGGAGTATGAAACTCTCTCTCGCTCTCTCTCGCTCTCGCTCTCTCGCTCGCTCTCTCTCTCTCTCCAAAAGACACCACCTCACCATCAGCTTCTGTCAAACTCTATCTTTCTCCATACAACCTCAACCTTGCGCACTCCTCCTTCCTACCCACGCACTCCCCTTTTTCGTCTCAAAGATCTCTCCCCTTCCCTGCATCTGGCGATGAGACGAATCTTAGCGAGAACTGTTAGGAACTTCTCCGATGGGGGGTCTAGGGCGTCGCCCGCGCACAGGCTCCGCATCACTAACGGACAAGGGATGGGCCAGCAAGTGACGTTTTGTGGGGTGGGTGGGAGAGTGTCAGGTGGCACGACCCCGACCTCAGTTTCACCCCGGATCATGGTGTGACAACTGGGCCTCTCCCGCGCACCAGCGTACTTTTAATTCGATAGTTTTCGCTGTACTTCGAATCAATCAAACGAATAAAATCCCGCTACACACACACGATAAAGAGATGCGGCGTGCTATTGCAGGTGCGTAGTGATGCAGCGCGCGAGGGCGAGGTGGCGAACACCCGCAACCCCCCTCCACACCCTGAAGAGGCACCAGGCAAAAGCTTGCACACGAATTAATAGGCAATACAGGAGTCTTTGCCCCGAAGTCCGGTGCGCACACACTTGTTGACTGGTCAAGCGTGGGCGCGAAACGTCAGCAAGTGTGCGCGAAAAAAACATGAGGGCATACAGAGATTAAAAAACGATTCCACGGCGCTCACCCGGACAAGAAATGGAGCCCATTGCAGGTGTCAAGAATAAATTTGCCACACTACTAATCCACCTCAGACCAATCGTTGGTGCTTGCAGATTCAGTATGAATCGAGCGGGTTCCGTTCGGAGCGATGACCGAGTAGATGATCTTGCCTTCCGTAGATGCCTTGATTTCAACAGTGCATCCTTCAACCAAGACCCCTTTAAAGACTAGCTTCGACAGCGATGTCATGACCACGCGCTCTAGCACGCGTTTGAGCGGACGGGCACCAAGCGCGGGAACGTAGGACGACTTCACAAGGAGGTTGGCAGCGCTGTCCTCCATGATGGGCTTGATTCTCTTGTGGGCAAAGGATTCGGAATAGCGATTGAACTGGATCTTGAGGATTGACGCCATGCAGTTGATGTTGAGCGGGGCGTAAACTGCCACCTCATCGAGGCGGTTGAGGAACTCAGGCGGAAAATGCCTCCTCGCCATGTTAATCACGTTTTGCTGCACCGCCTTGGGCAGCCCCTGCGGTGTGGCTCCGTTCATGATCTCATGCGCGCCAATGTTTGACGTGAGGATGACCACTGTGCTCTTGAAATTGACTGTGCGGCCCTGCCCGTCAGTCAGGCGACCGTCGTCCATTAATTGCAAAAGCACATTCCACACTTGTGGGTGCGCCTTTTCGATTTCGTCGCACAGCACAACCTGGTACGGCCTCCGGCGGACCGCTTCCGTCAGCTGGCCGCCCTGATCGTACCCCACGTAGCCCGGCGGAGCTCCAATAAGGCGGTAGACCGAGTGGGCCTCGAGAAACTCCGACATGTCGATACGAAGCACCATCTTCTCGTCGTTGAAAAGCTCGCGTGCCAAGGACTTTGCGGTCTCTGTCTTGCCCACACCCGATGGCCCGAGCATCAGGAAGCATCCGGTGGGCCGGTCAGCGTTGCTGAGGCCTGCACGGCTTCGCAGGATGGCATTCGCAATGCACTCGAGCGGCTTCTCCTGACCCACCACCATCGCCTTCAACCGCTCGCTCAGGCCCAAAATCTTGTCTTTCTCGCTCTGGGTCAGGCGGTTGACAGGGATTCCCGTCCAGCGACTGACAATCTCAGCAATCTGTTCAGTGCCAACGATCTCGACGAACAGGTTGTTCTCATCTCTGTCTGACTCTTTTGCCAACCTATCGTAGTTGGCCTGCTTCTCTTGCATAAGTTGTAGCGTTTGTTGCAACCCGCCAGGGACTTTGCCCGTTTCAATATTTTCTTTCTTCTTCTTTAACTCATCAATTTCTTTCCTCGTGTCAGAAATTTTCGTCGCTCTATCCTTCTGAACCTTGTGCTGGGAACGAAGATTGCGCAAGTCCTCATCGGTCTGATCGATGGCGGTGCGCACGTCCTGGAGCTTCCGCTGGCTCTGGGTGTCCTGCTCTGTGACCAACATGGCCTCTTCTAACTCCAGGCGCTTTTTCTTACGGATCAAGTTGTCAATCGCCAAGGGTTGAGAGTCAAGCTGCACGCGAATGTTGGAGCAGGCCTCATCGATGAGGTCAATGGCCTTGTCAGGCAAGAAGCGGCCGGTAATGTACCGAGACGAAAGCTCGGCCGCCTGCACAAGTGCCGCATCAGTGATGCGCACGTTGTGGTGGACCTCGTACTTGGACTTGATGCCACGAAGGATGCTGACAGTGTCCTCGATCGAGGGCTCCGCGACGATGACCTGCTGGAAACGGCGCTCGAAGGCAGCATCCTTCTCAATGTACTTACGATACTCGCTCAGGGTCGTGGTGCCAATGCAGCGCAGCTCACCGCGGGCAAGCATGGGCTTGAGCAAATTCGCAGCATCCATGCCGCCATCGCTTGAACGGCCAGCGCCCAACACGAGGTGGATCTCGTCGATGAAGAGGATGATTTTACCGTCCGCTTCACTAATTTCCTTCAGGACCGTCTTCAGACGCTCCTCAAACTCACCTTGGTATTTGGCACCAGCGATGAGAGCGCCCATGTCGAGGCTCATGATTCTGCAGCGCTGTAGCACCGTCGGCACGTCACCCGCCACGATGCGCTGTGCCAGACCCTCCACAATGGCCGTCTTGCCAACGCCAGGCTCACCAATGAGCGCGGGGTTGTTCTTCGTGCGACGCGACAGCACACGCACCGTGCGGCTAATTTCCTCGTCACGGCCCACTACAGGGTCTAGCTTGCCGTCCATGGCCTTCTGCACCAAGTCCACGGCATAGTTGCTGAGAGCTTCGGGCATATCCTGGCCCTCTGTATCATTTCCGAACTTCTCCTGAATCTCTTGTTCGGCCTTGATTGCATCTCTGATGGCCTGTTGGGTTATGTTGCAGCTATTGAACGCGGCCTGAACATCCTTGTTCGTCGATACCGCGATCAAGAGTTGATCGACGGGGATTAGAGAAGAGCGCTGAGTCCGCGACTCGTCGCTCGCCCGCTGCAAGACGTCTTTGAGATCCGAGCTGGCAGACATCCCCAACATCCTCTCCTGCCCCTGCGGGGCCCCGCTGAATTTCTCGGACACGAGCGACCGTATCGCCGATTCCAGTGGCGCGAGGTCGGAGACGAGCTTCTTGATGATCTTTGTCGCCAAGCTCTTCTTGTCTCTCACCAGCGCTAAGGCCAGGTGTGCGGGCGCCACCTCGGTGCATCCTTTGCTGGTTGCGATTTCAACTGCCTTGTTGATAGCGTTGGCGGCGTTTTCAGAAAAATTCTCCGCAGCAGTCGGGATGTCCCGCAGGATCACAATACGGTTTGGATGGTCGACGATCTTTCCAAACCCCTTTGGCAACGAGTTTCTGTGGTACTGGGCTCCATGTTGCCCATCCTTGGATTGCTCCGCAACCTTGACGTCAACCATACCCTCCTGCAGCGCCACACAGCAGCAACGTCAGCCGCAACGTGGCGCGCGAAACAAAAGCAGGGCAAAGGACTCGAACAAAGAGCGCTTCAGCCGTACTTTATTCTGCTTATCCACGATGCCAAAAGTCTTCTCGCCGTTAGTGCGGAACACGACCACCACCTCGCCAGGGCTGAAGACGTTGGAGTCAGAGCTGCGGAAATGCATGCCTTCGCACCAGATGTCGGGGATCCTCTCTCCGATTGATTTTGCGAAGGCAGCGTTGCTGTCGACACGCGTTATATGTCACGACATGCAAGCGGCCACAGCAAGCAAGCAGGAGAACGCAGCAGCTGCACCAGGCCTTACCTCGCGGACAGCGGAGCTGCTTTTGCACGCGGCACCGGCGAGGAGGCAGCAGCAGCATGCTGCGACTTGACCACCTGCAGCGCGACGCATTCGTCAGGCCCCGGTGGGCAGGCACGCAGATGCGAACCGCACAGAGCGGGGGGCGAGAAACGCACAGGCACGCCGGTGCCGCTGGTGCCGCTGGTGCTGCCGTTGGCATTGCGTGGCGGGGCACCATTCATGTCCAACGGGCTCCCCCACGAGCCCGACGCCTGTCGCCACGAGCCGTATTAGCACGCACGGCGGCCAGAGGCAGCGCAAGACAGATTCGCACACGCACATGCGACCACGGCGCGCGCGAGGCGGGACCCGCGCGCGAGGCGCAGACCCGCGCGATTATTGGCATCACCAGTCTATGTGATGCACTATGAGCCCCATACGGTTGTTGCACGTACGGTTGTTGATAGTGGTTGTTCATGTTCGATTGTCAGGGTCAGCCCCTGCGTCGCCCCTGCACGTGATTCGAGGACCACTCTCCCGTGGTCAGCGGGCCGGGCGTGTGGCGCGAGGCAGCGCGTGCATCGTGTCCGAGTGCACAAGCGCCGACGCTGGTCGCGAGTGGTG
>Ga0315899_10005146_pt1 | contig 14133 bp, 8 predicted proteins | sample LakEriMetagenome_2_FD_203518 | JGI IMG/M metagenome (GOLD analysis project Ga0315899, IMG submission 203518) | Freshwater fungal communities from buoy surface, Lake Erie, Ohio, United States - Buoy 4 MA112 | ecosystem: Environmental > Aquatic > Freshwater > Lake | place: USA: Lake Erie, Ohio... | reverse complement strand
AGCGCCGCTTGTGGGGCGGTATCTGGAGGATCTGACGCCGGTGGAGGAATTGGAGGCGGCGAGGCGACGCCGGGAGGAGCGGCGGTTGAATTCTGCGATCAGTCCTGCGGCGAAGCCGTCGAAGCGGGATCGGCGGGCGCTGGAGAGCTTTCTGGATTCGGTGCGGACAGGGAAGCTGGCGGAGGAAGGCGGGGAATTAGGGGATTGAGGGGGGGCTGTGGGGCGGGCGTGAGGTGACCGCCATCGGGTGAATGCCGCAAAAGAAAAAGGCGCGCCGGAGGACCGGCGCGCCAAAGGGGAGAAGGGCGTTGAAGAGGAGGATCAGCGGTTGCTGATGGCTTCCTTGACTTGAACGGCTTCCTTACCGACGCGGTCGCGGAGGTAATGGAGGCGGGCACGACGGACGCGGCCGCGTTTCACGACTTCGACCTTGGAGATCTTTGGTGTGTGGACGGGGAAGACGCGTTCGACGCCTTCGCCGTAGCTGATTTTGCGGACGGTGAAGGATTGGCCGACGCCTTGGCCTTTACGGGCGATGACGATGCCTGCGAAGAGCTGGATGCGTTCTTTGCCGCCTTCGAGGACTCGGGTGTGGACCTTGACGGTGTCACCGACGCTGAAGTCGGCGACGTCGGTTTTCATCTGTTCGCGTTGAATCTGTTCAAGCTTGTTCATAAAAAGGTCGTTAGGAGAAAGGGATTGGATTCCGCGCGGGACTTGGAAGCAATGCACGCCAGCGTTCCAACGGGCCCGGGAGGGAGGGTGGAGCTAAGCGTGGTTGCCGGGGGCCGCAACGGAAATTTTCCCTTGGTTGGGAGGGAGTGATCAGGCGTGCGCGGCGATGGCTGCGGCGACGAGTTTTTCGAGTTTGACGATATCTGCGGCGAACTTGCGGATGCCTTCTGCGGTTTTTTCTGTGGCCATGGCGTCTTCGTTGAGGTCGAAGCGGAAGGATTTTTCGTCGTAGGACCGTTTGGCGATGTCCATGGTGGCCGAGGTGGCTGGGTCGAGTTTCCGGGCGAGCGGTTCGGAGCTGGCCTGGAGTTCAGCGAGGAGGGCCGGGGAGATGGTGAGGAGGTCGCAGCCAGCGAGTTCGGTGATTTCGCCGACGTTGCGGAAGCTTGCGCCCATGACTTCGGTGGAGTGGCCGAATTTCTTGTAGTAGTGGTAGATGGCGGTGACGGAGACGACGCCTGGGTCTTCGTTGGGGGCGTAGTCTTTTTTGGTGGAGGCCTTGTACCAGTCGAGGATGCGGCCGACGAATGGGGAGATGAGTTTGACGCCGGCGTCGGCGCAGGCGATGGCTTGGGCGAGGGAGAAGAGGAGGGTGAGGTTGCAGTTGATGCCTTCCTTCTGGAGGGTGGCTGCGGCTTGGATGCCTTCCCATGTGGAGGCGATTTTGATGAGGATGCGTTCGCGGGGGATGCCATCTTTTTCGTACATGGCGATGAGCTGGCGGGCCTTGGCGACGGTGCCCGCGGTATCGAAGGAGAGGCGGGCGTCGACTTCAGTGGAGACGCGGCCTGGGACGATTTTGAGGATTTCCTTACCGAAGAGGATGAGGATGCGGTCGATGACGCTTTCGACGAGGGCGTCGCCGGAGAGGGAGGAGCCTTTGAGTTCTGCGACGGCCTGATCGATGAGGGGGCGGTACTGGGGTTTTTCCGCGGCCTGGAGGATGAGGGATGGGTTGGTGGTAGCGTCCTGGGGGAGGAAGGCGCGCATGGATTCGAAGTCACCGGTGTCTGCGACTACGGTGGTGAATTGCTTGAGGGCTTCGAGCTGAGTCATGGATCTTGAAGAATCTGGGGTCCGACGTGATTGGGCGGACCGGTTGGGGAGACGACATGGACGGCTGCGGCGGCTGGGGCAACCGGAAGTGTGAGCGGAGAATTCGCGAAGGCGGAGCCATAATTGTTGACCGGAGGATGCGGGGTGCGTTAATCATTCCTGAATGCTGCCGGGGATTCCCTTATCCTGGCGGCTGGTTCCCCCGTAGTTTTGCTGAGCGCCCCTATTTCCACGATCCCATGAAACGCATTGCTGCTGCCGTTGCTGTGTTTGCTGCCCTGTTGAGCTGCCTTGAGGCGGCTCCGGTCAGCGTACCGAATTTCAGTTTTGAGTTGCCGAACAATCCGACGACTGGGACGACGTGGTCTTATAATCTGACGTCGTGGATTGGGTCCGGGGGCAACAACAACACGAATGGGTTCATTGAGTACATTGCGGGGTTCCGGGCGGATGCTGGACAGAATGTCGGGGGTGGGGTGATTCAGAATGACCAGCACCTTGGGATGGAGCTTGGGTATGATATTTTTCAGAATGTGGCTGGGGTGACGTTTCAGCCGAACACGGTGTACACGCTGACGGTGGCGGTGGGGAACCGGTCCGGGGTGACGGCGGCTGGGAATCAATCGATTTATGGGTTGGCGGATGCGAGTGGGGCGTTTGCGGTTTCGGGGGTGCGTGATGCGAGTGGGGTGCCGGTGGGGACGTTTGCGGATGCTCCGGCGGTGGCGTTCGATACCTTTGCGGATCCTTGTATTGTGGGGAAGGGATTGCAGATCCTGCTGCAGGCGCGGGGAGCGGGGCGGTCGCATTTTGACAATGTGCGGCTGGATGCATCGCCGTCGGTGGCGAATGGGCGGCCGGTGGCGGTGTTGAATGCGGCGACTGGGGTGACGGCGACTGGGGCGACGCTGAACGGGACGGTGACGGATCCGGGGGCATCGGCTCCGGCGGTGGTGTTTTACTGGGCGACGTCGGATCGCGGCGGGGATCCTGCGGCGTGGCCGTCGAGTCAGGTGTTGGCGGGAACGCAGACTGGGGCGTTTGGTGCGGAGATTGCGGGGTTGCAGCCGGCGACGACGTATTTTTTCCGGGCGAGGGCGACGAATGCGAGTGGCGGGGTGTGGGCGTCGCCGTGTCTGAGTTTCACGACGGTGGCGTCGGCTCCGGTGGTGGAGAATGGAGGGGTGAGTGAGGTCAACGCGACGTCGGCGAAGTTGGCGGCGACGGTGACATCGACTGGGGGAGTGGATCCGGCGGTGACGATTTTCTATGGACTGACGGATGGCGGGACGAATGCGGCATCGTGGGCGTCGAGTGTGGTGATTCCTGCGCTGAATGGGACGGCGCAGCGGACGGTGACGGGTTTGCAGTCTGGGAAGGCGTATTTTTTCCGGGCGTATGCGGAGAATGCGGGGGGCAGTGACTGGGCTGACAGCAGTGGGACGTTCACGACGCTGACGGTGACGCCGCCGGCGGTGACGGTGGCTGCGGCGGACAACATTACGGGGAGTTCGGCGGTTTTGCGCGGGCGGGTGACATCGACGGGGAATGAGCCGCCGGTGGTGACGTTGTTCTGGGGTCTTGCGGACGGCGGCAGGAATCCGGCGGCGTGGGCGAATTCGCGGGTGCTGGGGCCGGACAGTGGGGATTTTTCGAGTTTGGTTCAGGGGCTTGCGCCGCAGACGACGTATTTCTTTACGGCGCGGGCGGTGAATGGAGCGGGGAGTGTGTGGGCGGCGGCGAGTCGGACATTTGGGACGGTGACGCTGGTGCCGACGAGTGTGATCATCAACGAGATCAACTATGACGCGGTGGATGCGACGAAGGCGTTGGAGTTCATTGAGTTTCACAATCCGACGAATGCGGCGATCGACATGAGCGGGTGGGAGTTGGATTCCGGGGTGGACTTCGTGTTTCCGGGAGGGACGGTGATTCCGGCGGGAGGATTTCTTATTGTGGCGGAGGATCCGTTGGCGTTTGCGTTTGCGTATCCGCTGGCGGGGGTGCCGATGGGGCCGTGGACGGGAGGCCTGAGCAATGGGGGCGAGCTGATTCGGCTGAGGGATGCGGCAGGGGCGACGGTGGATGAGGTTGATTACGGGGCAGGGTTTCCGTGGCCGACGGGGTCTGCGGGGACGGGGGCGTCGATGGAGTTGCTGCATCCGCTGCTGAACAACGATCTGGGAGGGAATTGGAGGACTGGGGTGTCAGCGGGGACTCAGACGACGTATATTCCGACGAGCACGTCGGGGTGGCGGTATCTGCCGGGAGCGGCGGAGGCGTCGAATCCTGTGGAGGCTTGGCGTTCCGAGACATTTACGGAGACGACGTGGTTTGGGGCGACGCTGCCGCTGGGGTATGGGGACATTGATGGGAATGCGGTTGGGAATGATGTGACGACGACGATTGCTGCGAATCAGAAGACGGTGTTTTTGCGGCGGCAGTTTTTTGTGAGTGGTCCACTGCCGTCGAAGCTGGTGTTGAATCTGCGTTGTGATGACGGGTGCATAGCGTTCATCAACGGTGTGGAGGTGGCGCGGATCCGGGTGGAGGCGGGGGCGGTTCCTCCATTTGATGCTCCGGATGGGACGGCGGCGAACGTGACGGAACCGCCGCTGCTGTGGGAAGCTCCGGTGGTGATTGAGAATGCGGCGGCGATTTTGAAGTCGGGGACGAACGTGCTGGCGATCCAGCTGATCAACACGACGACGGCGAGCAGTGATTTGTTCATTGATGCGGATTTGAAGACGCCGCCGCCGGCGGCGGCGACGCCTGGGGCAGCGAACCGGGCGCTGCTGACGACTCCTGGGGGAGCGCCGCCGGCGATCCGCAATGTGGATCATGCGCCGAAGCAGCCTGTGGCTGGGGAACCGGTGGTGGTGACGGCGACGGTGACGGATGCTGAGGGAGTGGCGAGTGTGTCGCTGAGCTATCAGGTGGTTGATCCGGGGACGTACATCCGGCGGACGGATGCGGCTTACAATCTTGCGGCGAACTGGACGGCGGTGACGATGACGGACGATGGGAGCGGGGGTGATGCGGTGGCTGGTGATGCGGTTTACAGTGCGACGTTGCCGGCTGGGGTGCAGGTGCACCGGCGGCTTGTGAGGTATCGGATTGCGGCGACGGATGCGGGGTCTGCGGCGGTGACGGTGCCGTATCCTGACGACGAGCAGCCGAATTTTGCGTATTTCTGTTATAACGGGATTCCTGCGTGGACTGGGGCGATGCGGCCGGCGGCGTTTTCCGGTTACGGGGCGACGCCGCGGGTGACTTTCCCTGCGTCACTGATCAGCAGCATCGAGCCCTATCATCTGATTGCACTGGACACGGATGTGGCGGCATGTCTTTACACTGGGCCGGCGGACAGCACGCCGTACCGGGGGACGTTTGTTTATGAGGGCAAAGTGTACGATCACATCACGTTCAACGTGCGTGGGATTGGGTCGACGCGGGTGAGTGGGAAGAACAAGCTGGCGTTCAAGTTCAACCGGGCGCGGGATTTCGAGGCGCGGGACAACTGGGGGCGCAAGTACAGCGAGACGTGGAATTCGTTCGGGTTGGATGCGAATGCGTCGCCGTGGGCGGCGGTGCATCGTGGGTCGGCGGGGGTTGAGGTGGCGACATCCTATCGGATTTTTGAGCTGGCGGGGATGAATTCGCTGCGGACGCACTATGCGCATCTCCGGATCATCCGGAAGGCGGCGGAGGCTCCGCCTGCGGGGACGAATGTGACGGATGCGACGGCTGGGGGGACGGTGGACGGGCAGTATTCGTCGGATCTCTGGGGGCTTTATATGGTGCTGGAGCCGACGGAGGGGAACTTCATCGGGGAGCGCGAGCTGCCGCCTGGCAACATTTATGCGATTGAGGGGAACAACGGGGACAAGAAGTACCAGGCTCCGGGGCAGCCGTTGGATGCGTCGGACTGGAACAATTTCCGGACGGCGCTGGTGCAGGCTGGGCAGACTGAGGCGTGGTATCGCGGGAATCTGGATCTGGATGATCTGTACACATACCTTGGGTTGAACCGGTTGATTGGGAATGTCGATGTGCGACCGGGAGACAACTATCGGTTCTATCACAGTCCGGAGGTATTGAATCCTGCGTATCCTGGAGGGCACTGGAAGATCATGGGGTATGATCACGACATGCAGTTCATTGCGGGGCATCACTGGGGTGGGACGATCAACGGGGTGGTGGTGGCTGGTGCGCCGAATGCGATCATAGCGATCATGAGGCATCCGGTGCTGGCGTTGGAGTACCGGAACCGGTGCCGGGAGTTGCTGGGATTGCTGGCGACGGATGCGGGAGCGTCCGGGGGGCATATTGCGCAGCTTATTGATGAGTATGCGCAGATGATCAATCCGGCTGGTCAGGCGCTGACGTGGGCGGATGTGGATGCGCACATGTGGAACCTGCATCCGCGCTCTGCGGGGGGCGGGGCGAACACGGGGCAGTCGAGTCACCGCGGGAATTTTTTCCGGGCGTTGTATCTGGATGGGACGCGGGGCGGATTGGGCGGCACGGTGCAGACGGCGTCGTGGGTGCGGAATTTGCCGGACCCTGACGGGAATGGATTTTCGGATCACGAGGGGGTTGTCGGGTGGATGAGGGATTACGCGACGAACACGTTTCCTGCGGCGACGGCGTGGACGCGTCGGGCGACGAGTGCGGGTACGGGTGCGGGCGGGGGCGGTGCGGATGCGAATGTGAACCGCCAGAGGGGGTATGGATACAAGTACCTTGAGTGGGAGACGCTTTACGGAGGGTATGCGAATGGGACGACGAATTCGAATGCGGGGACAGCGATCGGGGATCTGACGGCGGCGGGGACGACCCGGTATGCGGTGAACGGGGATTCGCTGCAGCAGTTGAGTACTGCGAACAATGTGCTTTATCCTGACAAGCCGCAGATTGCGTACACGGGGGCTCCTGGTTTTCCGGTCAACGCGGTGATTGTGCGGAGCGGTGATTACCGGGATCCGCAGGGTGATGCGATTGCAGCGGTGCAGTGGCGGGTTGGGGAGATTTCTGCGCCGGGGATTCCGCTTTATGATCCGGCGAGCCCGCGGGTTTATGAGATTGAGGATGTGTGGCGTTCTGCGGAACTGCCGGCGGCGGGGCCGACGAATCTGGCGGAGATGCGGATTCCTGCGAGTGTGCTGCGGGTGGGGCGGACGTATCGGGCGCGGGTGAGGCACAAGGACAGCACTGGGCGGTGGTCGTACTGGTCGGAGCCGATGCAGTTTGCGGCGGCGACGGCGGATGTGACGCCGCTTGCGGCGGCGCTGCGGATCAGTGAGATCAACTACAATCCGGGACCGCTGGTGGCAGATGAAGTGACGAATCCCGGGTGGAACGCGGCATGGACGCAGCAGGATTTCGAGTTCATCGAGCTGGCGAACATATCGAGCACGGCGATTGAGTTGACGGACGTGCGTTTCACGAAGGGGATCGATTTTGATTTTCCGAGTGGGTACAGCCTTGCGGCGGGAGGGACGGCGGTGGTGGTCCGGAATGCGGCAGCGTTTGCGATTCGGTATCCTGGAGTGGTGGTGGCTGGTTCTTACGGGCCTGACAGTCTGGCGAATGCTGGGGAGGAGATCAAACTGAGTTATGGTACAGGGATTCCGATCATTGAGTTTGCGTATGGCGACCGTGCGCCGTGGCCGCAGACGCCTGATGGGAGTGGGCCGACGCTTGAGTTGATCGCGCCGGCGAAGCCAGGGCTTGAGCACGGCAGTCCGCTGGAATGGCGTGCGAGTGGATCGGTCAATGGGTCTCCGGGACAACAGGCGGCACCGGCGTTTGCGTCATTTGCGTGGCAGTATGGGCTGACGGGCGGGCCGCTGGGGGATGACGATGGGGATGGCGTGCCGAACCAGCTTGAGTATGCGTTCGGGCTGAACCCGTTGGTATCGTCGCAGGCTGGGTTACCGGTTGGGGGGACTGACGGAACGCATGCGGTGATTTCGTTCACGCGACCTGCGTTGCGGCCTGATCTTGAGTACCATGCTCAGTTTGGATTTGATCTGCAGACGTGGGCGAATCCTCCGGTGCTGGTTGGGACGGTGACGAATGCGGATGGCAGCGTGACGGAGACGTGGCGGAGTAAAGCGGCGCTGAGCGTGGGGAATCTTTATGCGCGCGTCAGGGTGGTGTTGCGCTGAGGCGTCGACGCAGCCGGGGGTTGTGCGAGCGGAAAGCTGGAAACGCGGCAGAAAAAGGCCCGATGCAGTTCATGGGCTGTCGATCCGCCCACCCGATGGCATTTCGACAGATTCTGAACCGCACCGGGCGGGATTCGGGTGCCAGTGACTGCGACAATCGCGGGCACCCTTGCTGATGATTCCGCAAACTGTGGGAAATGCCACGGGTTTTCGGCAAAAAAGTAATTCCGGCGGGATTCCGGCGTCAGGGATGGTGGTTTTCCCGGGGGGTATTGGGAAAAAGACGATGCGGAAATTATTTGGGAGCTGATTCAGATTGTTTGCTGGGAGGGGGAAGCGGAGTGGTTTTCGGCATATTCCATGCGGGAAGCCATGCGGTGGCGGTTTCTTTGCCGTGGAGTTCCGAGAGGATCATGGATTCGAGGCCTGGCATGTGGGCGGCACCATAGAAGACGCAGAATCGTTTTCCTTGTTTGGAGGCGGCGATTTCCTTGAGTTTACGGAAGGCGACGTCGTTGCGGTCTTTAAGGATGGCTGAGCCGCCGGGGCCCTCGAGTTTGGCGGTGGTGCGCTCGGCCTGATCGAAGATTTTCGCGAGGAGGATTTTGAATTCGGCGGCGGCGTTGCGGCTGAGGAGGATGCGGAGGAGTTTGGCACCGTCGAGTTCTGCGGCGGCGGCGTTGTCTTCGGCGAAATCTTCGTCGTACTGGGCGGCCATGGCTTTGGCCATGAGGGTCATCATGGATTCGCCGCGGGCTTTCTGGAGGGCTGCGAATTCTTCTGGGGTGACGTCGGCGTGGACCATGTTGTCCGGCGAGTAGTCGACTTCTTCGAGTTGGAAGGAGAGTTTGAGCATGCTGCCCATGGTCTGCTGGAGGAAGCGCAGGGGGTGGGGGCGGGCTTTGGGTTTGTCGGGGGCGTCGTTGGATTCCTGATCTTCCTTGGCTTTTTTGAGGGCGGAGGGAGAGCCGACGAGTTCGTAGAGGACGGCGTCGTAGGAAGTGAAGCGCTGATTGAGGTCCTTGTAGTAGGAGGCGTCGGCGATGTGGACGGCGCCGGCGAGGTCGATGGTGGTGCCATCCGGGAGGAGGAAGCTGCGGACGGCGACGTCGAGGCGGGTGCCTTTTTCGTCCTGAGCGAAGCGGATGTAGTCGGCGAGCGGTTTTGCCGCAGGCTGAGGCGATTCGGTTTTGGCGGTCGGCGGGGGGGATTCGTCGGCGAGAGCTGCGGAGTGGAATTGGCCGCACAAAGGCAGCAGCACGAGAAGGAGCCTTGCGGTCGGAGTCATGGGGGGATGATCCTCCGGGGGGGGCGGGCTGTCAATTCGACAGCGGTGGTGGCGGTCGGGGGCGGTGGAGCCGGGATGGCGGGGAAATGGATTTCTCCCTTGCGCCACTCGGGGGTGTTCCGACTCTGCGAGCCCACCAGAATTCCATGAAAATCACCCGCGCGCTCATTTCTGTCTCTGACAAAACCGGTCTGGATGAATTTGCCCGGGGACTGCACGAGCTGGGGGTGGAGCTGCTGTCGACGGGTGGGAGTGCGGCGTATTTGCGGGGCCTTGAATTGCCGGTGGTGGAGGTGAGTGACTATACGGGGTATCCTGAGTGTTTTGATGGCCGGGTGAAGACATTGCATCCGAGGATTCATGGCGGGTTTCTGCAGGTTCGGGGGGATGCGGAGCATGAGAAGCGGGCGAAGGAACTGGATGTGCCGCCGATTGATCTGGTGATTGTGAACCTCTATCCGTTTGAGAAGACGATAGCGAAAGAAGGGGTGACGCTGGAGGACGCGATTGAGAACATTGATATTGGCGGTCCGGCGATGCTGCGTGGGGCTTCGAAGAACTACCAGAGTGTGACGGTGGTGACGGACCCGGGGGATTACGGGCCGGTGCTTGAGGAGATGAAGGCTAATGGCGGGGCGACGACGCTGAAGACGCGGGAGCGCCTAGCGATTAAGGTTTATCAGCGGACGGCGGCGTATGATTCGGCGATCGCTGACTTTCTGAACAAGGAGCAGGAGACGGAGGCGAATTTCAGCATCAGCCTGCCGCTTTGTCAGACCCTGCGGAACGGGGACAATCCGCATCAGAAGGCGAGCCTGTACGGGAATTTCTCGGATTACTTCGAGAAGCTGCAGGGCAAGGAATTGAGTTATACGAACATTCTGGACATTGAATCGGCGACGGAACTGGTGCTTGAGTTCAAGCGGCCGGTGGTGGCGATTCTGAAGCACACGAATCCTTGTGGGGTGGGTTGTGATGACGATTTGCGGGCGGCGTGGGACAAGGCGTTTGAGACGGACAAGCAGGCACCGTTCGGCGGGGTGATTGTCACGAACCGGCCGCTGACAGAGCGGTTGGCGCGGGTGATCAGCGAGATTTTCACCGATGTGATCATTGCGCCGGATTTTGAGCCTGAGGCGAGGGCGATACTGCAGAAGAAGAAGAATCTGCGGCTGATGGTGGCGCACATGGATGCCTATGGGCAGTGGATGGAGAAGAATCCGGTGCTGCGCAGTGCGCCGGGAGGCATCATGGTGATGGACCGGGATGTGAAAGCGCTAGGGTTGAGCAATCTTGAGGAGAAAGTGCGGACGCAGCGGCCGCCGTCGAAGGAGGAACTGGACGCGATGCGGTTTGCGTGGCGGGTGGTGAAGCATGTGAAGTCGAACGCGATTGTGTTTGCGGGGCCGGATCGGACTCTGGGGATCGGGGCCGGGCAGATGAGCCGTGTGGATTCGTGCCGGATTGCGGTGTGGAAGGCGAAGGAGGCTGGGTTGTCGCTTGATGGGAGTGTGGTGGCGAGCGACGCGATGTTTCCGTTTCCGGATGGGCTTATTGCGGCGGCGGATGCGGGGGCGACGGCGGCGATTCAGCCTGGAGGCAGCGTGAAGGATCCGGATGTGATTGCGGCTGCGGATGAGCGCGGGGTGGCGATGGTGTTCACCGGGCACCGTCATTTTCTGCATTGAGAACCGAAGACCGCGAGGCCTGAGGGGTCAGGGTTCCGGCATGAATTGAAGCGATGCCGGGGCAGCAAGCGAGAGAGATGCTAGGGGCGATGCGTCGGCTGCCGTCGGGGATGTGGCTGCTGGCGGCGGGGACGTTTGTGAATCGGTTTGCGACGTTTCTGGTGCCGTTTCTGACGATGTTCATGACGCGTCGGGGGTTCAGTGCTGGTGAGGCGGGGCTGGCGGTGACGCTTTACGGGGCTGGGGCGTTCGGGTGCACGCTGATTGCGGGGCCGGCGGCGGACCGGTTTGGGAGGAACCGGATCATGGCGGTGTCGCTGCTGGCGGAGGCGTGCATGGTATTCTGCATGGGGTTTGCGGGGGAGTCGCTGGTGGCGATTTGTGTGTTGGCGACGCTGGCTGGGTTTGCGGGGCAGGGGGCGCAGCCGGCGATGCATGCGATGGTGGCGGATCTGGTGTCGGAGGAGGATCGGGTGCCGGCGATGCTGCTGCAGCGGTTTGCGATCAATACCGGGTGGGCGTTTGGGCCGGCGGTGGCGGGGTTTGTGGCGGATGCGCACAGCTATCAATGGTTGTTCACGGCGGATGCCTGCACGTCGCTGCTGTTTGCGGGGCTGAGCTGGTTTTTTCTGCCGCATGGGAATTCGCAGCGTGGGGGCGAGACCGCGTGGAAGCCAGCGTTGCGGAGCCTTGCGGGGAGTCCTGACATGATTCGTCTGCTGGCGGCGACGGTGTGTGCGGCGTTTGTATTCCGGCAGGTGAGTACGGCGATGAACCTGCATCTGCTGAGCGGCGGCTACACGGAGAAGCACTGTGGGGTGGTGCAGTCGCTGAATGGGTTGCTGGTGATTCTGCTGGAGATTCCGCTAGCGGCGATGACGAGCCGCTGGTTGCCGCGGCGTGCGGTTGCGGCGGGATTTTTTCTGCTTGGGGCGGGGGTGGCGGTCAACGCTGCCGGTCCTGGGCTGGTGGCGGCGGTGGCGTCGATGGTGGTGCTGACGTTCGGGGAGATGCTGAGTCTGCCGCGGCATTCGGCGTGGGTGCAGCAGCTTTCGCCGGCGGACATGCGGGGGCGGTATGCGGGCATGGCGTCGTTTGCGTGGTCTGGTGGCGCGACGTTTGGCGGGTGGTCTGGGTTGATGCTTTTCGCGTGGCACCCTGATGCGCTGTGGGCGGTGTGCGGATTGCTTGGGGTGGCATCGGTGTGGCTGCTGCGGTCGGGATCCGGGCGGATGAGGGGTGCGGAGTGAAGGGCAGGGATCTTGTGGAAGCGATGCTGTCACCCTTGACGGCGCGGCATCCGGGATAGGGTGGGGGCATGTCATCTGTCCCGGCCGTCAGTGTCGAACAGCTCACGCGGGTTTTCCGCGTTCCGGGCCTGCGGCGTCGTGAATTCACGGCGGTGTCGGACGTGTCATTGGAGGTGCAGCCGGGAGAGGTTTACGGATTGATCGGGCCGAATGGATCCGGGAAGAGCACGACGATGAAGGTGCTGCTGGGGTTGCTGCGGGCGACGAGCGGCAAGTGTGCGATTTTCGGGCGCGACAGTGCGCGGGTGGACAGTCGTGAGGAGGTTGGGTATCTGCCGGAGAATCCGTATTTCTACAAGCATCTGACGGGAGCGGAGACGCTGGAGTTTTACGGGAAGCTCTGCGGGTTGCGGGGGCGGGAGTTGCGCGACCGGATTGGGGAGATGCTGGCGCTGGTGGACCTTGAGGAATCGCGCGATCGCCGACTGGGTGGGTATTCGAAGGGGATGCTGCAGCGGATTGGGCTGGCGCAGGCGATTATTCACCGGCCGAGGCTGGTGGTGCTTGATGAGCCGACGGCCGGGGTGGATCCGCTGGGGTCGAGGCAGATTCGGGACCTGATCATGGAGTTGAAGCGTCGGGGGATCACGGTGATTCTGTCGTCGCATTTGCTGGAGCAGGTGCAGGAAGTCTGCGACCGGATCGGGATTATCTTTCGGGGGCGGATGCTGAGGGAGGGGAGCCTTGCGGAGATAACTGAGGTGGGGAACCGATCGGAGATTGTGCTGGAGGGGATGACGCCGGAGTTGATGGAGGAGATACGGGCGCTGGCGGCGGCGCGGGGAGCGAAGTGGATCCATGACGGCCATCCGAGGACGACCCTTGAAACTCTGTTCCTTGAAGTGACGAGTGCTGCTGCGGAAGCGGCGCGGGCTTCCGGGGGCAAATCCTGACGTATCATGGAAACTGTTTCTCCAATCCGCCGACACCGATCGTTTTCGTTCGGGCGAGTCTGGACTATTGCGACGGGAACGCTGACGCAGTTGGTGCGGATGAAGGTGTTTGCGTTCATGGCGATTTTTGCGGTGGTGCTGATCGGGGCGAGTTTTGCGTTCGCGGATCTGAAGACCGAGCAGGAATTGAAGATGCTGAAGGACGTGTCGTTTGCGGCGATTCAGCTGTTCTGCATGCTATTTGCGATCGCGGGGACGGCGATGCTGATCCCGCGGGATGTGGAGGACCGGACGCTGTATACGATTCTGTGCAAACCGGTGTCGCGGCTGGAGTATCTGCTAGGGAAACTGACGGGGATGGTGCTGGTGCTGGTGATCAGTCTCGGGGCGATGGATCTGCTGTTCACGGGGGTGTTGCATTTGAAGCAGCGGACGGTGGTGGAGCAGAATGTTGCGGAGCTGGAGTACCGGCCTTTCCGGAGTCAGGAAGAGCGGGAGAAGGCGGTGGCGGAGATTATTGAAGTGGCGACGCAGCAGGGGGCGAGCTGGAACCTGCAGGCGGGGATGGCGGCGATTCTGGCGAAGTCGATCGTGCTGACCGCGGTGACGCTGCTGGTGAGCACGTTTGCGACATCGACGCTGTTTACGATCATGGTATCGCTGGCGCTGATGGTGATTGGTCACGCGCAGGGGCTGGCGCGGGAGGTGCTGCTTGATGAAGCGGATGGAGCGGTGCTGCCGCGGCTGGTGGCGGGTGGGGTGGCGGTGCTGTTTCCGGATTTCAAGACCTTCGATGTGCTGGATGCGGTGATTACGGGGACGGTGGTGCCGGGAGTCGAGGTATTGAAGATGGGTGGGCTGTGCGGCATTTACTGTGTGCTGTACATGCTGGCGGCGTGGGTGCTTTTTGCGGACAAGGAACTCTGAAGCGATGAGCATTCCGCCCCGCCGCATACTGCTCGCGCTGGCCATTATTGTGGCTGGCGGAGT
>Ga0315899_10005145_pt1 | contig 14135 bp, 12 predicted proteins | sample LakEriMetagenome_2_FD_203518 | JGI IMG/M metagenome (GOLD analysis project Ga0315899, IMG submission 203518) | Freshwater fungal communities from buoy surface, Lake Erie, Ohio, United States - Buoy 4 MA112 | ecosystem: Environmental > Aquatic > Freshwater > Lake | place: USA: Lake Erie, Ohio... | reverse complement strand
TGTTATGTAATTTAACAACATAATCATTTATATGTATAGGGGGTTTAATATTCATATGTGTATTATGGTTACCTCCGAAATATAACATATCCCAATCATCAGGAACAAATTTCATAAACTCATTAATTTTTACAATATCCTCAGTAAAGTAACAATCATCTTCAATTATTAATACATTATTAAATTTGTTTTTTTTTGATTCATTTAAAATATTAATATTTGTTTCAATAATACCAATCTCCCCATCTAGTAATCTTGAATTTATATTTTCACGGATAGATGAACCTAATATAGCGTCATATCTTTCATAATTACCTAAATCAAATTTGATAACCTCATTATTAAATGAGGTTAATCTGTCTTCTCTATGTTTTAGATTAATACAGTATGTTTTATCAAATAAGTCAAACAATTTCATTTTTAAAATTTTTACTAATAATTTTATTATATAAGTCAACATGGTTTTTATTAGCATCAGTCGATACCGTCCCATCATTTTCATGATGAAAATACGTAAATAACGGTTTTGGTATTCTTTTACCAACATAACCATTTAATCCCATCCTAATCCATAAATCATAATCTTCCCATCCCTTTAAATTATTATCATAACCATCACAAATATCAAATGCGTTTCTATGAAACATTGAACAATTAACAATAAAAGGTCCTTTAATTAATCTATCCATAGACCATTCAGGTCTTTGTTCAACACCTTGTAGTTCACCAATATGTTGTGTATCACAATAAACAGGACTTATATTTTTATTGTTTTTTAATATTGTTACACAAGACTGTATGTATTCAGGTTGAATCATATCATCAGCATCTAATGGTAAAATAAAATCACCGGTGGAGTTTCTAATACCGTTATTTCTAGCGGATGAAGGACCTTGATTTTCTTGATACACAACTTTAATGTTTTGGTGATTAATACTTTCTAGTTTTTTTAAAGTATATTCATCAGTTGACCCATCATTTACGATTACAATTTCAATATTTTTATAGTTAGATTCAAATACCGATTGTAACGTTTTTTCAAATTGTTTACCGTAATTATAAATTGGTATAATAACACTAACTAATGGTAATTTTTTATTAATTTTTAAATCAGGATAATATGAAGGTAATTTTATAGGTAAATGTTCTTTATATTTTTCCGATAACTTTTGTCTATTACTTTCCCATTCTGAATTTGTCATACCAATTGACAAGTGAGTTAATGAAACGTTAGATATTGTCCCAATTTTAACACCTTCCAAATGATTAGACAAACAAAAAGAAATATCATAAAAATGAAATCCTTTAAATGTTTCATCAAAATTTGTTTTTAAATTTGATTTTTTAACTGAAAAAAATACACCATCAACAACAACCGAATCAATCACTTTAGACCCAAATGGTTTATTATACTCACTAAGCCATCTTTTACCATCTTTTTGATGGTATACTTGACCAACCATTTCACCAGTAATTTCCCACCACATACATGATTTGGGTAAATAAGATATTCCCGCAACTCCTAAAATACCATAATCAGGTTTTTTGGTATGATGTTCTAATATTCGTTTACCCCAATATTTTTGGTTAAAAATAACATCATTGTGACAAAAAATAACAATATCATTTTTTGACTCAGATAACCCTTTGTTATAAATTTCCGTTAAACTATATTGATTATAGTTTTCATATTCTAAGATTTCCACATCATTTAAACCAACAGTATCTAATAAATGTTGACGGAAGTTAGTGTTATATTTTAAATCTTTATGTGTTGAGTATACTATTGTAATCATAATTAAATCCCTGTTGAACCAAACCCGTTTTCACCACGTTCTTTTTCATTTATAACTGATTGTTCAGTTAAATTAACCCATTTTCCATTAACCACGGGGCAAAGTACTGCCTGACCAACTTTCATACCTTTAGGTATTGTTACTGAATAATTGTTAGTGTTGAACACAATTACTTGAACTTCACCTGTATACCCGTTATCCACCGTTCCTGGTGAATTTAAAACCATTAACCCTTGTTTAATTGCTAAACCACTTTTAGACCTAACTTGGATTTCATAGCCATCTTTAATATCAAAAGATAATCCTGTCGGAACTAAAATTCTACCAAACGGAGGAATTTCTAAATCTTCAACAGAATGTAAATCAAATCCCGAATCACTTACATAATTATACTTAGGTGTAACCGCATCATGGTTTAATACACGATAACCTAAATCTAATTTTGGGGTGTAATTTTCAAAATCTCTTTCTAATTCTTCTAAATCAATACCATATTCTCTTAATTGGTCATTGAACATTTGTTTAGTACTTTCAATATCCGAGTCATCGTATTTACTTAACATATCGTTAATTTCATCCGGAGAGAAAAAACTTTCAAAGTGTTTATTTAAATCCATTATTCTAATTCTTTTAATTTAATTATTATATCAATTAATACTCTAACGTCACGTTCACAGTATTCAGTAATTTCTTTTAACTTACCATCATTCCAATACGCCGTATGTACCTTATCACCGGTAATCTCACCTTCTTTTGGTGAAGGAACACCTAATGATGTACATAACAAATCTAACGACCCAATTGATGTGTAAGCACCATATTGCCAAACATCTTTAGTGTCAATTGCCTTAACTTCCCAAGGTTTAGTGTCATAAGATGGTAACATAACTGACGGTGATATACCATTTATTATCATTCTTTTCGCTAACATTGGTATATCAAAGTTCTTTAGATTGTGACCACAGATATGGAAATCTAATTTATAACACTTATCTAAAACTTTTTTACAATTACGTAATAATTCTTTTTCATCATCACCTGAAAATGATTGTGATTTAACATCACCATTGTCAGTTACGAACTGAACGTTAACACAAACAATTTTAGCGAACTCAGGAACTAATGCGGTTCTTTTACTAAAAACTTCATTGACACGTACAATATTATCCTCCCTATAAGATGGTGTGGTAAGATGGTCTTCAGGAAATCTTTTCTGAAACCAATCATAATATTTCATAAATTGATTTGCCAACTCAGGTCTTTTTTCAAGACAAGTATCATAATCTTTTTCAATCCCAACAGTTTCGATGTCTAAGAACAATATCTTAGTTAAAGGTATTTTTATCATTTTTATTTAATTAAAGATTTGTAAAATTCAGCTCTATCCTTTGTTACTTTATTTAAGTCATAAGTGTCTTTAACTGTTTCATATAAACGATTACCCATGTCCTCAATAAGGTTAGGGTTCTGAACTAATTTTTTTGTAAATTTAGCCCAATCACTATGATTGTTATGTTCATTAACTAATAAAGCATTTCCATCAACAAAGTTACCATTATTTAATGAATGTTTCAAGTCAATTGTGTAAGGACCAACATTTGATGCAATTAAAGCTTTTTTATAGAAACCAGCCTCAATAACTTTAAGTTGAGATTTCATTCTATTAAAGATATGGTTTTTAATTGGTGCTAAAGATATATCAAATTTAGAATAATTAATAGCGTATGTGTTAACAGGTAATGTCCATACACGTCGGTATGGTAAATCAGTTACGTTAGTATAATCACCTTCTTTAAATTGATTTAAAAAAGACTGATATTCACTATCAATTATTTTATAATTATTTGTGAATAATTTTTCATACTGAACCCATACCGTTTCTTCAGGTTTAATAGGTCTCTGAGATTGTTGCCCTGTTTGTTTATTTATTTCGGTTACAGTACCTCTAGTATCAAACCCACACAATACATATTGAACTTGGTCTTTTAATGAACTGTTTTTATTAACCATTCCATCTAATAATTTTAAATCGTGAAGATGTGATGAACCACCTAACCAACCAATTCTAATTCTATCTGATTTTGGTGTTGGTTCATTGAATTGCGGTTCTTTGGGGTTAATAGCGTTTGGAAAAACTACCACATTTTTATTAAACTTGAGTATCTCATCAGCAAACACAGTTGTTGTTGTTGTAACGTAATCAGCCACTTTTAAACTATTTATGATTTTTTCATGTAATTTATTAGCAACTATAATATCATGTATTGGGTGTTCTTTAGTTGGTAACCAATAATCATCAATATCAATAATGACAATAATCCCCATACTTTTTAACCATTTAATTATTTCAGGTGAAGAATCATAATCTTGAGTTACACTTCTGTGTGCATGGATTATTTGATATTTTTTCCAATAGTTAACATCATTAACGTTTGGTTGATAATCAATATCAACATGAAAATCATCAGGATATAAATTTTGTAAAAAAGTGTGTGGGTCAACTGAACGGAATTTACCAACTCCTGTGGTATCAGAAGGTAGAACTAAAACATTAATTTTTTCTTTCATAAATTTAATTTAATTATCCAAAATAATAATAATTAAATTTGATAGAATAAAGATATAAAAGAAAAAACCCCCACTTTTCAGTGAGGGTTATTAATTTATTTTACTTTTTTAATTTTGGTTACTTTACCTTCAAAAATATGTGAACCGACTCTAAAACTGAAGACATCATTTGCTTTTGAAACTGATTCTGTAATTAAACCATTTTCACTTAACACTTCTCTAACAGCCTCCATAACCATAGTTTTTAAATCACTTGTTGGTTGTGTTCGTTGTTCTTGAACGGGTCTTCGTGTTTGTTCTCCTTTAGCATTCGAATTCATTAAACGAGATGCTTTCTCAACCAATTCATTTGATATCTGAGCCCCACCTGACATAGGGTTATCAGGTTGGTGTATTGGGTGTTCAATCATTAATTGTTTAATAGCATCAGGTAATTTTGATGACATAATTCTTTCACTTGGTGCCGGTGTATATGTTTTAGTTAAGTTTTTTTCATTCATCGCACTCTCAGATAACAATGGGTAATCAATATTATCATTTTGCATGTGTCCCATAGTCATAGATTCATTCATATATTCCTGTGGAATATTATAGGTTGCGTTAGGTTGATTATAGGTATCAACTCTATGTGTTTCATTCATTGTTACTGGTAATCCACCACGACCAATTTCATTATGTTTATTCATAATTTTTTTAGCCGTAACTAATTTCATCATTAAATCATTTTCATTTGTCATATTCTAAAAATTAAACATTTACATTATTTGTATTATCAAAAACCGCATTTACTATTACACGTAACATACTTTTATCACCATTAGGGTTATATCCAGGTCTTACCTCATTAAAATTTTCACCTGTTGGTTTAAATGATAATATTTTATCAACTCTAAATATCCTCCATCCGGGTAATGGTTGTTCACCTTTATACCCCGTGTGTGACGCCCCTTCATAATCCCAAGCCCTAACTATAGGGTTGTCAGATTTACTGTAACCAAAACAGACAGGTTCAATTTCACGTAACCCACGACCACCAGGTTCATCCCCATCATAGTAGATAACAATTTTCTTCTTTTTTTTAATAGCATCAACGATTGAGTCAACTGACGCCATCTCTAAAATAAGATTTTTAAAACTATTGTAAAGTTTCATTACGCTTTAGGTGTTGTATATGGAGATACTGATTTATATAAATTAATTTTTATTTCATTTTTACGTTCAACAATATCTTGAATTGCTCCCGCATTTTCATTGTAGACATCTAAACTACCACCTGTTCCTTTACCTCGTGAATCCCCATCGCCAATAGCATCCGGATTGACTGATGAATATTCATTAGATGATTTTGCATAATCATTTTTAGGTATTAATTTTTTTCTTTCTAAGTCTGCAATACTTGACAATCTATTATCAGGTTGTTCAAAATTTAAAGGTTCTTTTGACGGCATGTTATATTATTTTTTTTATTATTTCGTTTATCCTTTTTAGGCTTTCAGTTATTTCTAAATCGTATTTTTCAAGATTTGAGTGATGGTCTTTACTTGGTCTATTTTGGTTTATTATGTTATTTTTTTCGTGGGGTGCAATAAATTGATTGTCTAAAGCCACTGATTTAATTTCTTTAGAACGATGAACATCACCTCTCATAGATGATAAAGTATTGTTAACCCAATTTTTTACATAATCACCACCATTTAGAATAAAAGGTAAATCATTTTGATGTCCGTTAAATTCATCAAACCAATTTTTCATTCTTTTTAATTGTTGATAAGAAACGTTACCTTTTTCCCTTAATTCTTTATTTCGTCTAAACCCTTCAGTTGAATCATCAGCACCTATGGCCGAGTTAAAACATTCATCCAAATATTTTAGAACGTCTTCAGGTAAATTAACAGTATTTCCGTATAATTCTTTATTCATTAGATTTTAAAATTTTAATTAATTCACTAAGACTAATACCCTCTTTTTCCGCAATTTTTTTTATTGATTGTATATTTTTTGTTAAAATTTTACTAACAGGGTTAGACTTTGAAATAATGTCAGTGTCGGATTTATTCTTTTTAGTTAAAATATCCTCAACCATTTTAATCATTTTCTGTCTTTGTTCTTCATCAAGTTTTTCTTTTTCAACTAAACGTTGTTTTAAAACACGTTTACCATCTTTAGCTTTTCTAACTTTTTGTTTTGGTAATTTCCCAAATTGTTCAGCTCTTTCTTTAGGATTTTCAACACCCATATTTTTTAATGTTTTAACAGTGTTTTTATAATCTTTATATTCAGTTTCTTTATAACCAAACGCTTCAGAATAATCCACTTCTGACACAACATTATCAGAATCCTCAACACTTTCACCGTAGTAAACTCTGTAACCACGTAAAACAGGATTACCCGCTTGTCTAGTCATAGCAATTGTTTGGTCCATTGTTTTGTGTGGTGTTAATGTTTGATTTAGATTAGGTATCCTTGATGATAACATAGTACCGTCAGAATCAACTAATTCATCAAGTTCACCTGATGGTTTTTTAGTTAGTTCTTTTTTAATATCATCTTTAGAATATTTCTTTTTACTATTTAATATTTTTCGTAAAGTATTTATAACTTTTTTAGAATCTTCTTTTTTAAAATCTTTTTTTTCGTGATTTTGTTTAGATTCAGTTAAAGTTTCTCCTGTTGAATAATATAATGATATTGTGTCACCTTTATCTTTTAAATAGAAGTAACAATTATTACCAAAATATCCAATATTATACTTAATCATCTTCCTTTTTATTAATAAATACCACGATGTGGAGTATTTATCATAAAAAAGAGTGTGAGTCAGAATATTTATCAATATCCTAATCCTAATTGGGGTCTAAAATTAAGTTTAGACTCTTATGATATGTCATTAACTTTTGACAGTCAAGACTTTAATAAAGAAGTCGTATTTTCACCTTATTTAATAGCTCAAACATATGGTAATAGATTACCAATATATTTTGATATTAATAATACGTTAACCGCACAAGATTTAACATTAACTTATAAGAATTATAATTACAATAATGTTTTTGTTTCTCAAAATTTTAGAGTTAATGAAAATGAAGATTTAAGTTGTTTTACCGCAAGAACATCTTGTGATATTGGTTTAACAGGTACAGATAACGGTTTAGTAACGGGTATGACCGCACAAACAATCACATTTACAAATGGTTTAGTAAATGACACTGAAAAATTTAATCGTTTAATTTTTGACAGACGATTTAAAATGTTTCAAGTAACAGGATACACAAACACACCTAATTTTAGGTTTTCAGGTTTTGAAGATAATATCTTATATGAAGTTGTTAGTAAAAACAGTCCTTATATCGGTAGATATCACGAATTATACGGTGGTTTTTATCAAGGGTTTTATAAGTTATTTGGTTATGACTATGACATTTTCCCTGAAAGAATGAATAAGGGATGGTCCGTTGAAATATTATTGAAACCAAGATTAATTAATGAGTATTCACCTAGTTCAGGTGAGACAACTCTAAATGAAATTTACCCAAACAATAAAGACACTTTTTTTTATTTAGGAACAAGAGCCGAAAACAAATATTACCATCACGCGGATGGTTCACCAAAATCAATGTCAGGTTACACTAGAATAACTGAACCGTTAGTTAATCTTGAGACTTGTGCTTGTTGTAACACCGGTGTAACCGATAGTCGTTGTATCTACGTATATCCACCAAGGTCAAATGGTGGTGTTCACGACCCACATAAAAATTACGGATGCGATACTTGTGGGTGTAACACAACAACAATAGGTGGTGTTTGTTCAGGTTGTGGTTGTCCTTCTGAAGAATACGATACTTGTGGGTGGGAATGTAAAACACACATTTGTGGGTCAGGAACAACCTCATCAATACAAAGTACGTGTGAAAGTAATCCATTAGATGATTCAATGTCAAATGCGTTGTCATTTAAATTATCAGGTGACCCAAAAAACCCTAGTATTTGTGTGAGAATATTACGAATTACCGGTGATTGTCAAACTAGCGGTAGTTGTTCAACCACAGGAATTACGTATACCACAGGTTACACGGTTGATGAATATTGTACTTCACCAATATATCCAAGATGTCAAATAGAAAATCCTGCGTGGTTAGAAGAAGAACATTGGTTTCAATTTAATGCCGTTTGGGAGAGATATACTTGGTTGGATGATTGTGATTTAAAATATCGAGGTGGTTTAGATGATATCACCGAAAAATTATATTTAGATTCATTAGCGAATAACACATCAATTTTAATAACCCCACATTATACTCACGAAGGTGCTAAACCAGCCGAACAAATTGATTTAGTTAAATTAAATGAAAAATGGTTAATAGATAAAGATTATCGTAATGGTCGTCTAAAAATATATATTAACGGTAAATTATTTCATACTTTTGAAAATATTGAAGAAATAATACCAAGAGCGTTATCGACCGATAAAGAAAAACAAGTTGGTGTTCCATTTAACATTTCTTGGGGTGGAGGAACTCAAGGTTTAAGAGAACATTTAATCCCAAAACAAGTTCCTGTTTGTGATATTGTTGGGGGTGTATTAATTGATGTTGTTTTAACTTCTGAAGTATTACCCGGCTCTGTTGTTATTATTTACACATTAACATCATCATCGGTTCTTAATGAAGATTTAACATTAAATTTTACCGACACTTTAGGTTTAATATCAGGTAGTAATATTGAAATCTCAACAGGTGTTACAATTAATTCAGGTTCAATCTCAGGGTCAACAACGGTTAATTTACCTTATAATTTTAATGAATTAACCAGAACAAGTTCATTTAGTTCAACTGAAATTACTAACCCTAATTTATCAAATTGTTGTAATATATCAATAAACACACCTTTCTTTGCTACCCCAACACCAACCCCTACTCAAACCCAAACACCAACTACAACACCAACACCAACCCCTACAAATACACAAACTCCAACTCAAACACCAACCCCTACAAATACACAAACTCCAACAAATTCAGAAACTCCAACCCAAACCCCAACTCCTACAAATAGTTAACTAGTTCACAAGTTTTACAAAACTATAATAATAACAAATCTAAATATGGTTTATAAACATATTTATAATTAAAAAGTAATGGCATCAACAGTAGTTATAGGTACAAGAAATTATAGTGGGGAAACTGCCGATATTACGTTTTACCCTGAAACAGGTGGGACAATAAATGTTGGTTCTCAAATTGTTCCGTATAATTATTCTACGGATTACTTCTTTGGTAAATATGAACTTTATTTTTCTGCATATAATTTTACTTGTGATTTTACAATATCATCAACAAACTCAATACCCGCACCTCAAACAATAACCGCAACAACCGTTGAATATGATTTATTCCAAAGATACACACAAGACCCTGAAAATTTTTCTGATGTTGATTTAAGTGGAACAACATTTAGTGGTTTAACTACTAATATTTTAATTAATAAATATTTTGCAGGTTCTTTTGAAGGTGCAATATCTCAATTTAGATTATATACAACACCACTATCAGCCCCTGAAGTTAAGCACAACTTTAGTTTATTGAAGAACCCGTTCATAATGTTTAATCCAGATTGTCCTGATTGTTCTACAGACACTTGTTCAATTAATGATTTCACATATGTTGTTACTGACACCAATACAATAGAGGAACCAATTGATATTAGACCTGATGTTAATTTATTAGGTAGAAATTATATACCTGATGTTAGAGATAATAATTATTTAATTAAAAATCACTTTGAATACTTACTACAAGTATATAACAAAAAACCACCGGTTAGACCAACACCGGTTAAACCATCACCAATCAAACCAACACCAACACCATCACCAATATTTGTTACAAAATATTGGGATTCTGACGGATGGTGGGGTAATCAAGGTAATAAACCTCATTGTGTTGGATTTTCTTGGGCACATTGGATTGAAGATGGTCCAATTGGTCATGGTGGTGTTCCACCTATCATTTCACCTGTTATAATTTATAATCAAGCACAGAAAATTGATGAATGGCCAGGTGAAAATTACGCAGGAACTTCAGTTAGAGCCGGAGCAAAATATTTAAAATCAATAAATGCAATACAATCTTATTATTGGGCTTACGATTTAAACACGTTAGTTGACTGTATTTTTAAATTAGGACCTGTCGTTGTCGGAACGTATTGGTATAGTGGAATGTTTTCACCTGACGGTAATGGTTTGATTAGAGCTTCAGGTGGTATAGTTGGTGGTCACGCTTATGTAATAAACGGTGTAGATAAAACAAAACAACTTTTCAGAATAAAAAATAGTTGGGGTAAATCTTGGGGTAAACAAGGTCACGCATTTATTTCATTTAGTGATATGTCAAGATTAATCTCAATGAATGGTGAAATATGTATTGCAGTTGAAAATAATTTTTAATTAGATGAGTACAACAATAATAATATCAAGTGTAAATTATGACGGTGAATCGGCAAATATTCTATTTAAGCCTGATAACGCAAATGTTACAGTAAATTTAGGTCAAGTTACGTTACCTTATACTTTTGACCCCACACTATTAACACCCCAACGAAACGTATACGGCACTTACACTATTTTAGTAAACGATGGTAGTTGTTCTAATATACTGAACGTTCCAAGACCGACACCTACAGTTACACCAACACAAACAGTAACACCAAGTATTACTTTAACGCCAACTAGAACATCAACACCTACCGCAACTATAAACCCGTGTTACTTAACACCAACACCAACAAATACACCAACACCAACTGTCACACCAACAGTAACTGTAACACCAACAGTAACTGTAACACCAACAAAAACACCAACACCATCTCCACAAACTTGTTTACGAAGACAAAATAATTGGTGGAATTCTAATTCATATTTTAGTTACACCGGTATTACCGATTTTTACTTATATACTTATATTCCAGGTGTTACAACAATAAACAACGGTGGGTTTAATATGTTTAACGTAGGAAATACAATATTATTAAATTTACCAATACCAAGAGTTTATGGCAGTTTTGGGAGTGATTTTTTTGTTACAAGAATTAATACTTGGCCTCAATTGACTTTATATAATTTAGGTCCAAATCTTAGTCCTCATTCAATATCTGAAGTCGGTAGTCCTTCAACAATAAATGGTAATGACCCTACTTACGGACCATACACAGTTACTAGACAAGTGACGTTAAGTGATGGTGTATATAGTTGTGGTGATATTCACGGTAGTTGGTATCGTTATAGTAATATTGGAGTTAACCCGTCATTCTTATCAGGTTCAACACCTTGTCCTTCTATCGAATATGTATGGTTTACAATTGAATCACCTACTTGGGGAACAGATATAAGTTCTTTTAATGATGATAGAAATTCAACATCAAACCCAAATTTGTTAGATTCAACAATTAGTGTTGTTGGTAAAAATGGTTATTTGGGTATGGTTCTTTTATCAAAATATTCACCATTATCACCTTCAACTACTATTCCTGATAGTCAAATCACACAATTCTTACAAAATTCAATTTGTCAATTATTTAGTTCTGTAAATTGTGCGGATTTTAATGTTTAATTTTATCAAAAAATAATTACTTTTTTTTAAATATTAAACAAACAAATAATTAAATACGAAAGTATTTATGAATTAAATGAGTGTAATACATATAACAAGTTTATCGGGACAATCCCCATTTAATATTACAATTTGTGATAAAACAAAAACTTATTGTGAGTTAGTCGCAACAGGTGTTGGTTCTGTACCCCCTGTTTTAGATTTAACAATACCCTCAAATATTAAATCAGACACAGTTTTAGTAATTGCCGAAGATTCAACAGGTTGTGAACAAATGATTGTTGTTAAATGTAGTACTACACCAACACCAACACCAACAATACAACCAACACCAACTGTAACCCCAACACCAAATAAGTGTAAATGTTATACATTAATAAATCCAACATCGGATGAATTGGGTTTTGAAATTACATTATGTAATGGTGACTCTCTTTGTACCACTATAGATAGTTACACTAATTTATATTTTTGTGGTTATAACCCATCAATAGAATCACCAGGTTACATTGAATATAAAAATTTTGGTTGTGACACAGGTGTCTGTCCTGAACCTGACCCAACTCCAACCCCAACTCCAACAATCACACCTAGTTTACCACCTATGGTTGCATCTTTTGTTAGTTGTTGTGACCCATCAGTTAAATTCACAGTTTACAATATACCATTAACAAATTCACCAATAGGTGGGATTTATTATGTTGATAATAACGGATTTAATGGTTGTGCTGAAGTGATAGAGACTGATATGACTTTACCATTATATCAAAACGAATTTTTGGTTTCGTCATTAAATTGTAGTCAATGTTTTATTGATAATCCATTATATATTTGTCCAACTAAAACCCCGACACAAACACCTAGTTCAACTGTTACCCCAACAAATACACAAACACCAACAAACACACAAACGCCAACAGTAACTCCAACAGTAACTCCGACAGTAACACCAACAGTAACACCAACAGTAACACCAACAGTAACACCAACAGTAACGCCAACAGTAACGCCAACAGTAACACCGACAGTAACGCCGACAGTCACACCAACAGTCACACCAACAGAAACCCCAACGAACACACCAACAGTAACGCCAACAGTAACACCGACAGTAACTAGAACAGAAACCCCAACAAACACTCCGACAAATACACAAACTCCGACAAATACACAAACTCCAACAAATACACAAACTCCGACAAATACACAAACTCCAACAAATACACCAACAAATACATCAACTCAAACACCAACAAATACATCAACAAACACCCCAACAAAAACCCCAACAAAAACTTTAACAAAAACCCCAACTAATACACCAACTAATACATCAACAAATACTCCGACTAATACACCAACAAATACCCCAACAGTTACGCCAACAGAAACACCTACAGTCACACCAACAAAAACGCCAACTAAAACGCCAACTAATACACCAACAAACACCCAAACTAATACTCCAACAGAAACACCTACTAATACCCCTACAAACACCCAAACACCCACAAAAACTCAAACACCAACAGTAACTACAACAAAAACACCCACAAAAACACCCACAAATACACCAACAAATACACCAACCCAAACCCCAACAAAAACCCAAACCCCAACAAAAACTGAAACACCCACACCAACAGAAACACCAACTCAAACATCTACACCAACAGAAACCCCAACACCAACAAATACTGTTACACCAACTGTAACCCCAACTGTAACCCCAACAAAAACACCAACAAAAACCCCAACTGAAACTCCAACTAATACACCAACAAACACACCAACTAACACCTCAACTAACACCTCAACTAATACCCCGACCAATACTTCAACTGTAACCCCAACAAAAACACCAACAAAAACTCCAACAAACACACCAACTGAAACTCCGACAAATACACCAACCAATACCCCAACAAATACCTCAACAAATACCTCAACAAATACTCCGACTAATACTTCAACAGTAACCCCAACAAAAACACCAACAAAAACCCCAACAGAAACCTCAACTCAAACCCCGACTAATACTGTTACCCCAACACAAACACCTACAAATACACCAACAAATACACCAACACAAACACCCACACAAACGCCAACAAACACCACAACAAATACTCCAACAAACACACAAACGCCAACAAACACACAA
>Ga0315899_10005144_pt1 | contig 14138 bp, 7 predicted proteins | sample LakEriMetagenome_2_FD_203518 | JGI IMG/M metagenome (GOLD analysis project Ga0315899, IMG submission 203518) | Freshwater fungal communities from buoy surface, Lake Erie, Ohio, United States - Buoy 4 MA112 | ecosystem: Environmental > Aquatic > Freshwater > Lake | place: USA: Lake Erie, Ohio... | reverse complement strand
CGGGTTCCCGGGGGCCTGGGCGGGCGGGGACCCCCCTCAAAAGTATCGGTTCATTATCCCCGCCCCCTCCGCTGAAAGCCAGAGGGATCCTGACGGGGGTATAATAGTCGGACCAGATTCAGGGACCACACGGACGGAATGGCATGGGCTGGAACCAGACCGACACCTACCTGCTGGCCACGCTGACCGGCGTGCTGTTTGGCGCCATCTCCCTGGCCGGACTGGGTACCGTGCTGCCCAACCGGGCCATCCAGAAAACCGGCCAGATCCTCTTCGCCTCGGGGCTGCCCTTCGTCCTCGGACTGTGGCTGGTCTTGCGCATCATCGGCGTGGGCAATTGACCATTAACCCTGTGGGCCTGGACAGTATCCACCGGGTTGATTGAGTATCTTCCTGGCTCAGACTGGCGGCTCTGGCTGGCTGAACAGGATATCCGCGATCGAACCGGCCACGGAAAGGCCCTTGGTCATTCCGACGGGGTATGCGTAGAAGCTTTGCAGGGCGCTCAGGTTGCTGTAACGGAACTGCACCAATTGCGGTGGGGCGCCGGTCCCGGTTCCGGTGACGATGCCACCCCCCTTGCCAGGACCATTCAAATCGAAGGCACCCACGCTGACCGCGCCCCGGTACCCCTCTCCATAAGCCCAGAAACTCTTAAGGTTTTCCAAGGATGCACCATCAAAGACAGCCACGGTACCGACCGCTGTCCCGGTGGAACCGCAAAGGATCTGCACGGTACCGGCATCACTCAGGATTCCGGCCGCCACATTGACCCCGCCGTTGTAATTGGCAAACGCGTTGAATTGGCCGCGCGCCGACCACTCTCCATCCACCACGCCGAACACTTTCACCAGGGCCTGGTTCCCGGCCCCGCCCCCCACGATGATCTCCTTCACGCCGTCCGCATCCAGGTCACCAACGGCGACCGTGCCCCCCGTGAGGGCACCACCCCCGAAGGCGTAGAAACTGCCGAGGGTAACCCCGGTCTGGGCGTCCAGCACGGCGACCGTGGCCCTGGATCCATCACCCGAGCACGCGACCAGATCCGCCATGCCATCGCCGTCTACATCCCCCGAGGCGATCGAGACAGGCCCCGCGTAGCCCGGGAACACATAGAAGCTGGAAATCACCGAGGCAGTCACCGTGTCAAAAACCTGGATAGTGGCCTGGGCGCCCCCACCCGAAGCCACGATCACCTCGGGAATCCCGTCCTCGTTCAGGTCACCCACGGCGACATTCAAGCCGCCCAGATACCCGGCCTGGAACGGGTACAGGGTGGTCAACAGGATGTCGGTGCCGGCCTTGTACACCTTCACCTCCGGGCGGACACCCGGACCGGTGCCGGCGGCCACGATCTCCGCGAAATTCATCACCACGGGGCCCGAGAATTCCGAGGTGTCGCGCGTCTGCCAATTGGTCGCCGTGGCGGTGAAGACAGTGCCTGAAACCTCACCTTGGGGGAAATTCACCTCGAAGGCCGCGCGGCCCGATCCGTCCGTCTGGACGAAGGTGTAACCCAGGTAGGTCTGCCCCTCGTAGGCGCCGTTGGTCGTCTGGTTCGAGAAGAACTCGATCCGGTAGGTACGGTTAGGCCCTGAAAGCAGGGTGCCGGCGATCAATACCCTGTCCGCGGAGGGGGATGGCCTGGCCGAGGCCAGCACGGGGGCAGCCTGGTTGGCATTGGCGCCGGCCGACAGCACTATCCCGGCCCGGTTGCCGACCATTGAGTTCTCGCTGACCTGGTTGGAGGCACCCCCCACCAGCGCGACACCGTCACCCAGGTTCCCGGAAATGACATTGCCGGCGCTGTCCCCGCCGACCAGGTTGCCCTGACCGTTGAGGAGCGTGATCCCGTTGCCCAGATTGGGAACCGAAATCGACCCCCGGGTCCCGCCGATCAGGTTGTTCTGGAAAAGGTTGTAGTTGGAGTTTTCCGCCAGAACACCGGCCCCAAGGTTGCCAGAGATGAGGTTCGGCAGGGACGCGTTCGGGCTGCCCAAGGAATTGTTGTGGGTGTTGGGTCCCATGTACACACCCCCGGCGCTGTTGCCGAAGGCTTGCAGGCCGTACAGGTCGAGGCCGACCACGGAGTTGAAGACAATGTTGTCATGGGCGGTGCCGCCAAACGCGATCCCGTAAGCATTGTTGGCGCTGAAGGTGTTTTGCGGCATGACCGATAGGTAATTGCCACCGATGATGTTGCCGTGGGCGTTACCGTCAATCAGCAGGCCATTCTTGCCGTTGGGCATGATGCCGGACCCGAAGGTGTTGAGGCCCACGAAATTCGGATCCACCGTCACGCCGGTGGCGTTGCCCGAGATATGGATGCCGTTGCCGGCATTGCCGGAGACGACATTGGTGCGCACCAGGTTGTTGCCACCAGTCGAGGTGATCAGGATACCGTCCCCCCCGTTGGGGGCGGCGGTGCCGAAGGCAAACAATCCGGCGAAAGTGTTGAAGGTGACGAAGCCGCTGGCTGTGTCGCGCACCTCGATGCCGTTGCGGGTGTTGCCGGCGATCACATTGCCCAGAGGAATCACGCCGCCCACCTGGGTGTTGGCCGAGTCCCCCTCGACCAGCAAACCATTCAGCGCGTTGGGCACCAGCGAGGCGTTGTCAGCACCCACACCCATGAAGTTGGCGTGGATGGTGACATCATCCGAGTTATGAACCCTTACCCCGTTGCCACCGTTGCCACTGATCACGTTGTAGTACACGAACGGATTCTGCTCGAAGGTGCAGCCGATCAGGGCGTTGAAATCGGAATCATCAATGGCGACGCCGTCGAGACCATTGCCTAGGGCGCGGCTGCCCGGCCCATCGGTGCCAATGAAGTTGCCGCACAGGAGATTCGCTTCCGAACGGTTGCGGATCAGCACACCGTAGAGGTCGTTCCCCGAGATCAGATTGCCCATCGGCGGTCGGGCGAACACATCGCCGGTGGGGTCGTTGCCATTGGTGGCCTGGCCACCGATGAGGTTGCCGCGGGAGCCGTCCTCCAGCAAGATGCCGCTGCCCTGGTTGCCCAAATCCTTCAGGCCGGAAAGGTCGGTGCCGATCTGATTCATGCCAACCAGGTTCTCGCCGGAATTCACTAGGTGAATGCCATTGCCGGCGTTGCCGCTGATCAGGTTGGACAGGGTGAAGCCGATGTTGAGGTTCGCCTGGTAGGCAAACAAGGCCCCCCCGTTGGCACCAACCCCCACCACGGCAGTTCCATAGACGGCATTGGCGGTGATGGGGGAGGGATCATCCGGGTACTGCAAGGGCACCCAGCGCACCTCGTCGTAGGTGCCATCCACCAGTTGGCGGACACTGACCCAGGCGCTTTTGACCGGCTCGCCCGTCAGCAGATCCAAGGCCATTCCCGCCAGGTTGTAAACACCCTTCTCGGTGCTGCTGATGCCCTCAAAGAGCGAAACCACCTCTTGGCCGGGCGCGGGGTCCGGGAAATCAAAGGTGGCCCAGTTTGAAAATCCGCCATTCAACTGGCTGTAATTCACCAGGAAGGCGTGTTCCCGCCGGTTCGTGCCCTCATAGCCGCCGCAGATGGTGAAGGATCCATCCCCGTTGTCCCAGATGCCGTAGGCGGTGGTGCTGACCGAATCCGGATACACGATATCAGTGAGAAACTGGCTGGTAGAACTGTCATAGATCCACGCGGCGATGGATCCGCCATCGCTCGATCCTCCCACCACCAGGCCGCCCATGGTGCTGTGGGCATAGCTGGCGGCGTATCCGGGATAGGAAATCGTCTGGTAGGCGGCCGTCTGGCCGGCCAGTTGCTCTAGGGTGCCGCTCGAGAAGAAACCGCTTACGGTTCCCTGGGCATTCTTGTAACTGCCGACGAGGTTGAGGGAGCCATCCGACTGGAGGTCGGGCCCGTACAGGCTCGTGCTGGAAGCCCCCGGGAAATTGATCAGGGCGGAAACACCCGTGGACAGGTCCAGGGATCCCTGGAAATAGAGCCCCTGTTCCCCGGAGGTCCCGGCAAAGAGATATTCCCCCGCCTTGGAACCACCCCGGAGCCCCTGCCACGCGGTGACGGTCAGGTCGGTCAGAGCGGAGGTGTTGTAATAATCGATGCTGGTGACCGGATCCTCGTTGCCGATGAGGTTTGTCTTAGAATCCTGCAGCAGGATTCCGTCCATCCCGTTGCCGAGTACCTTGGAACCGGTCACATCCGTGCCGATCCGGTTGTTGCCGACCCGGTTGCCGGATGTGCCGATCAGGGCGATGCCGTTGCCGGCATTGGCGCTGATGACATTGGAGGACTGCCCCTCCAGGAAAATCTCGGCCTGGTAGGAGAAACTCGCCGCCCCGACGATGCCTACCACTGCGTTGCCGTAAACGGAGTTGCCATAGGTGGCCTCGCCGGATGCCGGGTATTCGAGGTCGACCCAGTTGCCGCTGTCAAATCCACCACCGGGCAGCCGCCGGACCTGGACCCATGATCCGATAACGCTCGTCTCCGTTCCGGTGCCTGAACCCAGGGAGGTGGCGCTGAGGGTGTAGACCCCGTCTTCGACGCTGCTGATCCCCTCAAAATGGGTCACATAATCCTTGCCCGCACCGGGATTGGGGTAATCGAAGGTGGTCCAGTTGGTGTACTGGCCGTTGGAAAGGTCGTAGTCCACGAGGAAGCCGTGGGTCCTCAGGTCCTGGGAATAATACCCCCCTGTGATGGTGTAGCTGGTTCCCCCGTTGTGCCAGATCCCGTAGGAACTGGTGGTCAAGGAACCGGGGTAGGAGGTGTTTTCCAGCCATTTATCCGCGGCGACATCATAAAGGATCGCAATCGGCAAGGTGCTGCCCTGGTCATTGGCGTTGCCCACCGCCAACCCGCCGGCGGTGGAATGCATGACCGTGTTGTCCATCCCCTCGAAGGTGACCGAGCGGAGCCTGGACGGTGTGCCGGCAGACAGCTCGGCGAGCGTGCCATCGGCGATGAAGCTCAGGGTGTCGGAGCTGCCGGAGACCTTGTAGGTTCCCACCAGCCTGACCACACCGCCGGCCAGGAGATCCGGCCCGTAGATGGTCGAGGTGCTCGAGTTCGGGTAGCTGTAACTGAAGCTGCTGCCGCCGTTGCCGGAAATCGGGCCGGTGTACACCAACCCGGTCACGCTCCCGCCGCCGGAGCTAGTGGTCCCCACCGCGAGGAACTCGCCGGGGTTGATGCCTGCGCGCAGCCCCTCCCAGCCGTACACCGGCTGGTTCGGCACGCCCGTTGACAGGAAGTACACCACCTGGCTGGAAGGGATGCCGTAACCCAGGGTGTTGTCCGTGGACCCGGGCGAAACCAGGATCCCGTTGCCGCCATTGCCCTGGGGAGTGACGCCATCCAGGGCCACCCCAATGTGGTTGAAGGACAACTGGATCTGGGAGTCATTCAGGACCACGCCGTCCCCCGACGCGGCGGTGATGGAAAGCCCCTGCAGGCTGGAACCCTTTGATCCCGCCGCAAAAACGAGGCCCTGGTGGTTCGCCGCATCCACCTGGAAGGTGGGCAGGTAGGAGCCAGCCTTTAGGGCATTGATGCTCACCGGGTCGGTGATGGCGGGCAAATCGCTGGCCAGGGTGACCACGCCACCCACCTGGAATTGAACGGCATCCGGACCGGGAAGGCCATTCGCATCCACCAGCGCCTGCCGGAAGGAACCGATCCCTGAGTCATTCAGGTTGGCGACAAGGAAGGTGGCTGGAACTGTTCGAGCTTCAAGGGTTTCCAAGATCAAAGGAGAGCATGACTTCGGTCGGACAGCCATTTTTTTTCCTCAAATATTGTTCCCAAATAGCCCATATTACCATAGTACCCATGAAAAATTTGATTCCAAGTAGGAAAATACAATAACTAGCCAGAGGTAGGATGTTTTTACGGAAGAAAACTGAACAGAAACTTAATCCCATATTGATTTCGGCGCAAAATGATAGTTTTAGATATATTTGATTATTATAATGCCAACAAAAAACCCCAGAGATCACTCTCCAGGGCCTTCAAATAACCGATGCCTGTTTATCGAGTAATTCAACGAGGATGACGGGGCTCGAACCCGCAACCTCCGGCGTGACAGGCTAAAATATATACGGCTATATAATCACAGATAAAAGGCTCAAGATATTGAAAACAAAGGACTTAGGGAAATTCTCATTCGTATCAGTCCTTGCGTCGTTCTACCTGATCTAATAGGTAAAAGGATCAAAGGATCAGATTTTTACCCCTTACCTACTCTCAATATAAGAGCCCTCGAAACACCCTAGCAACTAGGGCGAATTGTTGTCCATCGACAATTAGTTGATCAGAGAAAGTTCGCCAGGGTAGCTCTAGTAACAAAAGAAAGTTAAACTATGTAATACCCAAGACCGAGGGCCTTTTCCATCGGGCTCAGGCTATTTCCATCGGTATATCAAACAAGTCCAAAATGTTTTAACAGCAATAAAAACTGATCCAATCTCGTCCTCTAGCTCCTCAGAGAAACCAAACGCACCCAACTACAAAGAGGAGTTTGTTAAAACGGACCAACTAACCGCCGTTCAGGCAAACCGCCACCGCAACAACCTGTCACGCTGTCACGCGTCACGCAGGTTCAATGGACTGACCCAGCCAAGGGCGCCCCAAGATAATCAAATACGAAGGAGAGGCTACTTCAAAACTAGCCAGACCCAATGTGTCACGCTGTCACGCGTCACGCAGAGTCGAATAGGAAATCGAAGGAAGCCGTTATCTTTTAGATGCTCGGCCCTTTTCGAGGCGACAAGAAGACCCCCTGCAACCAGCTGTCACGCGAATATCAATCGGAGAGCGACAAGTCATCGAACTCGAGAGAAAAGAAAAGTAGAGGAAATTAGATTATTCAGTAAATATTATTATTTTATTATTTTTATTTACTATTCGTTTACTTTTACACCTTTGTTCACTTGGGATTTGTTGTCGGCCAAGAATGTATCCCTATTACCTCTACTTCGTTATCAGAAAACCCAAGTGTCTCAGGTGTCCTAAATAAACCTGAGATTCCTGCTTTCGTACGCCTTTGCCCCAATGCATGACGCGTGACAGCGTGACATGCCTTCAACATGATCGCACCTCCTCGCTAAAACTGGGACAGGTGTATTCTGCCCTTGTGCCTTGGGTAGGCCGTGCCTCAGTTTGTTTACCCCGAAAACAGCCTTCTCGTTTAGGTAAGGTCATGGTTAGCTTCGATCGTTCCTCTGCATGACAGCGTGACACCTGCATTCTCGTACGGTGCCTAATATTCTCTGTCCGAGGAATTCCAACTCTCGAAGACCAGACAGCACCTTCGACAGCGTCGCACTTTAACTTGGTCTACCTAAACATCCTCAGCACAGCCAAGTGAATTCTGCATGACAGCGTGACAGCGTGACACTACTGTCCTCTTATGTGAGGCTCACATTTGATGGACTCACTTTTTATTTGTCGCCATGGTGGTGGTCGTTGAGTGACAGCGTGACACCTAGGAAAGCCTCACAACCGCCATCAAGCTTCTTATCTACGCCCCTGTACGCGAAGCATGGCTTAACCAACCCCAACAGCTCTTTCTAAGCAATGGGGCCAAGGCATCGAAAGATAGCAGCGGCAACTTTGCTCTTGACCAGCAAATCATCTGTACTGATAATTGGATATAGTTGGTATTGGTATTCTTCCTATTGGTAATAATGGGAAATATGGCACAGATGGTGATTTTGAGACAGGTGAGACTTGTCCCGCCAGAAGCAGCCAAACCAGCCAGCTACTTCAGCAAGGAGTTATCGATGTTTACGACCCAGGCTCTTTACACCATTGGGCAGGTATCCCAGCAATTTGGCATCAGTCGAAGCCGTCTGGCCTATCTGATCGAGGCTGGTTATGTACCTCAGCCTTCGGCCTCTGTTCCTGGAAGAAGGCTTTTCTCGACGGCCGACGCTATCAAGCTCCGCGAGGCGCTAGTGAATATCGGTGAGATCGTGCCTCAGGCCACCCCCTCGATGCCGTCCCACAACGACGGAATGGTCGCCTAAACCTTAAACGAAAAGGAGTGTTCATCATGGTTCCGTTTACTTCTGCTTCTGTTCTCAGCCAACAGACTGATGTTTCTGATTCTTCAAGGCCTGTTACCCAAGAAATGGAGTGCTCTGCGATGACTACTGCTACAACGACCACGCCCGTACCTGCGTCGTATTCACAAGGACTGTTGATCCCAGATTCGATTACGCCGACTGAGATGGTCAGGGCTTACCTGGATTCCGGTTTGATGCTTGTCCCTGAGGTATCCGGTACGACCAGACCAAAGAATTCGGGCTGGCAGACAGCAACCATCAATGAGCAAAATTTTGCCGAGAATTTTCCGTCGGCCGAGGCCTGGAATGTTGGCTTCCGCACAGGCGCAGAGGGCAACGGCTTCCACGACGTTGACCTCGATTGCCCCGAAGCAGTCCACCTCGCACCGCACTTCCTGCCAGAAACTGGTTGGGTTTTCGGCAGGGCTTCCAACCCCTGTTCTCACTACGTCTACAAGGTCACAGAAGGGTCCACACCAACCAAGAAGATGGTTGGGGTAGACGGCGATGTGCTTGTCGAACTGCGTGGGGATAGGTCCAAAACCACAGCCCCTCCCAGCTATAAGGTGGAGCCCAACGAGCATGTGCGTTGGGACCAATTCGACTATGAAAATGGCCCCACAGAGGTTGGCTTGGAGGAGCTGAAGAAGGTCGTATCCCTGTTGGCATTGGCCTGCCTCATCCTGCGCCATTATCCAGTGCCAGGGGCCCGACATGGCTTCACTTTAAGTTTGGCTGGAGGTTTGATCCGTTCCGGTCTTTCAGAGGCTGAAATCTCACACCTAGTCCTGACAGTTGCTGCAGCAGCGGGGGACCCCAACCTTGCCGATCGCTTGAAGGAGCTCCAGACAACCTTTGAAAATTATCGACAAAATAAACCCACAACAGGCTGGCCAACCTTGGCTACCCTGCTTGGGGATCACGGAATTAGATGGGTCGGCTGCCTGAAAAAGTGCATTGATTTTGGAAACCCAAGACCCCCAGAACCAACTCTTCCCCTGAATGCCTTGCCAGAGCCTGTTCGAGAAATAGTCGAAGGGATTAGCGCATCCTTGGGGGCCGACCCAGCCTTGTGCCTGCTACCCCTGCTGACAGCCTTGGGTGCAGCCATCGGAACAACCAGGGCAGTCAGGCCGACTGATGATTGGACCGCCTATCCATTCCTTTGGACAGCGCCAATCACGGATGCAGGAGGCTCCAAAACACCGTCCAAAAAACCCATCAGCGAAATTCTGAGTCGCAGGGAAAAGGATCGCTTGGACGAGTACTACAACGCCTTTGAAGCCTTTGAGGAAGATGAAGAGAGTTACAAGAAGGCGCGCAAAGCCGAGGAATCTGACAGGCCAGAGAAGCCGATTAAACCTCTGCCTCCCTGTACTTTTGCCAGTGACATTACCCTTGAAAGTCTGGCCCTGAAACTACAGGGCAACCCCAAGGGAATACTTCTCTGGGTCGAGGAGCTGAACGACCTCTTCAGCATTCCCAGTCGCTACTCCTCCAGTGGGGGGGACGTTTCAAGGTTCAACGCCTTGTATGACGGCGTACCCATTCGCGTTAGCCGTAAAACAGGTGAGATCAGGGAACGCGACCTCTTCCTCGATAAACCCTTCATTGCCATCTCAGGGGGCATCCAGCCCAGCGTCCTTGCTAGGGTTGTGCGTCCTGAATTTTTGGAGAGTGGCTTCCTCCAAAGGTTTATCCTGGTCAGGGTCGAGTCTCGGCTCACCCTGTTCCAGAACCGGAGCATACCCCAGGCTACTAAAGCAAAGATGCAGCGCTTGTTCGACATTCTTTTTGATTTGCAGCACGCTGATGATGGCTCGCCAATCATTTATCGACTGAGTGACGAGGCGTTACTGTTGTTTGAAGCGTGGGTTAATTTTCTTGAGCGCCTTCGCCATGAGGAGAAGGACCACCACCTGAAATCAGCCCTTTCAAAACAAAAGGAGCTGGTCCTGCGTATCTTGGTTATCTTCCAAACAGTTCAATGTGTGCGCTTCTCCCTGTCGCCCAGCAAAACCATTGATATCTGCATGATGGCCAAGGCGATCGCCCTGACCCAGTGGCTGACAGCCGAATGGGCAAAGGTTTACCAAACCCTCAGGTCCAGCAACCAAGATTATGGGATTGAAAGGCTGCAAAACTTGATTTGGTCTAAGTCAGGTGGGACGGGACAAGCCCGTGTGCGAGACTTGATGCGTTGGAACAACAGAAATTATCCAACAGTTGAACAGGCAACACAAGCTCTCCAAGGCTTGGTTGAACTTGGTTTGGCAAGAACCCTGGCTAATGATGAGGGTGTAACTGAACGTTGCCTCAAGATTCAGTTACTTGAAAACGTCGAGCAGTTTGTTGATTCTTCAGATCGCTCACACTTGGTCTACACATTCCAACCTCCTGATGAACTAGACCTTGAACCTGACTGCGAACCGTGCAGGCAAGGCGAACTACAAGACTTATTTGCATGTTTGCGAGCCCCTGAAATTGAATCCTTATTGGACGGGGCCAACGCCCAGCCAAGCAGTCAACAAATTGGGGGTTTACAAACCATTCAACCGGCCACACCGGTCGATTTTACCTTGGTATCAGATGACGAGGCTTTTGCGATGGCTATGGCTTCAATTGCAGAAGCAAACAGCCTGGCAATTGATATCGAGACAACCGGCCTAAACCCAGACACCGACAGGATTCGATTAATATCGGTCACAACCAACTCGGAGGAAGGTGGTGGGTCGACATTTGTCTTCGATCTTTTTTCGGATATCGATGTAGAGGATTTGTGGACTTGTTTCCATGGAAAAACCTTGTTCCTGCACAACGCCAGCTTTGACCTTGGCTTTTTGCGCAGGCTTGGGTTCGTGCATGATGAAACCATACACGACACCATGTTGATGGCCAGGCTGTTGCACGCTGGAACCAAAGCGTCCTGCTCCCTGAAGGACTGCCTTAAGCAATATCTTGGCATCGATATTTCAAAAGATCAGCAAGGAACAGACTGGTCTGGCGAACTAACGGCTGACCAACTGGCCTATGCCGCCACAGACACCGCCTACCTTCATGGACTGGCAAAACGCCTCCTGGATGAGTTGGAATACGCGAAGCTTCAGGAAGCCTACACTCTGGAAACAGGCTGCCTTCTTCAGATTGTTGAAATGAGCCGCATCGGAGTCCCAGTTGATATTGAGGCTTGGCTGCGCCTGAATGAAGCCAATCTGGAAGAATCGCAATCCATCGAGGAAGTACTGAATCAGTTCACAATGAATGGGGATTCATCATGGAACTGGAATAGTCCAAACCAGGTAAAGATGGCTTTCCAGGCACAGGGTATCGTTCTCACAAAGACCGATGACGATACCTTAGCCAAATATGATCATCCCCTGGCTGCCGCGTTACGGCGTTATCGAAAAGTCAAGAAACTCCTGAGTGCCTACGGCTCCGACTGGCTAAACCGACTGGTCGAGGGCCGTATCCATCCTAATTGGAAACAGTTGGAAGCCAGGACAGGCCGAATGGCATGCAGCGAACCCAACATACAGCAGTTGCCGAAGGATCGTTATCGAGCCGCCATAGCTCCAGGCGAGGGCAGGGTTTTGATCAAAGCCGACTACTCTCAGATCGAACTGAGGGTTCTGGCAGAGGTCACCCAGGACCCGAAACTGTTGGATGCCTACAAACAGGGGCAAGACCTGCACGAACAGACCGCTCGGGAAGTCCTTCAGATCCAGGAAGTGACGAGGGCGGATCGCCAATTGGCCAAGGCGCTTAATTTTGGCTTGGCTTTCGGCATGGGCTCGAAAACCTTTGCCCAGTACGCCAAATCTGGCTACGGCGTTGAGCTAACGGATGCCGAGGCCAAAGAACACAGGGCAAAGTTCCTCCGAACCTACGCCGGTGTCAAACTCTGGCAAGATCGCGTCACCTCGGCCACCGGCAAGCTAACCCCCGAAACCAGAACGTTGAGCGGAAGGCGCAGGCTGGTTCCGTCTGGTGATGGACACACCGAACGGCTAAACACTCCTATCCAGGGAACAGCAGCCGATGGGTTGAAGGCGGCCTTGGGTTTGCTTTGGCAGCGCAGGGAAGAGATGCCTGAAGCCAGGGTCATCATCGCCTGCCATGATGAGATTGTTGTCGAAGCGCCGATTGAGCAGGGTGAAGCAGCCAAGGTTTGGTTGGTAAACGCGATGGTTGACGGCATGGCACGGTATGTCAGATCAGTACCTGTAGTCGTTGAAGCGACAGTTGGACCCTCTTGGCAACAGTAACCAACTGCGCGAATGGCTTGATAACACTTGCCAAAGCATCTTAACCCTTGCCTGATAGGTAAAAAAAATCCCTGGGTGGCTTCAGGCCGCCCAGGAATTTGGTTTTGTTAACGCTTCTTTCTTATGGGCGCAAACCGTATGCTCTTCTCGTAAACCGCAGCCGCCCAGAAGAACAGGAAAACAATCATACCCAAGGGGATGGACTCTGCTAACAAGCCAGCAAAAACGCCGATGGTCAAAGCCCCGTTCGTATACCCATTGTTGAGCTTCCTACGCACGTTTGACATGGCAGCCCCCTACCGTGCCGATACTGGAGCGTTACGCCACCGTTCAATAAGCGTTGAGGCCTGCTTGCTGGTTAGCCTTTCTGGGTAGGTCTCAAACTGCTCCAGGCACTCCTTCTGGAGGTCCCGACGCTGGGTCCTTGCCAGGTTTTGCAGGAAACTCAGTTGCTTCCCAGTAACCAGCTTCCCCTGGGCCGTGATGGCCTCCTGCAGTGTTTGACCGCTTGGCTGAACCGAAACCTGTACCACAGGCTTGTCCTGGGCATCTTGCCCTTCCGTGCCCAACTCATCCTCCAGGGATGTCTTGGCAAGGCTGAACAGCCTGTGGATAGAATCGCGCAACTTATGGTTGTCCAAGTCCGCCAGCTCTATCTCCAGATTGACCGATCCCCCCTTGGAGCCGTAGTTGGCTTGGCCAACCTTTCTAGACAGGCCCACATTCAAACGGATCATTTTCATACCTCCATCAAAAGAAAAAGCCCTGGGACCACCCCAGGGCTGAACAACCAACAACAACCGCCCGCGCACTACAGGCGGTTTCTTTCAAGCCAGGCCACCTCGGCAGCAATTGCCGCATCACGCCGTGCGAAGGGACCAAGGCGAGGTCCACCACTCACCGCGAGATCGGCCCACCACAAACCCAGATGATCTGGTTCGACCTGACTGGCCCTTTGGATCAGGGTCTTTCCCAAAGCCTGCCAGTTGAAACCGTCCGAGTAGATGGCCTTCACACCGCCAGCTCGGTCAATGGAGATAATCACGCAACTGCCTCCACAGAACGAATGATCCGGCGACGGGGCCGGTCCACCAGCATCCCCTGCAGGGCGGTTTCGACCCTGCCGAGTTCCGCAGCGACCTCATGGCGCAGGCCACCACTCTCGCGTAGGTTCTTGGGGCTCACACCACCCAGAACACCTTGCACCTGGTTGATCAGATTTTCCAACTGGTCAGCCGATGCACCATGGAGTGGCAGTTGCCGGAATCGGCCAAAGAACTCGCGCAAGTTTTCCACTGCGCTGTCCCTGAAGACTTTCCGCTCACCGGAACCATCGTCAGTTAAACGCTCCGCCAAATGACTAACCATGGAAGTGAACTCTTCGGTCACCGCCTGCTCGGCCAATTCGACGGCGCGGTCAAACCGCTCACTGATCCTTCGCTGCTCCCTGTGGTACAGCCCAGGGTCAATTGCCATCAAATAGGTTGGCGGGCTGACCTCGGGGTAAGACCAGACCACCGAAAACAGCCCGTCCAAGGTTTCTGGATAGTCAGACCGGTCGAACAGATCTCCCAACCTCTCCTGGGCAGCGTCCAGCAGCGATGGCCACACCGTCTCCAATTCTGCTACAGCTGCAGCCAGTTCGTCACGCAATAAACCCATGCGCTGCTCGAACTCAGGAATCAGATTCCTGGGCATCAGTCGCACTCCTGGCTCCGTGTACGGCAGCGTCATGCCCCTCCAAGTGGCCAGGATCTGACTCCGAATCCGCCCGAGCAGCTTGACCGTCGGATGACCGGCATCAAGCAGCTTCTTGCTGGC
>Ga0315899_10005143_pt1 | contig 14140 bp, 13 predicted proteins | sample LakEriMetagenome_2_FD_203518 | JGI IMG/M metagenome (GOLD analysis project Ga0315899, IMG submission 203518) | Freshwater fungal communities from buoy surface, Lake Erie, Ohio, United States - Buoy 4 MA112 | ecosystem: Environmental > Aquatic > Freshwater > Lake | place: USA: Lake Erie, Ohio... | reverse complement strand
AGCTGGGTGCGCCCGTGTTGGTGTTGTTGCACGGCTTTCCGCAAACCCATGTGATGTGGCAGCGGGTGGCACAGCGACTCAAGCACCACTTTTTTGTAGTCTTGCCCGACTTGCGGGGCTATGGCGATTCTTCGCACAGCTTGGGCGGGTCAGACCACAGCCACCACAGCAAGCGGGCCATGGCCAGCGATGTGGTCGGTTTGCTCGAAGGGCTGGGCGTGAGCGCCTTTCACCTCAGTGGCCACGACCGGGGTGGGCGCGTGGCCCACCGCTTGGCACTGGACCACCCACAGCGAGTGCTTGGCCTGAGCGTGCTCGACATCGCACCCACGCTGGACATGTACAACGCCACCGACATGGCCTTTGCCCAGGCCTACTACCACTGGTTCCATTTGACACAACCCGCGCCCTTGCCCGAGACCATGATTGCGGGCAACCCACTCGCCTACCTTCACGCCAAGCTGGGCGGCTGGGGCAGCGCTGGCCTGGGCCACATCGAACCCGAGGCGCTGGCCGAATATGAACGCTGCTTCACCCACCCGGCGTTGGCCGCCAATGGCTTGCCCGCCGCCATCCACACCGCGTGCGAGGACTACCGCGCCGGCGCCAGCATCGACTTGGAACACGACCGCGCCAGCCGCGCACATGGGGACAAAGTGGAGTGCCCCATGCATGTGTTGTGGGGTTTGCAAGGCGTGGTGCAGCGCCTGTTTGACCCCATGGCCTTGTGGCAAGCGCAGTGCAGCGGCCCATTGAGTGGGCGGGCGATGGCCTGCGGCCACTTCATCCCAGAGGCCTTGCCGGAAGAAACCGCCGCCGAATTGCTGGCCTTTCACGGCTGAACCCCCGCGCGTGGGTGCTGGGCGCAGGCCCTCAAAAGGTGGCGATTTACTTGGGCTTGATGTTGACGTCTTTGATGACCTTGCCCCAGCTCTCATTCTCGCGCCGAATGTAGGCGGCAAATTCGGCCGGTAAGGCGCTCGGGTGCAAGGCGGCCCCAATGTTGGTGAAGCGCTCCATCACCTCGGGGTTTTGCAAGCCTTAGGACTGAGTGAATCTGGTTTTTAATCAAGCTGTGGCTCGCGCCCAGGCGCATCCATCTCCAGGCCTCTTCACCCGCTTTAGACGGGTGGCACCCACACCGGCCACACCACCACACCCAAGCGGGCCAGGCGGTTTTTCATGCGCAAGACTTCCTTGTCTTTGCTGATGAGCGTGGCCTGATGGGCCACGGCCAGGTCGATGAATTTTTGGTCGTCGGCGTCGTTGCACACATAGGGCGCGCGCTCGGCGCTGGCCACCTGTTCGGTATGGCGGTCAAACTGGGCCAGCACGTCTGGGGCGCTGACACCGCGCAACGCCATGCGTTGCACCAAGTGCGGGTAGCTGAGCACCCGCAGCAACTCTTCGCGCATCTCGGCGCTGGCCAGCCAGCGCAGACCCTGGTTTTGCGAAGCATCGTTCAAAGGGCGTGAGCGGGGGTCGTCAAACACCCACATGTCGAGCACGATGTTGGTGTCGATCACCACGGGCTGCATGCGCAGGGCTCAGGGGGCTGGGGTGTCGGTTTTGGCCGGGCGGCGCATCGAGCCAGCCGACATGTCAAAGCGAAACAAACGGCATTCGATGGGGCCGTTCCACATGGGCACGCGGCGCGACTCTTTCAGGCGCATGCGGCCCGGCAATTTCAGGTCGGGGGTGAGCACCCAGGCGCTCCAGCCGGTGTAGTTTTTCTTCCAATGGCTGGCCAATTGAACAAAGAAGTCACCACCGTCCGTCACCTGCGCTTGCTCGCGTGCGCCCGCATCGCTGCGCGACTGACCGTACTGCGTGGACCCATCGCTTTCGGTGTCCCAGTCGGGCGCAGTGGCTTGGGCAACAGCGGTAATGCCCCGGCGGGTGGCTGCGCCCGCCACACCGGCCACCTCGATGCGCTCGCCATACGGCGGGTTGAGCAGCATGACCCCAGGCGCATCGCATGGTGGCATGCGTTGCAAAGCATCACCACCCCGCAGCACCAGCGCGTGCGCCACCCCGGCACGCTCGGCGTTGCGCTGGGCAAAGTCGACCATGCGAAAAGCCACATCGCTGCCAAACACCGCCGCGCGTGGGGCCACTTGGGCAGCGCGGGCTTGGTCGCGCAAACCGTCCCACACATGGGCCTGATAGGGCAATAGTTTTTCAAATGCGAAGCGACGCATCAGGCCGGGCGCCATGTTGCAAGCGATGGATGCGGCCTCGATGGCAATGGTGCCGCTGCCACAACACGGGTCGTACAAAGGCACGCCCTGCTCCACGCCGCTAGCGACGCTGGGTGGCGCTTCGCCGGGCGCGCTCAACAAAGGCATGCTCCAACCGCTGGCGGCCAACATGGCCGCAGCCAAGGTTTCTTTCAAAGGCGCGTCGCCTTTGTCCACACGCCAGCCGCGCTTGAACAGCGGCTCGCCCGAGGTGTCGATGTACAGCGTCATGTGGTCGGTGGTCAGGTGGGCGTACAAGCGCACATCGGGCCACTGGGTGTTGACGCTGGGGCGCTCGCCGCCTTTGGCGCGAAAGCGGTCGGCCACCGCGTCTTTGACGCGCAAGGTGGCAAAGTTCAGGCTTTTGAGCGGGCTGTGCTGGGCCGTCACCTCGACCTTGAAGCTGTGCTGGGGCGTGAACCAGGCCTCCCACGCCACGGCATGGGCACCGGCGTACACGTCGTCCTCATGCCGATAGGGCGTGTGCGAGAGTTGCACCAAAACCCGCATGGCCAAGCGGCTGTGCAGGTTGAGCTGCATGGCCATGCGCCAAGACCCCGTCAAGCGCACACCACCACGGGCCACGCCCACGTGCAGGCCGGGGTCGGCGACCACTGTGCGCACCTCTTGGGCCAGGCATTGCTCCACCCCGGCCGCGCAAGGCAAAAACAAGTCCAGTTGGTTCATGGCAAAGCCTCAGAGCGTCTTGCGCAAATTGGTGGGCGCAATGCGCAGGGATTCGCGGTATTTGGCCACGGTGCGGCGCGCGCAGTCGATGCCTTGCTCTTTGAGCATGTCCGAGAGTTGGTTGTCACTGAGCGGTTTTTTGGGGTTTTCATTGGCCACAAATTGTTTGATCAAGGCCCGCACCGCGGTGCTCGATGCGTTGTTGCCGCTCTCCGTGCCCAGGCCCGAGCCAAAGAAATACTTGAGTTCAAAGGTGCCGTAAGGCGTGTGCATGTACTTGGCCGTGGTGACCCGGCTGATGGTGGACTCGTGCAGGCCCAGCTCATCGGCGATTTCCCGCAGCACCATCGGTCGCATGGCCAATTCGCCATGCTGCAAAAAACTTTTTTGGCGCTCGGCAATGGCCGTGCCCACGCGCAAGATGGTGTCAAAGCGCTGCTGGATGTTTTTGATGAACCAGCGCGCCTCTTGCAAGCGCTGCTGCAAACCTTGGTGGCCCTCGCCCTTGCCCGCTGACTTGAGCGCGTTGGCGTAAATGTCATGCACCCGCAGGCGCGGCATCACATCGGGGTTGAGCGCCACGCGAAACTTGGGGTTGCCCTGGCGGTCGGTGCCTGTGCGGGTGACCAACACATCGGGCACCACCGCATTGCGCTCCACATCAATGAAGCGCCGCCCGGGTTTGGGCTCCAAGCGGGCGATCAATGCGATGGCCAGCTTGATGGTGACCTCGCTGTCATTGACCGCCAGCACCAAGCGCTTGACGTCGCGGCGTGCCAGCAGCTCCAGGGGTTGGGCGCAAATGCGCAAAGCACAGTCGCGCACGCCGGTGGCCTCTTCGGAGCTGGGTGACAAAGCCTTGAGTTGCAGCGTCAAGCACTCGCCCAAATGGCGCGCACCCACGCCCACGGGCTCCAGGCTGTGCAACAAATGCAGGGCCATTTGGAAGCGCTCTTGCAGCTCCTCAATTTGTTCCTCATCGTCCCCAGCCAGGCCCTGGGCCAAGCTGAGCAAACTGTCTTCCAAATAACCGTCGTCGTTGAGCGATTCAATCAAAAAGCGCAGCGCAGCGCGGTCGGTTTCGCTCAACCTCAGTGCCAGGGCTTGCCGGTGCAAGAACGAGGTGAGCGACTCTTGGCTGCGCGCCAACTCGGTGGCGTCGGTGTCGTCGCCGTCGTTGGCGCCATTGCGCGCGGGCGCGTCACCGCCCCACTCGGGGTCATCGGCATGGGTGTCGGAGCTGCCGTCACCCTCCCAGCTCTCGGCCACGCCGTCCACCGATGGCTCGGTGTCGCTGGCACTGTTGTCTACCGCCACCTCGCTGACAGAGGAGCCGTGGACAAAGTCCATCACCTCTTCGCCATCGTTTTGGGCCGGGGCATCGGCCTTGGTCAAACCAAACTCTTCGCGGGCTGCCTCTTCGATTTCTTTTTCCAGAAAAGGGTTGTCGTCCAGCATTTGATCGATCTCTTGGCTCAGTTCCATGGTGGAGAGCTGGAGCAAGCGGATCGACTGCTGCAACTGGGGCGTGAGCGCCAGGTGCTGGGAGACGCGAAGTGACAGGCCTTGCTTCATCACATTTTGAAGTGCTCACCGAGATAAACCCGGCGCACATCGGCGTTGTCAATGATCTCTGCGGGTGTGCCCTGGGCCAGCACACGGCCGTCGTTGATGATGCAAGCGTGGTCGCAAATGCCCAAGGTTTCGCGCACATTGTGGTCGGTGATGAGCACCCCAATGCCGCGCGACTTGAGAAAGCCAATGATGCGCTGGATCTCAATCACCGCGATCGGGTCGATGCCAGCGAATGGTTCATCGAGCAAAATGAAGCGCGGTTGGGTGGCCAAGGCCCGGGCAATTTCTACCCTTCGGCGCTCGCCGCCCGACAAAGCCTGGGCCGGGGAATCGCGCAGGTGGTCCACCCGCAACTCGGACAACAAGGTGCCCAAGCGGCGCTCGATCTCGGGGCCCGACAGCGGGCGGTCGTTGTCGTCACGCTGCAACTCCAGCACCGCACGCACGTTGTCTTGCACATTGAGCTTGCGAAAAATCGACGCCTCTTGCGGCAAGTAACTCAAGCCCAGCCGAGCACGGCGGTGGATGGGCAGGCGCTCGATGGGCTGGCCATCGATGCTGATGGTGCCGCCATCCGAGCGCACCAAGCCCACAATCATGTAAAAAGAAGTGGTTTTGCCCGCGCCATTGGGACCGAGCAAACCCACCACTTCACCTTTGTTGACGCCAATGGAGACGTCTTGCACCACCACCCGGCTGCCGTAGGACTTGCGCAGGTGTTGGGCTTGCAGGCGACTGTCCGAACCGGATGCCGACAGCGCGCCCGACACCGCAATCATTTTTTGGCCCCGCTGTCGGTGCGCGGCGACAACACCGCACGCACCCGTGAGCCATCGGGCTTGACACCGGAGGTCTGTGGCGTTTTACTGCCCTCGACGCGGCCATCCACGGTGAAGACTTCGGTAAGGTTGTTGTAGGTGATGGACTGGCCCACGATTTCATCGCTGACCACGGTGCCGCGCAAGCGGCGCAGTTCTGCGCGCTGGTTGAAGCGGACTTGATCGGCGCGGCCGTCGTATTCAATGCTTTGGGCCTCGCCCTCCATGAATTCATTGAGGCCTTCGCGTTTTTGGCGGAAAAAAGCGCGGCTGCTGTCGTCGGCGCTGAGGACCGCATGCTGATAGCCCTCGGGGTCTTGGCGCACCTCCAAGCGGCTGCCGCGCATGATGATGCTGCCCTTGGTGGCCACGACCTTGCCGGTAAAGACGCTGATTTGTTTGAGCTCGTCGTGGCGCAGGTTGTCGGCCTCGATGTTGAGCGGCTTATCGCGGTCCGCCCGCTCGGCCCAGACCCCCGCGGACGACAGGCCCATGACCAGGGTCAAACTGGCTTGAATGGCAAAGGCATGAATCTTGCTGATCATATGTGGGCGCGATTGTAGCGGGGCACTTATCGCAGGGGGGCGTCAATCGATGGGCCTCCATCTGCTCAAGGTGTGCTTGTCTTTGAACTCCCCCGCGCAAACCGCCATCTTGGGGTTTGTGCGCCTTTGGGCTCCCCCTTCAAACCGCCATCTCGGGGTATGCGTGCCTCCTCCAGTCGCTGCGCACCGATGTCGTCGGCCCGCACACCCACTCGTGTCGGTTTCCATGCGGTGTGGGTTAGCAAGTTGTTGGTGCGCAGAATGGTTTGAGATTGGGGATGGTATGCACCAGTTGCCACCTACTCTCTTTGTCGCAGCACCGATGGTGGGTGCGTCGCCCGACAACATCCGAGCGCAGCGACTGGCGGAGGGCGGTGTACCCGCCAGCGAGGCGGGCTCAGCCACAAATCAGTCGAGCGACCAGTGTCAGTGAGTCTAAAAGAATTGGAATCTGACCCCAATTAAGGAATCTGACCCCAATTAAATGACTCCCATTAAATCAACGACCTTTGCGCACTTGCCCAATCAGGTATTCGGTCACGGCCAAAGCCGACTCCATGCTCGAGGCCAAGGTGCCGTCGGTATAAAAGCGCCCGGCGACGCCCAGCGAGGGCACGCCCTGCACCTTGAAGGCCTCTTGCAGTTGGGTCGCGCGGCGGGCTTTGGTGGCCACACCAAAGGAATTGAAAATTTCGGTGAATTTGGCCTTGTCCAGACCGTTTTTGACGGCCCAAGCACTCAGCGTGTCAAAGGTATCGAGCTTTTGCCTGTCGCCATGGATGGCCGTGAACAGTTTGACGTGCAAGGCTTCGAGCTTGCCCATCGCTTCCAGGGTGTAGAACATGCGCTGCTGCGGCTCAAAGTCATCGCGAAAGCGCACCGGCACACGGCGCACCACCACGTCTTTGGGTGCAGATTTAATCCACTGTGCAAAGCGCGGCTCAAAAGCGTTGCAGTGGGGGCAGCTGTACCAAAAGAATTCGATCACCTCGATCTTGCCGTCGTTGGATTCGGCGGGCAAACGCTTGTCCAAAGTGATGTATTCGATGCCCTCTTGGGGCGCGGGTTTGGTGGGGGCGGGCCCTTGGGCCCAGGCCCACAGTGGCAGTCCGGCGGTTGCGGCCAGTGCAAAGTCGCGTCGTTTCATGGGTTGTTCCTCTGTGTCAGGTTCAGATATTTCAGCGCTGCACCCGCACCAGGGCGGACTCTATTTTGGCGCTGTCGAGTTTTTTCTTGGTGCCTTCGGCATCGTCCTTGCTGTCGAATGGGCCCAGCCGCACGCGGTACACCGTGCGCCCGTCTTGGTCGCGCTCGCTCACCGCCGAGACCAAGCCTTTGAGGGCCAGTTTGGCCTTTTGGGCTTGCGCCTCGGGTTCGCTGCGGTAGGCGCCGGCCTGTACAAAATAGACAAAAGGATCGGCACCGGCCTTGGCACGGGCCAAGTCACCCAAGGGGTCGTCTGTTTTTTTGTCCTCAGCAGGGGCACCCGTCGCCGGGGTGGCTGCCGGTGCGGCACCCGTGGGCTCGGCCGGGGCGGCGGGTTTGGCTGGGTTTTTGCCATACAAGGGGGCATTGGGGTCCCAGTCCTTGTTTTTCTTTTCTTCGGCCGCGTCTTGCTCGGCGTTGCGGCTTTGGGCCTTGTTCATGAAAGGAATGGGCACCTTGGTCACATACACCGCCACCACCAGGGCCACGGCCAGTCCAACGACCAAACCCAATATAAAACCCAGCAGCGTGCCGCCCTGTTGTTGCCTCATGTGCCCCATCCTTACATGCTGGTGGGCGCTGATACGCCCAACATTTGCAATCCATTGTGCAACACCTGTGCGGTGGCCGCGACCAAGGCCATGCGGGCTTGGCGCAGGGGCACGTCGTCGACCCAAATGCGTTCCGCATCGTAATAGCTGTGGTAGCTGGCGGCCAAGTCGCGCAGGTAAAAAGACACATCATGGGGCGCAAAGTCGCGCGCCGCCGCACCCAGCATCTCGGGGTATTGGGCCAGCTTGAGCATCAAGGCCCGCGCTGGTGCGCTGTCCAAGGGCTGCAAATCCACCGCGTGCGAATCGCGCATGGCCTGAGCCACCCCGGCCAGCCGCTGCTCAGGGCTCAGGGCGTTGCGCTGGGCTTCATCGGGCCAAGCTTGGCGCAGCAAGACCGAGCAAATGCGCGCATGCGCATACTGCACATAAAACACCGGGTTGTCGTTGTTTTGCGCCAGCGCCAAATCAATATCGAACACGTATTCGGTGTCGGGCTTGCGGCTGAGCAAGAAAAACCGCACCGCGTCTTTGCTGGTCCACTCAATCAAGTCGCGCAAGGTCACGTAGCTGCCCGCGCGTTTGGAAATTTTGACTTCCTCGCCACCGCGCACCACCCGCACCATGGTGTGCAACACATAGTCGGGGTAGCCTTGAGGAATGCCCACGTTGGCCGCTTGCAAGCCCGCGCGCACCCGGGCAATGGTGCCATGGTGATCGGTGCCTTGGATATTGACCACGCGGGTAAAGCCCCGCTCCCATTTGGTGATGTGGTAGGCCACATCGGGCACAAAGTAGGTGTAGGTGCCGTCGCTTTTGCGCATCACCCGGTCTTTGTCGTCGCCGTAATCGGTGCTGCGCAGCCACAGGGCGCCGTCTTGCTCGTAGGTTTTACCCGCCGCTTGCAGCCGCTGCACGGCTTGATCGACCCGGCCACTGGTGTACAGACTGGACTCGAGGTAGTAGTTGTCAAAGCGCACCGCAAAAGCACGCAAGTCCAGGTCTTGCTCGTGGCGCAGGTAAGCCACGGCGAATTGGCGCATGCCATCGAGGTCGTTGATATCCCCGCTGGCGGTGAAGCTGCGGTCATCGGCTTGCACGGTCTGTCGCGCCAAGAAGGCGTCGGCAATGTCTTGGATGTAGTCGCCGTTGTAGGCTTGCTCAGGCCAACCGGCTTGGCCCGGGCGCAGGCCTTGGGCACGCAGTTGGGTGGAGGTGGCCAGAGTGGCAATTTGCACACCCGCGTCGTTGTAATAAAACTCCCGGTACACCGAATGCCCTTGGCTTTGCAGCAACTGGCAAATGGCGTCGCCCAAGGCGGCTTGTCGGCCGTGGCCCACGTGCAAAGGGCCGGTGGGGTTGGCCGAGACAAACTCGACCAAGATGCGCTCGCCCGAGCTGGCCTGGTGCCCAAAGGCAGAGCCCGCTTGCAACACCTCACGCACAATGTTTTGGTGCGCGGCCGGTTTCAAGCGCAAATTGATGAAGCCGGGCCCGGCAATCTCCATGCTGTCTACCCAGGCGGCAAAGGCCGAGCGGGCCTGCAAATCGGCGCGCAGCCGCTCGGCCACTTGGCGCGGGGCTTGCCCCAAAGGCTTGGCCCATTGCAAGGCCGCGGTGATGGCCCAATCCCCATGCGCCGCCACTTTGGGTGATTCCAGCTGGGGGTTGTGGGTGTGGCCCGGTGCCAGCGCGCTCAGGGCTTGGCCCAAATCGGCCAGCAATTGTTGTTTGACGAGAAGCATAGGGCAGCGATTTTACGGGGCGCGCCCTCTTCGTGCATTCTGGGGCGTGATCAAGTGGCGGCCGCTGGACAGCACCTGACGCCTCAGAGCATGGGCTTGCCGTCGGTTTGCCCCTTCAAACACCGCCAGCCCAACCTTGTCGGTGTGACGACCGTCATGGTTGCAACATCACGGTGACCTGGGCTTGCAAGGACACCATCGGATGGGGCCACCGCTGATTAATTTAAGATGGCCGACCCCCAACACCCTTTTTCCCCACACCATGACCGCACGCACCGCCATCCACCGCCTTCATGTTGACAGCCCCTTGCTGCAGTTCATTGACCAGCAGGTGCTGCCCGGTACCGGCATCTCCAGCGCCCATTTTTGGCAAGGCTTTGACGCCTTGGTCGCCGACCTGGCCCCGAAAAACCTGGCCCTGTTGGCCGAGCGCGACCGCTTGCAAACCGAGCTCGACGCCTGGCACCAAGCTCACCCCGGCCCGATTGCCGACATGAAAGCCTACAAGGCGTTTTTGGAGCGCATTGGTTATTTGGTCAAGCCGCCCAAAGCCTTCAAAGTCAGCACCCGCAACGTCGACGCCGAGTTGGCTGTGCAAGCCGGCCCCCAGTTGGTGGTACCCATCCTGAACGCCCGCTACGCCCTGAACGCGGCCAATGCGCGTTGGGGCTCGCTGTACGACGCGCTATACGGCACCGACGTCATTTCTGAAGCCGATGGTTGCGCCAAGGGCCCGGGCTACAACGAAAAGCGCGGTGCCAAGGTCATTGAATACGCCCGCTACGTTTTGGACCGCACCGTGCCCTTGAAGTCTGGCTCGCACATCGACTCCATCGGGTATGCCGTCGTTAAAGGCGCGGTGGTGGTCACCCTCAAAGGTGGCAAAACCTCGCCCTTGGCCAACCCCAAGCAATTGGTCGGTTACCAAGGCAGTGCATCCCACCCCAGCGCGGTATTGATGGTGCACAACGGCTTGCATTTGGATTTGCAAATCAACGCCCAACACCCTATCGGTGCAAGCGACCCTGCAGGCGTGTACGACGTGGTAGCAGAAGCCGCCTTGTCCACCATTTTGGATTTGGAAGACTCGGTGGCCGCGGTGGACGCAGAGGACAAACTTCTAGCCTACAGCAACTGGCTGGGTATTTTGAAAGGTACGCTGACCGAAGACGTGAGCAAAAGCGGCACCACTTTCAAGCGCGGCTTGAATGCAGATCGTGTTTACCACGCGCCCAAGGGCGACGCCGAGGTCAAGTTACACGGCCGCTCGCTGCTGTTTGTGCGCAATGTGGGCCACCTGATGACCAACCCGGCCATCCTCTACACCGGTGCCAATGGTCAAACCCATGAAATCCCCGAAGGCATCATGGACGCCATGGTCACCACCGCCATCGCCATGCACGACTTGCAAGGCCACGGTACCAACGGCATTCGCAACTCGCGCACCGGCTCGGTTTACATCGTCAAACCCAAGATGCATGGCCCCTCAGAGGTGGCGTTTGCCTCCGAATTGTTTGGTCGTGTCGAGCAGGTTTTGGGCTTGCCCGACAGCACGGTGAAGCTGGGCATCATGGACGAAGAGCGCCGCACCAGCGTCAACTTGAAAGCCTGTATCGCCGCTGCATCCAGCCGCGTGGCCTTCATCAACACCGGCTTTTTGGACCGCACCGGCGACGAGATGCACACCGCCATGCTGGCTGGCCCCATGCTGCGCAAGGGCGACATGAAAAGCAGTGCTTGGATTGCCGCCTACGAGCGCAACAACGTGCTGGTGGGTTTGTCCTGTGGCCTGCGCGGTAAGGCGCAAATTGGCAAAGGCATGTGGGCCATGCCCGACCTGATGAAGGCCATGATGGAACAAAAAATCGGCCACCCCAGGGCCGGCGCCAACACCGCTTGGGTGCCCAGCCCCACCGCCGCCACGCTGCACGCCATGCACTACCACCAGGTGTTGGTGAGTAACGTGCAAAAAGAATTGGAAAAAATCGACGCCGAAAAGCAGCACAGCACTTTGCTGCATGACTTGCTCACCATCCCCGTGGTGGCCAAAGCGGATTGGAAGGCGGTCGACAAGCAGCAAGAACTCGACAACAACGTGCAAGGCATCTTGGGCTATGTGGTGCGCTGGGTCGACCAAGGTGTGGGCTGCTCCAAAGTACCTGACATCCACAACGTCGGGCTGATGGAAGACCGCGCCACACTGCGCATCTCCAGCCAACACATTGCCAACTGGCTGCACCATGGTGTGGTCAGCGAGGCCGAGGTGCGCGCCACTTTTGAGCGCATGGCCGCGGTGGTCGACAAGCAAAACGCCAGCGATGCGCTGTACCAACCCATGGCCGGCCACTTTCACACCTCCAAGGCCTACCAAGCGGCTTGCGACCTGGTGTTCAAGGGCAAGGCCCAACCCAGCGGTTACACCGAACCGCTGCTGCACGCTTGGCGTTTGCGCGTCAAAGCGCATTGATTCCCCCCCACCAGGATCTCCCCATGGATTTGTCCCGCTTTCCCCGCCGCCATTACACCCACGCGCCCACGCCCATCGACCACGCGCCGCGCTTTTCCAAAGCGCTGGCCGCGAGCTGCCCCGGCGGTGTGGGCCCCGACATTTGGATCAAGCGCGACGACATGCTGGGCCTGTTCCCGGGCGGCAACAAAACCCGCAAGCTGGAGTTTTTGGCCGCCGACGCGCTGGCCCAAGGCGCCGACACCTTGATCACCTGTGGCGCGCCGCAATCCAACCACTGCCGCATCACCTTGGCCGCCGCTGTCCTAGAAGGCTTGCGCTGCCAGTTTGTGATTGAAGAACGCGTGCCCGGCACCTACAAAACCGATGCCTCGGGCAACAACTTCATGTTCCACCTGCTCGGCGTGGAAAACATCACCTTGGTGCCTGCGGGCACCAACATGGCCGAGGCCATGGGCAACATCGCCACCGCCTTGCAAGCCCAAGGGCGCAAGGGTTACATCATCCCCGGCGGCGGCTCCAACGCGCTGGGCAGCTTGGGCTATGTGGCCTGCGTGCAAGAAATGCAGCAGCAGTGGTACGACGCGGGCATGGCCTTTGACAAGGTCATCGTCGGCTCAGGCAGCTCGGGCACGCACGGCGGCATGCTGGCGGGCTTTTTGGGCAACCACATCCACATCCCCTTGATCGGCATTGGCGTGAGCCGCGACCCGGCCGACCAAGACCCCTTGGTACACAAAGACGCACAAGCGGTCATGGACTTGCTGGGCACCGGCATCCAAGTGCCGCGCGAAGCGGTGGTCACCCACGGCGGCTACTGGCAACCCAAATATTCCATTCCCAACGCCAAGATGGTCGAGGCCGTGCAAATGCTGGCGCGCACCGAAAGCATCTTGCTCGACCCGGTCTACACCGGCAAAGCCATGGCCGGGCTGATGGGCTTGGCGCGCAAAGGCTATTTCAAAGCCGGCGAGAAAGTTCTGTTCATGCACACCGGCGGCCTGCCCGCGCTGCACATGTACGAAAACGAGGTGCTGGGGCGGGTGGCGGTGGCGGATTAAAGGTTCGCTCAGCGGCAGATCAACCCTGACCCTGCGCCAGCCAAACACACAGTCCAACCGCTCGCGGTTGGACTTTTTTAGGCACCAGTGCCTCGCAGCGCATATTCCAACCTCAGCATCAAGTGCAAATTTGACAGGGTAAGTTTTATTCCTTACCATTTGGGGCCGCAGGAGAAAACCATGTCCGTCATTCATGAGGTTGCCACGATCACTTCGAAGGGTCAGATCACGCTGCCCAAGCCCATTCGCCAAGCACTGGGCGTGGACTATGGTGGCAAAGTCGCGTTCGACCTGATGGGCTCGCAAGTGGTTGTGTCCCGCGCTGATGCCGATGGGCACGAAGACCCCGCGATTGGCAGTTTTCTGAACTTGTTAGCGGCTGATATCCGCTCGGGACAACATGTGAACACCCTGCCAGACGATCTGGTGGAGGCCATGCTGGCAACACTGTCTCACCCTGCTGACCTGGGGGCGGAGATCGATGGCGATGTGGCGCTGTGATTCAGCGCCACGGGTGGATCCTGCTCTTTCATGCGTGTGTATCGGCGCAACTGCAAAAACTCCATGCTGCCGCTGAGCGCGCCAAGCAACAAGACCCAAACGGTTTTGATGCCAACGCCAACGTGCGGTTGTTCAACGCCCTATCGAAGTTGATTTTCGAAGCTGTACCCAGCGATCCAAACCGGGAGGAATACCGCCAAGGCAACACCATGGGTCCCGCATTTCGGCACTGGCGCAGGGCAAAGATTGGCCGTCGATTTAGACTTTTCTTCCGGTTTGACTCGAAATCCAAAATCATCATCTTTGCTTGGGTGAACGATGAAAACACCCTGCGCTCGTCTGGCAGCAAAAATGATCCCTATGCGGTCTTTCAGCGCATGCTGGAAAAAGACCATCCCCCAGATGATTGGGCCACGCTGGTTTCAGCCAGCCGTTCTGACTGGAAGTAGACCGTCCGACCTGAATCGGATAACGCTGGTGGCGGACTCAATTCAGACCAGGACGGCTCGTTTCTTTCCCTATTCAGACATCGACTTTTTTCTGCCGAGGTTGTGGGCATTGGCTTGCTGTCGTAAACTTGCCTACATTTGTAGCAAAGGAAATTCCATGGGCATGCCAGTGCGAATTGACGACTTGCTTTACGAGCAAGCGAAGAACGAAGCCAAGTTGGAACACCGCACGATTGCGGGTCAAATTGAGTTTTGGGCGTGTGTTGGTCGCGCCGCCATTGACAACCCCGATCTC
>Ga0315899_10005139_pt1 | contig 14147 bp, 10 predicted proteins | sample LakEriMetagenome_2_FD_203518 | JGI IMG/M metagenome (GOLD analysis project Ga0315899, IMG submission 203518) | Freshwater fungal communities from buoy surface, Lake Erie, Ohio, United States - Buoy 4 MA112 | ecosystem: Environmental > Aquatic > Freshwater > Lake | place: USA: Lake Erie, Ohio... | reverse complement strand
ACGCTGGTTCGCATGCATCAGGAGGAGGCGGCCGATGCGCTCACGCTTCTCCTTCGTCGAGTTGTAGACCTCGTCGCCCTTGTTCACGGAGCCCGAGTAGACGCGGAAGTAGGTGAGCTTGCCGAAGGGATCGGCGACGATCTTGAAGGCGAGCGCTGCAAAGGGCGCCTTCTCATCGGCCTCGCGTACGAGGACGTCCTCCGAGTCGGGCTTCGTACCCGATGCCGCCGGAATGTCGAGCGGGCTGGGCAGATAGTCGACAACGGCGTCCAGCATCTGCTGGACACCCTTGTTCTTGAAGGCTGAGCCGCACAGGACCGGCACGAAGGAGAACGAGAGCGTGCCCGCGCGAATGCCTCTGCGCAGTTCGTCAATCGGCAGGTCGCCCGTCTCGAGGTAGGTCTCCATCAACTGCTCGTCTTCGCTGGCGACGAGCTCAAGCAGTTCAGCGCGGTACTGGGCAGCCTTGTCGGCGTACTCGGCCGGAATGTCGGCGTCGTGGTACTCCGAGTCCTTCTCGTCGCCGTCCCAGACCACCGCCTTCATTTTCACGATGTCAATGAGGCCACGGAATTCGGCTTCGCCACCCAGCGGCAACTGGATCACGGCCGGGACCGACTGGAGCCGGTCGCGGATCATGTCAACCGTACGGTAGAAGTTCGCGCCGGTGCGGTCCATCTTGTTGACGAAGCACATACGCGGAACGCGGTACTTGTTCGCCTGGCGCCAAACCGTCTCGGTTTGCGGTTCGACACCGGCGACCGAGTCGAACACGGCGACGGCACCGTCAAGGACGCGCAGCGAACGCTCCACCTCAATGGTGAAGTCCACGTGGCCCGGGGTGTCGATGATGTTGATCCGGTGGTCGCGCCAGAACGCGGTCGTCGCGGCCGACGTAATGGTGATGCCGCGCTCCTGCTCCTGAGCCATGTGGTCCATGACCGCACCGCCCTCGTGCACCTCGCCGATCTTGTAGGTCTTGCCCGTGTAGTACAGGACGCGTTCGGTCGTCGTCGTCTTGCCGGCGTCAATGTGCGCCATGATGCCGATGTTGCGGTAGCGCTCCAGAGGGAAATCGCGCGTGGACATGGTGGTGCTGCTCTCGTCTCGGCCGGCTGCTACCAGCGGTAGTGGGCGAAGGCCTTGTTCGACTCGGCCATCTTCTGCATGTCGTCGCGCTTCTTCATCGAGGCGCCAAGGCCGTTTGCCGCGTCCATGAGCTCCGCCGAAAGGCAGTCAGCCATGGTCTTCTCGCGTCGCGACCGGGCGTTCTCTACGAGCCAGCGAATCGCGAGCGTGGATGCTCGGCGAGGCTTGACCTCCACCGGCACCTGGTAGGTGGCGCCACCGACGCGGCGGCTACGCACCTCAAGCGGCGGCTTGACGTTGTCGATCGCCCGCTTGACCGTCGCCAGCGCGTCGCCACCCGCCTTTGCCTCAATGGTCTTCATCGCGTCGTAGACGATCTGTTCGGCGGTGCTCTTCTTGCCGTGCAGCATGACCTTGTTGATCAGCTGGGTCACCTGAACCGATCGGTACACAGGATCTGCGACGAGATCTCGGCGAGTTGCTGGTCCTTTGCGCGACATGACGTCCCCTACTTCTTCTTCGCGCCGTAGCGGCTGCGTGCCTGCTTCCGGTCCTTGACGCCGGCGGCGTCAAGTGCGCCCCGGATGACCTTGTAGCGCACGCCCGGCAGGTCACGGACGCGACCGCCACGAACGAGCACGATGGAGTGTTCCTGCAGGTTGTGACCCTCGCCCGGAATGTAGGCCGTCACCTCGACGCCGCTCGAGAGGCGGACACGGGCCACCTTGCGGAGGGCCGAGTTTGGCTTCTTCGGCGTGGTCGTGAAGACGCGCGTGCAGACGCCACGGCGCTGGGGAGATCCCTTGAGCGCCGGCGTCTTGGACTTGCTCGACTTGGTGCTCCGACCCTGTCGAATCAACTGCTGGATTGTGGGCACGCGCCTACCTTTGACCTTCCTGCTGGGACTGCGACCGGGGGCTGGACGCACCGCCCATGCCCGAACGCACCGAAGCGTGGATACTACGGCGAGAGGTGGGGGTCGGCAACCCGATCACACTGCCTCGCCGCCGGCTGGACCATCGAGTTCCTGCTCCGAGAGGTGCTCGGCGAACCGGGACCCAAGGAAGTCGGCCGTTGCACCCGTGCCGAGACCGTCGGCGGCCGCTCCGTCGCCAAGATCGGACGAATACGTGCCCAGCACCGGCGGGATGTAGTCCGGGTGGTCAACATCGAAGTCGCGGTACCGGAGCATGCCGCTCCCCGCAGGGATCAGCTTGCCGATGATGATGTTTTCCTTCAGGCCCACGAGATTGTCGGCGCGACCGTCGATGGCCGCCTCGGTCAGTACGCGGGTGGTCTCTTGGAAGGAGGCCGCCGACAACCACGAGTCGGTCGCGAGCGACGCCTTCGTGATACCCATGAGCTCGGGTCGACCCTCCGACGGGCGCTTGCCATCCTCGACCATCAATCGGTTGGTGTCGCGGAACACCTTGGCGTCCACCCGCTCACCAGGCAGGAACGTGGTATCGCCCGGCTCCTGCACGCCGACGCGGCGCGTCATCTGGCGCACGATCAACTCGATGTGCTTGTCGTGGATGGACACACCCTGGTCGCGGTAGACGCGCTGCACCTCTTCGACGAGGTACGTCTGCGTCTCGCGCGGGCCCTTGATCTCCATCAGCTCCTTGGGATCGAACGGACCGTCGGTGATCGGAGCACCTGCGTGCACAGAATCGCCGTCCTTGACGATTGGCCGGCTGCCGGTTGGCAGCACGACCAAGGTCTCAGAGCCGTCGTCAGCCACTGTCGTGACGGGGATGCCCTTGCCTTCGTCCTCGCCAATTCGGATGATGCCGGCCGTGCGGGACAGCCTGGAGGATCCACGGGGATTGCGGGCCTCGAAGAGCTCGACGACGCGCGGCAGACCGCCGGCGATGTCCTTGCCAGCGACGCCGCCAGTGTGGAAGGTCCGCATGGTCAGCTGCGTACCGGGCTCGCCAATCGACTGGGCGGCGATCACACCAACCGCCTCACCGAGCTCGATCTGGGCGCCGGTGGCCAGCGACCGGCCGTAGCAGAGGGCGCACACGCCGACCTCGGCGTCACAAGTGAGCACCGAACGGACGCGGACGCGGTCGACCTTCTGGTCGTCGCGGAGCGCAGCCACCTCGGCATCACCAAGGATCGTGTTGCGTGGCATCGTCTGGCCGTCTGCCAGTTCCACGTCGTTGAGGAGCGCGCGGCCGAACAGCTTGGTGTCCATGTAGGTGCGCACGTTCGCGGAGTCCGGCTTGACGTTCTCGACCCAGATGCCGAGCGTGGCGCCGCAGTCCTCCTCGCGGACGATCAGCTCCTGCGCGACGTCGTGCAGACGGCGCGTCAAGTAGCCCGAGTCCGCAGTGCGGAGCGCGGTGTCGACGAGTCCCTTGCGGGCACCCGGCGTCGCGATGAAGTACTCAAGCGTCTCGAGGCCCTCGCGGAAGTTGCTCTTGATGGGACGAGGGATCATGTCACCGCGCGGGTTGGCCACAAGGCCGCGCATGCCGGCAATCTGGCGCATCTGCGTCATGGAGCCGCGGGCACCCGAGCTGACCATCATGTCGATCGGGTTGTGGCGGTGGCGCTTGAACTCGTCCTTCATCGCCTGCTCAACCTCGGCAGTCGCATCGGTCCAGATGCGGACCTCCTGCTGACGCCGCTCGCCATCGGTGATGATGCCGCGGCGGAACTGGGACTCGACCTTCTCCGCCTGCAACTCGTACCGCTCGAGGATCGTTCGCTTCGTGCCGGGGGTCTTGACGTCATCAACCGACACCGTGAGGCCGGACTGGCTCGCGTAGCGGTAGCAGAGGTCCTTGATGTCGTCGAGCGCCGTAGCGATCTCGGCCTTGGTGAAGTGATCGCTGAGTCGCTCCACGATCAGACCCATCTCGCGCTTGCGGAGCGGCTCGGAGATGTGACCAAACTTCTCGACGTACCCTGACGGCAACTTCTCCTCAAACAGGAGGCGACCAGGGGTCGTGTCGACATAGCGGGTGCCCGACTCGCCCCGCTCCGCCAGTTTGATGCGGGCGTGCAGGTCGACCGAGCCCGACTCGAGGGCGGTGGTCACGTCGTAGACGTGGCGGAACACCTTGCCCTCGCCGGGGAGCCCGTCGGAGGCGTCGGTCAGGTAATAGCCACCGATCACCAAGTCCTGCTGCGGAATCACGATCGGACGGCCCGAGGCTGGCGAGAGGATGTTGTTCGCACTCAACATGAGCACGCGCGCCTCGGCCTGGGCCTCGACCGACAGGGGCAGGTGGACCGCCATCTGGTCGCCGTCGAAGTCGGCGTTAAATGCCGTGCAGACCAACGGATGCAGCTGGATGGCCTTGCCCTCCACCAGCAGCGGCTCGAAGGCCTGGATGCCGAGGCGGTGCAGCGTCGGTGCGCGGTTGAGCAGCACCGGATGCTCCTTGATGACGTCCTCGAGGACGTCCCAGACCTGCGGGCGGCGGCGCTCGACCATCCGCTTTGCGCTCTTGATGTTCGGTGCGAGTTGCTGGTCAACCAGCCGCTTCATGACGAACGGCTTGAAGAGTTCAAGTGCCATCAGCTTGGGAAGACCACACTGCTGGAGGCGCAGCGTCGGGCCCGCCACGATGACCGAGCGGCCTGAGTAGTCCACACGCTTGCCGAGCAGGTTCTGGCGGAACCGTCCCTGCTTACCCTTCAACATGTCGGACAGCGACTTGAGGGGGCGGTTGCCAGGGCCCGTGACAGGGCGGCCACGGCGGCCGTTGTCGAACAGGGCGTCCGCGGCCTCCTGCAGCATTCGCTTCTCGTTATTGACGATGATCTCAGGTGCGCCCAGATCGAGGAGGCGGCGGAGCCGGTTGTTGCGGTTGATCACCCGGCGGTAGAGGTCGTTGAGGTCGGACGTCGCAAAACGGCCGCCGTCGAGCTGCACCATCGGACGGAGGTCCGGGGGGATAACCGGGATCACGTCGAGGACCATGGCCTTCGGGTTGTTCACCGGTCGGCCCGCATCGTCGGTGCGGTTGAACGACGCGATGATCTTGAGGCGCTTGATCGCCTTCTGCTTGCGCTGCGTGCTCAGCGGCTTGCCGTTCAGGCCGTTGGCGATCGCGTCGCGGAGGAGAACCTCCTCGGCCGTGAAATCAATGGTGTCAATCAGCGACTTGATCGCCTCGGCACCGGTGCCACCGACGAAGTACTCGCCATAACGATCCTGCATCTCGCGCCAGAGCACGTCGTCCTCGACGATCTTGCGCGTATGGAGGTCCTGGAACTCGTCGAAGGCGCGCTTCAGGAGGTCAATCTCGCCGTTGTACCGCTCGGTGATGCCGGCCAATTCCTTGTCAATCACCTTCTGGCGCGCGCGGACGTCAGCGTCCTTGACGCCCGACTTCTCGAGCTCGGCGAGCTCGACCTCCGCGTCCTTCTGGCGCTGCTTCAGCTCCTTGTCACGGTTCTTGCCGAGGTGCTCGACGTCCTCGTCCAGCTCCTGTTGGAGCGCGGCCATGTCCTCGTGGCGGCGGTCGGCATTGACGCTCGAGACCAGCCAGGCCGCGAAGTAGATGACCTTCTCCAGCTGCTTGGCCTTGATCTCGTCACGCGTCTCGAGTCCGCCGAGGAGGTACGCCAGCCAACTACGCGTACCGCGGAGGTACCAGATATGGACGACCGGTGCCGCCAGCTCAATGTGGCCCATGCGCTCGCGACGGACCTTTGAACGAGTGACTTCAACGCCGCACTTCTCGCAGATGATGCCCTTGAAGCGAACGCGCTTGTACTTGCCGCAGTAGCACTCCCAGTCGCGCGTCGGACCGAACGTCTTCTCGCAGAACAGGCCGTCCCGCTCGGGACGAAGGGTGCGGTAGTTGATCGTCTCGGGCTTCTTCACCTCGCCGCGCGACCACGTACGGATGTCGTCCGCGGTGGCGAGGCCAATCCGAAGCTGCTCAAAACTGTTGACGTCCACCGAGGGCTTCACCGGCCCGGTGGGAAAGTCCGTCATCGTCACTGTCGTCTCCTCTGCTGCGTCGTTCGTGCGTCGATGTGCTGTAGGGCGGACTAGAAGGAGGCTCGCTCGCGGCGCCGCTCGCGCTCGCGGTCATCGGCATCGGATCCGCGCTCGGGGCGCGAGATGTCGATACCGAGCTCCTGGGTCGCCCGGTAGACGTCCTCGTCAAGGTCGGCCAACTCGATGTTCTTACCCTCGCTCGAGATGACCTCGACGTCGAGGCAGAGCGCCTGCATCTCCTTGAGGAGCACCTTGAAGCTCTCCGGGATTCCCGGCTCGGGGATGTTTTCGCCCTTGACGATGGCCTCGTAAACGCGGACGCGTCCGAGGACGTCGTCACTCTTGATCGTCAGCAACTCCTGCAAGCAGTAGGCGGCGCCGTACGCCTCGAGCGCCCACACCTCCATCTCGCCGAAGCGCTGTCCGCCGAACTGGGCCTTACCACCGAGCGGCTGCTGGGTGATCATGCTGTATGGGCCCGTTGAGCGTGCGTGAATCTTGTCGTCGACAAGGTGCGACAACTTGAGGATGTACATATGCCCGACCATGACCGGGTTGTCGTAGTAGTCGCCGGTGCGGCCGTTGCGCAGCTTGGCCTTGCCGTCGGGACCCACCAGACGTACGCCGTCCGGCGACTCGGGATTGAGGTTTTCGAGCATCACCTTGATCGTCGGGTGGTCGCCCGCAATCTCGGTCTCGTCCCAGTGCGCGCCGTCGAACACCGGCGTCGACACAAACGTCGCCGGATCGGTGTTGATGCGGGTCTTCTGCTCGGTACCGCGCAACGGCGCGGCCCCAACCGTCTTCTTCGACTTCGGGTCGGTCCAGCCCCACCGCGCGCAGTACCCGAGGTGCGCCTCGAGGACCTGGCCAATGTTCATGCGGCTCGGCACACCGAGCGGGTTGAGGATGATGTCGACCGGCGTGCCGTCGTCGAGGTACGGCATGTCCTCGACCGGCAGGATCTTGGAGATCACGCCCTTGTTGCCGTGGCGTCCGGCGAGCTTGTCGCCGACGCTGATCTTCCGCTTCTGGGCAACGTAGACCCGGACCAACTCATTCACGCCGGGCGGCAACTCGTCGCCGTCCGCGCGCGAGAGCACCTTGACGTCAATGACCTTGCCCGACTCACCGTGCGGGACCTTGAGGCTGGTGTCGCGTACCTCGCGGGCCTTCTCACCGAAGATCGCGCGCAGCAGGCGTTCCTCTGGGGTCAGCTCGGTCTCGCCCTTCGGGGTGACTTTGCCCACCAACACGTCTCCCGGACCGACCTCCGCGCCGACGCGGATAATCCCGTGTTCGTCAAGGTCGGCGAGAATGTCCTCTGAGAGGTTCGGGATGTCCCGCGTGATCTCCTCAGGGCCAAGCTTGGTGTCGCGGGCGTCGACTTCGTGCTCCTTGATATGGATGGAGGTCAGCACGTCCTCGCGCACGAGGCGCTCGGAGAGAATGATCGCGTCCTCGAAGTTGTAGCCCTCCCACGGCATGAACGCCACGAGGAGGTTCTTGCCGAGCGCGAGCTCGCCCATGTCGGTGCTCGGACCGTCGGCAAGCAGGTCGCCCTTGCTGACCTTCTGACCCTCCCGCACACGGATGACGTGGTTGATGCACGTGTCCTGGTTGGAGCGGCGGAACTTGAACAGGCGATGCTCGCCCTCGCTCTTCTTCAGGTTGTCGTAGGCAACGACGATCGTGTCGCCGGTGATGGACATGACGGTGCCCGAGTCCTTCGCAAGGATCAGATCGGCGCCGTCACGGGCCGCGCGTGCCTCGATGCCGGTGCCGATGTATGGCGCCTCAGCGCGCAGTAGCGGAACGGCCTGACGCTGCATGTTCGCACCCATCAGTGCGCGGTTTGCGTCGTCATGCTCAAGGAAGGGGATCAGTGCGGTTGCCACCGAGATGATCTGCTTCGGGGAGACGTCGATGAAGTCAACCTCGTCGGGCGTGACTGCGGCAATGTCGGTGGTCGAGCCGAAGAAACTCTCGGCCTCAAGCATCTTCTTGAGGTCCTCGAGGCTGGCGGCCTGCGGCGAGCGCCGCACGAGCACTCTGCTGTCCTTGAAGGTTCCATCAGCATTGAGCGGCGTGTTGGCCTGCGCAACGACGTAGTTCTCCTCCTCGTCGGCGGGCATGTACACGACCTCGTTGGTCACGCGGCCGTCCTTGACACGACGGTACGGGCTCTCAATGAAGCCGAACGGGTTGACACGCGCAAATGTCGAGAGCGCGCCGATGAGACCGATGTTCGGACCCTCTGGCGTCTCAATCGGGCACATCCGGCCGTAGTGCGAGAAGTGCACGTCGCGCACCTCGAAGCCGGCGCGCTCGCGGCTGAGACCACCAGGGCCGAGCGCCGAGAGGCGGCGGCGGTGGGTCAGGCCCGACAGCGGGTTGACCTGGTCCATGAACTGCGACAACTGCGACGTTCCGAAGAACTCCTTAATCGCCGCCACCACGGGGCGCACGTTGATGAGCGTCTGCGGCGAGATGGCCTCGACGTCCTGCGTCGTCATGCGCTCGCGCACCACGCGCTCCATGCGCGAGAGGCCGATGCGAACCTGGTTCTGGATCAACTCGCCGACCGAGCGGATGCGGCGGTTCGCGAAGTGATCCTGGTCGTCCAGGCGGTAGCCAGGCTCCTGCTTCATCAGGTGCAGCAGGTACGTGACCGTTGCGAGGATCTCGCAGCGGCTGAGCACCTCCTGGTCCTCCGCCGGCATGTCGAGCTGGCCCAGTTCGGTGCCGACCTGCAGGTTGAACATGTCACGCAGGCGTGCGAGCTCCGGTCCGAGCTTGCGGTTGAGCTTGTAGCGGCCGACCCTCGACAGGTCGTAGCGGCGACCCTCGAAGAAGGCTCCCTCGAAGTACACGCGTGCGGCCTCGGAGTTCGGCTGCTCACCCGGTCGGGCGCGCTTGTAAATCTCGAGCAGCGACTCCTCGCGGGTCGGGGAGACATTGCGCTCCTTTTCCCACTGGCCCTCAAGGAAGTCGAAGTGGCGGACGAACCGCTCAAGGAAGCCAGGGGCGTGCTCCTCGTCGTAGCCGAGTGCGCGCAAGAGCGTGAACACGCCCACGCGGCGCTTACGCGCGACGCGCGCGCCGGCTGTGACGTCCTTGCCTGGCTTCTGCTCAACGTCGAACTCGAGCCACTCGCCGCGGTACGGGTGGATGGTGCCCTTCACCATCTGGTGCTTCGACAGGTTGCGCAGGCGGAATCGCTCGCCCGGCTCGAAGATGACACCCGGTGAACGGACGAGTTGCGACACCACGACGCGCTCCGTGCCGTTGATGATGAAGGTGCCCTTCTCGGTCATCTTCGGGAAGTCGCCCATGAAGACGACCTGCTCCTTGATCTCACCTGTCTGGCGGTTGAGGAAGCGCGCCTTGACAAAGACTGGCGACGCGTACGTCATGTCGCGCTCGCGACACTCGGCAACCGTGAACTTCGGCTTCGGCGAGAGGTCCTCGTCGGTCGGATCAAACTCGAGCTCGAGCAGCAGGTCATCGCTGAAGCCCTTGATCGGCGAGATGTCCTCGAAGGCTTCTCTCAATCCATCGCGCAGGAACCATTCGAAACTGGCGCGCTGGACCGCGATCAGGTCTGGGAGCTCGAGAGTCTCGGGAAGGGACGCGAACGAATACCGCTCGCGTGCATGCGCACGGGGTGCCACGTAACTACTCCTGATCGGGACGCGATGGATGGGGCATGGAGCGACCCGCAAGTTCGTCGAAACTCAGGGGGCGCAGCACGGAGACCGGCTAGCCTACCCGCCTTTTTCGGCGATTGGCCTGGCCGATCATGGGGGAGGAGCGGTGCCCCTCCCCCGGACCGGATTACTGAAGTTCGACGGTGGCGCCGGCCTCTTCGAGCTTGGCCTTCGCCTTCGCGGCGTCGTCCTTGCTGGCCTTCTCGAGGACGGCCTTCGGGGCGGCGTCAACGAGATCCTTGGCCTCCTTGAGACCGAGGCTGGTCAGCTCGCGCACGACCTTGATGACCTGAATCTTCTGAGCCCCGCCGTCCTTCAGGACGACCGAAAACTCGTCCTTCTCGGCTTCGGCAGCGGGTGCACCTGCGGCGGGGGCGGCAGCGACTGCCACCGGGGCCGCGGCAGTGACGCCGAAGCGCTCTTCGAACGCGTCGAGCAGGTCCTTCAGCTCGATGACGCTGAGTTCGGCGATGCCGTCGAGGATCTGGTCCTTGGTGAGTGCCATGGTTTGGTTCTCCTGTGTGTGGTGTTGGATCTGTGGAACTAGATGAGTGGGTTCGAAACCCGTGCCGCCGCCCTAGGCACCCTTGCTGTCGACCAGGGCCTTGAGGCCGTAGGCCACACGGCGCATCGGCGCCTGGAGCAGGTTGGCGGTCTTGCTGAGCGGCGCCTTGAGGGCACCGGCAAACATGGAGAGCAGCACCTCGCGCGACGGGAGGTCGGCGAGCGCCTTGACGGCCGCCGCATCGACAGGCTTGCCGGCAATGACGCCACCCTTCAGGATGAGCAGCGGGTTCTCCTTGGAGAAGTCGCGGAGGGTCTTGGCCACGGCGGACGGGTCGCCAGACACGAACGTGATGGCGCTCGGGCCCACCAGCATGTCGGCGAGACCCTCGTAGCCAGCCTGCTTCGCACCGAAACGGGCGAGGGTGTTCTTGTAGACGTGGTGCTCGGCACCCTGGGCCCGCAGCGCGCGGCGCAACTTGGCGAGCGCGAACACGGTCATGCCGCGGTACTCGGTGACGAGCGCCGCGTCTGCCGCAGTCAACTTGGACGAAACCTCGGCGACGACGGCGGCCTTTTCGGCGCTCACGGATGTCGGCATGTCGGTCCTTCGATCGTGGTGGAGCGGCCGCCCATCTGCGCTGCTCGACACCAGACAGGACCCCGCCCCCTCGGGCTGGACCCTCCCTCACCTCGTCTGGCCGCGTCACCGCGATTATCTGGGAAGCCGTGACCGGCGCCCCGAGACCAGAGGTCTGTGGCAAGCAACCGACGATTGGCCGGTTGGTATGACTCGCCGGACTCTATCGGCGGGCGGCCGCTCCTCCAACCGGCGGTCACCAGTCCCGCATCGACTTGGCGATCTGGGCGGGGCGAGAGACAGCTCGGGTCTGACACGCGGAAGATGAGGCCGAGCCCCAGGTCTTGCGCACCGAGACGTAGCTTGAGGCACTCACCGCGCACGTCACGACCCAGCGGGCCGAAGCCCGCGCCGTCACTGGATCAGTAAGGGCTGAGGTCGACCTTGACCCCGGGGCCCATAGTCGAGGACACCGTGATCTTCTTGAGGTATCGGCCCTTCGCGGACGCCGGCTTGGCGCGCACCAGCTCGTCGATCAGCGCGACGAAGTTCGCCTCGAGCTGCTCGAGGCCGAAGCTGACCTTGCCGATCGGCACTTGGACATTGCCATAGCGGTCGGTGCGGTACTCAACCTTGCCACCCTTGAACTCGGTGACGGCGCGACCAACGTCGGTGGTGACGGTGCCCGTCTTCGGGTTCGGCATGAGGCCGCGTGGTCCGAGCGCGCGTCCAAGCTTGCCGACCATCGGCATGAGGTCGGGCGTCGCGATGGCGATGTCGAAGTCCATCTTGCCCTTCTCGATCTCCGCGGCCAGGTCGTCGGTGCCGACGATGTCTGCACCGGCCTCGCGCGCTGCCTGCGCCGCCTCTCCCGCGGCGAACACGGCGACGCGGACGTTCTTACCGGTGCCCGATGGCAGCGCGACTGTGCCGCGCACGGCCTGATCGGCCTTGCGGGGGTCGAGCCCCAGACGCACGGCGACCTCGACGGTCTCGTCGAACTTCGCGGCGGCCAACGCCTTCACCTTGGCCAGCGCGTCCGACGACGGATGGACAGCCTCGATGTCGTACGACTCGACGGCCTTGCGGTACTTCTTCCCCTGTGGCATAACGCCTCCCTCAAGTGGTCTGGTGCCCGGGCGAGGTCGTCCCAGTGCGCCTCGCAACCTATCGGGTGGAGGGACCACCCGCACCCAGACGGTTCAGGCCCGCTTCGCCCCCGTCGCGACTACGGACGGGATGGTCGCTGCCGACTACTTGACCGTCAGCCCCATCGAGCGCGCCGTGCCCCTGACCTGCTGCTTGGCGGCCTCGAGGTCGTTGGCGTTGAGGTCGGGCATCTTGATCTTCGCCACTTCCTCGATGTCGGCCTCGGTCACCGAACCGGCGACTTCCTTGCCGGGGTTCTTGGCGGCCTTCTCGAGGCCGGCCTTCTGGCGCAGCAGCACCGGGGTGGGCGGCGTCTTGAGGACGAACGTGAAGGTGCGGTCCTCGCAGATCGAGATCTCCACCGGCACGATCGTGCCCGCCTGCGACTCGGTCGCGGCGTTGTACTGCTTCACGAACTCCATGATCTGGATGCCGTGCGGTCCAAGCGCGGTACCGACCGGCGGCGCCGGAGTGGCCTTACCGGCCGGGATCTGGATCTTGACGACGGCGACGACGTCCTTCTTTGCCATTGCGGGGTGCCCCTTCCTAGAGCTTTGCGACTTGACTGAAGTCCATCTCGACCAGCGTCTCGCGGCCGAAGATGTTCACCAGCACCTTGAGCTTCATCTGGTCGGGGTTGATCTCCGCGACCTGGCCCGAGAAGTCGGCAAACGGGCCCTCCTTGACGCGAACGCCCTCGCCGACTTCGTACTCGAGCTTCGGGGCGCGCGCCCGGCGCGGCGCCTCCTCGCCGTCGCCCTTCGCCGAGAGGACCGTCTCGACGTCGCGGCGCGACAGCGGCGTGGGCTTCTGACCCTTCTGGCTTTGTCCGATGAACCCGGTCACGCCCGGCGTGTTGCGGATACAGAACCACGTCTCGTCATCCATCTCGCAGCGGACGAGGATGTAGCCAGGGAAGACCTTCTTCTGGACGGTCTGCTTGCGACCGGCCTTGAACTCAACCACGTCTTCCATAGGGATGACGATCTCGAAGATGCGGTCATCCATCTGCATGGACTGAATCCGCGCCTCCATGTTGAGCTTGACCTTCTTCTCGTACCCCGACTGAGAGTGCACGACGTACCACTGGCCAGGGCGCAGCCAAGGACGGTCAATCTCCTCCTCGAATTCCTCCGTGAGGTCGAACTCGGCGTCGGGCGCCTCGGGAACGGTCGTCAGGTCGTCGGTCATGGGTCGGTCCTCGCTCAGTCCTTGTACAGCCAGCCGGAGAAGATGCCAAACAGGGCGTCGAATCCGCCCACAACGGCGGTGACCACGACGACCGTGACCAGCACGATGATCGCGTAGCGGCGCACATCGGTAGCGGTCGGCCAGGCCACACGTCGCATTTCCTCGCGCACCTCGCGCAGATAGCGAACGGGCCCGACTCGGTCACGGCGGGCTTGGGGCACGACCGGCTGACGCACGGCGGCCCCCTGCTCGTTGACGGCGCCCATGCGCTGCATCATGCGCTTCTGCTGGCGATTCATTTCCATCGACATGGGAACTCCGAATGCTACCGGCTCGTCTTGGAGCCGGAACCTGCAGGGCAGGAGGGACTTGAACCCCCGACCGTCGGTTTTGGAGACCGATGCTCTACCAACTGAGCTACTGCCCTCTGCGCCCTGCGGCGCCGGATAAGGCTACCGGTCGGCGGCGCCGGCGACCCAAGGCGCTCTGTCCAGCCGGCAGGGGTTGTCCCGCAGGATCCCGGGCCCCACCCAACAGGTGACCCGCCTGCGGCCATGGGCCCAGACAGGGCGGCCAACATGTGGCGTTGCATCACGTCCTCTTCGGAGCGCGGCACCCACGTACCTACCCGGCTCTCGCAGCCCTCGTGCACGACCGCCCTATGCGGGAGATGACAGCGCCCCCCACGGGCGGTCAACGCATGGCCAGGGGAACTTGGCGACCTGTCCGTCCTGCGTCGCCGACACGCGCTGCGAGGGCATCGACGCGGTGGCTGCCGACGAACCCGGCGTCATCTGTCAGGACAGACGTCGCGTCAGGCGGATCCCTCGGTGCACAGCCACTGCATCACCATGTGCCCCACGATCAACTGGAGGTCCTCGGCAACCTGCATGTCATCGACCTCGAAATGGATCGGGTGCTTGGCGAGGGCCTTGCACTTGCCGCCGCCGTAGCC
>Ga0315899_10005137_pt1 | contig 14148 bp, 15 predicted proteins | sample LakEriMetagenome_2_FD_203518 | JGI IMG/M metagenome (GOLD analysis project Ga0315899, IMG submission 203518) | Freshwater fungal communities from buoy surface, Lake Erie, Ohio, United States - Buoy 4 MA112 | ecosystem: Environmental > Aquatic > Freshwater > Lake | place: USA: Lake Erie, Ohio... | reverse complement strand
TTCCGGGCTTCAGTTCGGTGTGGCTTGCGCCACTCCCTGAACCTACATCACAGGCTCTCGCCTGCTCTCGGTTCCTGCTCGCTTCCCCTCTCGGGTTCGCTCGCAGCTCATGACCATAACACTCCCTTCCGCCCAGGTGTCAAGGCTCGAGCTCCTCGCCGTCCTCCAGCGCCGTCTCCAGGGTGGTGAGCAGCAGGGCCAGGGCGGCGCGGCGATCGAGATCGGCGCCGCTCACCTGGTGCAACCACTCACGGGCCATCAGCTCCAGGCGGCTGAACAGGGCATTGCCGGAGCGCAGCCGCTCCATCAACAGATCGACCTGTTGGGCATCGGCATCGGGCATCGCCGCCACGATGTAGCGACGGCCGTCGTCGCCCACATAGGTGAGGTTGCCCTCGGCATCAAAGGCAGGGCCTGCATGGGGCGTGATCGGTTGCTCCTCCATGACGCGCCACCCCGGACCCATGCCACTGGATTAGCGCTGGCACCAGAGGATCGCAACCCTTGTCGCGCCCACGGCCCGCACAGCAAAACCCCCGCCTGCCGGAGCTTTCCGGCAGGCGGGGGTCAGGCAGGCCGTGGTCACACGGCCAGGTGGCGGGCGCCTCAGGCGACGGTGGCCATGTGGCGCATCAGATCGATGCACTTGCAGCTGTAGCCCCACTCGTTGTCGTACCAGGCCACCAGCTTGACGAAGGTGTCGGTGAGGGCAATGCCCGCCCCGGCATCGAACACCGAGGTGCAGCTCTCCCCGAGGAAGTCGGTGCTGACCACCTCATCCTCCGTGTAGCCGAGGATGCCGGCCATCGGCCCCTCAGAGGCAGCCTTCATCGCCGCCTTGATCTGGTCGTAGCTGGCGGGCCGGGCCAGGTTCACGGTGAGGTCCACCACCGACACATCCGGCGTGGGCACACGGAAGGCCATGCCGGTGAGCTTGCCGTTGAGCTCAGGGATCACCCGGCCCACAGCCTTGGCGGCACCAGTGGAGCTGGGGATGATGTTCTGGGCTGCACCGCGGCCGCCGCGCCAGTCCTTCACCGAGGGACCATCCACGGTCTTCTGGGTGGCGGTGGTGGCATGCACCGTGGTCATCAGACCGTTGACGATGCCGAAGTTGTCGTGGACGACCTTGGCCATCGGCGCCAGGCAGTTGGTGGTGCAGCTGGCGTTGGAGACGATGTCCTGACCGGCATAGGTGGTGTGGTTGACACCCATCACGAAGATCGGGGTGTCGTCCTTGGAGGGTGCGCTCATCACCACCCGCTTGGCACCGGCGTTGATGTGGGCGCGGGCGGCCTCATCGGTGAGGAAGAAACCGGTGCTCTCCAGCACGTAGTCGGCGCCGACCTCGTTCCACCGGAGGTTGTTGGGATCGCGCTCGGCCGTGATGCGGATCGTCCTGCCGTTCACCACCAGCTGGCCGTTCTGCACCGCCACCTCGCCCTGGAAGCGGCCGTGGGTCGAGTCGTAGCGCAACATGTACGCGAGGTATTCGACGTCGATCAGGTCGTTGATGCCCACGACTTCGACATCCGGCAGGGTGACGGCACGGCGGAAGGCAAGACGGCCGATGCGACCGAAGCCGTTGATGCCGATGCGGATGGTCATGGAAGCGGGGCCCGACGCTGGGAACTAGCAGCCGTACACCTTAGGCGTGCGCCCAGCTATGTCCTGCCGTTCAGCCCTCCTTCTCGCCGGCCTCGAACTGCTCACTGAGCAGCCGGCGCTGGTACTCAGCCGCCAGGGCAGCGAGGTGGGCCTGGGCGGCCTGCTTCATGCCGGTATCGATCTGATCGAACGCCCGACCATCGGGAACCCCCATGCCAAGCACCAGAGCCAGGGCATCGAACAGGCGCACCTGATCGTTCTGCCAGGCCTGGTAATCACCCGCCAGCTCCACCAGATCGTCCTCGCTGGCCTCGCCGCGATCCACCTCGCTGCGCAGGCTCTGGATCTGGGCCAGCCGGGCAGAGGTGACCACCGCATGGGCCGCGCCGAGGGCCGCCAGGGCATCACAGGCCTCGCGCTTGAGCACCGTGAGGTCGCGACTGCGCACGGCCCGCTCGATCGAGAGGGGGGCGCGAACTCCCGGCAGCTTGGCGGCGGCCGCCTGACGGCGATGGTCGGGTGGGCGCTCCACGGGCTGATCCGGCGGCACAGGCTCAGCGGCCTCAACCGGCATGGGCGCCGCGCTCAGCAGCGACCGGGTCGGCTGCAGGGCCGATCCCCAGCGGATCAACACCTCCGCCAGTCGGCTGCGCCATCCACGTCGGCTCATCACACCGCTCCCGCTGTCTCCTCAATCTGACGGGCGCCGGGGCTCCGTTGCAGGCGGAAAGCCGAAGAAACGGCGCAGCTGGGTCGGCCAGTGGCGTGGGGTATCGCCAGGCCGCAGGCGCAACTGCAGCATCGAAGCGAGCAGCGCCGGGCCGCCACGGCGCAGCAGGGCCAGCAGATGCCAGAGCACCGCACCGCTCAGCAGCAGCCAGGCCAGCAGGTGCAGGTGATAGGGCAGATGGCCGAACTCGCCCCGGCGCGGCCAGTCCTCATCCATCAGCAGCCCACTGCCCAGGCAGAGCAGCAGCGCCAGCAGCGCCACCGCATTGGCGGCCTGGCGCAGGCGGGCGCGACCCAGGCTGAGGGCATAGGGCACGAACAGGGCACTGACCAGGATCAGCGCCACCCCCAGGCTGCCGTGCAGGTCGATCGCCTCCGGCAGCCGCAGGGGCAGGCGCCCCCAGCGGCCATCGAACTGGCTGTAGACAGCCAGACCAGTGAGCCAGGCGAGGCCCACCAGGGCGGCCATCAGGCCATGCAGCAGGCGCAGCAGGGAGGGTTGGTAGGGGGCGGAGGCCATCGGCGCTCGAGCTGGGGGAGCGGACGTCATGACATCAGGGCCTGGCGCAGAGCCTGGCGCAGAGCCGCTGCCGCGAACACCAGGAACAGGCCGCCGCTGAGGCGGTAGAGCAGCCGCTCATTCACGCGCTGACCGATCCACTTGCCGGCGCCCACTGCCAGCCAGGTGACCAGGGCATGCCCGAGCAGGGTGCCGGCGAGCAGGCCGGCGAAGGTGAACACCCGGGCCGGAGCGGTGGCCAGAAAAATCGTGGTGAACTGGGTGCGATCCCCCAGTTCTGCCACGAACACCAGGGCGAAGGACTCCCAGATCACCGCCCAGGGGGTGGTGAGGGCATGGCGGGTTTCAGCGGCATTCACCACCTCCTCCGCCTCCGCCGCCTCCTCACGGGCGGAATCGGCGGCCATGCCCTGGGCATCGAGCAGCAGCTTGAGACCGAACACCAGGAACAACACCGCCGCCAGCCAGGGCACCACCGCCTGGGGCAGCAGTTCGCGCAGGCCGTAGCCAAGGCCCAGGGAGATCAGGGTGACGGCGGTGAGGGCGCCGAAGGCACCGATGAACACCCAGCGGGCGCGATGGCGCACCGCCAGGATCAGGGCCATGAAAAAGGTCTTGTCGCCCAGCTCCGCCAGGGTGATGGCGGTGAGGCTGGAGCCGAAGGCGGCCAGGCTGGGGTCGCCGGAGATGGGAACGGGCATACAGCGTTGCTAACCCAGGGGCGGTCAAGAAGTCGTGAAGACGGCTACGCCGCGGGCAACTCCACCAGGAACACACAGGCCCCCGGATCGGCGGACACCAGGCTGAGCTCACCGCCATGGCGGCGGGCGATGGCGCGGGCGATCGGCAGGCCGAGGCCGCTGTGGGCCGCCGTGGGCACCACCCCGGCTGCGCTCTCGCCGGCTGGATCCAGGCTCCAGAAGCGCTCGAACACAGCCTGGCGATGGCGCGCGGCGATGCCGGGCCCCTGATCGCACACCTGGATGCGCAGCCGGCCCGCCTGGCGGCGCACCCGCACCGCCACCAGGCCCCCCGGCGCTGAGAAGCGGATGGCATTGAGCAGCAGGTTGGTGAACAGCCGCTGCAGCTGCTCCGGCTGACCGCGCACCGGCAGCTCCGGATCAGCGGCGGGCGGCTGCAGCTCCAGGCGCACGGCCGCCGCCCGGGGCAGGGCGGCGCAGGCCCGCAGCTGATCCTCCAGCAGCTCGAGCAGATCGAAGCGGCACCAGCCATCGCCGGGGGTGGGCCCAGCCGTGAGTCGCTGCTCCTGCCGCGCCAGGAACAGCAGATCATTGAGCAGGCCAGCCATCGAGGCGGCGATCGCATCGAGGCGCTGCAGCAGGGGCCCGGGGGGGGCCGGCTGGGACGCCAGCAGCGTGCGCAGCAGCGTCAGCGGATGGCGCAGCTCATGGGAGGCATCGGCGGTGAAGCGCTCCAGGGCCTCGACCTGCCGCTGCAGCGGCAGGAACGCCTGCAGCAGCAGACGCCGCCCCACCAGCAGCGCCACGATCACGGCGGTGATGCCCCCCAGCAGCAGGCCGCGCCGCAGCCGGCCGAGCTCCTGCTCCAGCGGCGCCGTCGCCAGGGCCACCTGCACGTAACCAGTGAGCCGCGGTGGCGCCGCCGGCCGATCGCGGCGGCGGGTATACACCGGCTGAAGCAGGCTCAGGCCGTCGCGCCAGTGCCGCCACTGCCGGCCGCCGGCTTGCGGCGGCAGCGCCGCAGCGCCGGGCAGTGGCAGCTGCCCCTGCTGCAGCAGCAGGCGGCCGGCGGCATCAAACCACTGCACCCGCTGGCTGCGGCGCTCCACCAGGGCCACCACCTCACGGTCGTTGCGGAACTTGCGGGCGTTGCCCTCCTCCTGGATCTCATGGCTGACCAGGGGCAGCTGGGCGGCGGCGGCGGCAGCCAGCTGGCTCACCTCGCCCCGAAGGCTCTGGCGACGCTCGGCGGCGATGCCCCAGTACATCGCAGCGGCGAACGCCGCGAGCAGCAGCAGGCCGAAGCCCGCCCCCTGCAGGCCAAGGCGACGGCGCAGCCGCAGCGGGTCAGGCGGAAAGGGCGGGATGGAGGCGGTAGCCAAGGCCGTAGACGGTTTCGATCAGATCGGGGGGAGCGCCGGCAGCCGTGAGCTTGGCGCGCAGGTTGCGTACGTGGGCTTTGATCGTCTCCTCGCCCACCTCGCGGCGACCATCGGCGCTGGCATCGAGCAGCTGCGCCTTGCTGCAGCAGTGGCCGCCGGCCCGCAGCAGGGTTTCGAGCAGCAGCGCCTCCTTGCGGGTCAGCTCGAGGCTGATGGGGCCGAGGCGCAGGTCGGTCTGCCCCGGCACCAGGGCCAGCTCGCCCCAGCGCAACTCGGTGGTGAGGGGCCGGTCCCGACGGCGCAGCAGCGCCTGGAGCCGGGCGCGCAGCACCGGCGGATCAAAGGGCTTCACCACGTAATCGTCGGCACCGAGTTCAAGGCCGCGCACCTTGTCGGCGCTGGCATCGCGGGCGGTGAGCATCAGCACCAGCGGTTGGTGGCCGGGGCGCCGGCGCAGGGTGCGGCACACCTGCCAGCCATCGCAGCCAGGCAGGCACAGATCGAGCAGCACCAGATCGATCGGTTCACGGGCGCTGATCGCCAAGGCCTCGGCGCCGTCGGCCGCTGCAGCCAGGGCATAGCCCCAGCCATGCAGCAGCGCCAGCAGGGCCTCGCGCAGGGCGGCGTCGTCCTCAACGACCAGAACTTTCACGGGACGGTATCGGGCTGGGGGCTGACGGGAAGTGGCGGTGGGGCAGGTCGGCAGCGTCGCCGCTTCTAGAGTGGACCTTCGGCGGAATCGGCGATGAGCACAGGCGATCAGGCACCCAGCCAGCAGCTGCAGAGCCACGCGATCGCGCCGGCGGTGGTGCTGCGCGGCGACGGCGCCTGGCGCGAGGCCATCCCCAGGCTGGTCGCCCTGACACGCCGGCCGCTGCTGCTGGGGCGCAGTGCGGCCACCAGGCCCCTGCGGGAACAGCTGGCCGGTGATCTGACCCGGGCCGGGCTGAGCCCCGTGGCGGCTGAACTCGAGTACGACTGCTGCGAGCAGGATCTGCAGCGTCTGGCCCTGGAAGCCCGCGCAGCGGACTGCGATGCGGTGCTGGCCGCCGGCGGCGGCAAGGTGATGGATGCCGGCAAGCTGCTGGCCGATCGCCTCGGCCTGCCCTGCATCACGGTGCCCACCAGCGCTGCCACCTGCGCAGGCTGGACGGCCCTGGCCAATCTCTATTCACCGGCAGGGGCGTTTGAAGGGGATGTGGCCCTGGCCCACTGCCCCGATCTGCTGGTATTCGATCACGGGCTGGTGCGCCAGGCACCGCCGCGCACCCTCGCCAGCGGCATCGCCGATGCCATGGCCAAGTGGTACGAGGCATCGGTGAGCAGCGGCGCCAGCGGCGATGGCCTGGTGCAGCAGGCGGTGCAGCAGGCGCGGGTGCTGCGCGACCAGCTGCTGCTGGAAGGGGCCGAGGCCCTGGCCGATCCCGGCAGCGGCGCCTGGATCCGTGTGGCCGAGGCGTCCGCTCTCACGGCCGGGCTGATCGGGGGCATCGGCGGTGCCCGCTGCCGCACCGTGGCCGCCCACGCCGTGCACAACGGCCTGACGCAGCTGCAGGCAAGCCATGGCGCCCTGCACGGCGAGAAGGTGGGCTACGGCATCCTCGTGCAGCTGCGGCTGGAGGAGATGGTGGGTGGCAACCGCCTGGCGGGCCAGGCGCGCCGCCAGCTGCTGCCGTTCTTCGCGCAGCTGCAGCTGCCGGTCAGCCTGGCGGATCTCGGCCTGGCCGACGCCAGCCTGCGGGAGCTGGAGACGGTGTGCAGCTTCGCCTGCCGCCCCGGTTCCGATCTGCACCACCTGCCCTTCGCGGTGAGTACCACCGATCTGCTGGCGGCCCTGGTGAGCACCACAGCGGTGAGTGAAACCGCCGTCAGCGCCGCCCTGCAGGCCTGATCCCGATGCCGGAGACCATGACCGCCGCACCGCGGCAGCTGCTGGAGCGGGCGGCCCGCACCCTGCTCGATCCCCAGGGGCGCGACCTGGCCGCTGCGGTGCAGTGGTGGACGCTGCCCGACTGGCCCGGCGACTGGCCCGTGGCGGTGCTCGGCGAGGGGCCGCCGCTGCTGCTGCTGCATGGTTTCGACAGCTCCCACCTGGAATACCGGCGCCTGGCACCCCTGCTGGCAAGGCGGCACCAGCTGGTGATTCCGGATCTGTTCGGCTTCGGCTTCTGCCCACGGCCGCTCGCTGTGGCCTACACCCCCACCACCGTGCTGGCCCACCTGGAGGCCCTGCTGGCGGAACTGCGCCGCCGCAGTGGCGGGGCACCGATCGGGCTGATCGGCGCCTCGATGGGGGGCTCGGTGGCCGTGGAGCTGGCCCGGCGCCAGCCGCAGGCGATCGAGCGGCTGCTGCTGCTGGCTCCGGCGGGGCTGACCGGCCGGCCGATGCCGGTACCGCCCCTGCTCGATCAGCTCGGCGCCCGCTTCCTGGCCCTGCCCGGCGTGCGCCGCGGCCTCTGCCGGACGGCCTTCGCCGATCCCGATCGCGATGTCGGCCCGGCTGAACTGGAGATCGCCTCCCTGCACCTGCGATGCCCCGGCTGGGCACCGGCCCTGGCGGCCTTCGCCCGCAGCGGCGGCTTCGCCGGCTGCGGTGAGCCCCTGCCAGGCCAGCCGATCCAGGTGCTGTGGGGCCGGCAGGACCGGATTCTCAGGCCCCCCCAGAAACGGGCGGCCCAGGCTCTGTTAGGAGAGCGCATCCGGGAGCTGGATGGTTGCGGCCATCTGCCCCACATCGATCAACCGGCCACCGTGGCTGACTTCTGGCATGGCTGAGTTCTGGCATGGCTGACGACAACGACGGCAAGCGATCCGGCCCGGTGCTGCAGCTGCTGGCCAGCGGGCTGCAGTTCTGGATCCGCCAGCAGTGCCAGGCGGTGGACAGCCTGGAGATCCAGTTGCATGGCTCCGCATTCGGGCTGCTGCGCGGGCGGCTCGAGGGGGTGAGCCTGGTGGCGCGGCGGGTGATCTTCAGCGACCTGGAGATCGAACTGGTGGACCTGCGCAGCGATGCGATCCAGGTGCAGATCGGCGGTCTGCTGCGGGGCCAGCCGCTGCAGCTGGATCACGCCTTCCGGGTGCATGGGTTCGTGGCGCTCTCGGGTCCGGGCCTGAGCCGCTCCCTCAGCACCCCCCACTGGCGAGGCCTGGGGGATCAGCTGGCGGATGGGCTGCTCGGGCTCTCGCCCCTGCAGGAGCTGCGCATCGAACGCGACCGACTGCTGCTCTGGGCAGAGGGGTTGCACTGCGAAACGGAACCCCGGGCCCGGGATGGCCGCATCGAACTGGTGCACTGCGACACCGGCCTCTGCGTGCCGCTGCCGGCCGATCCGAACATCCAGATCGACGTGGCTGAACTGAGCGGTGGCCTGCTGCAGCTGCGCGGCAGCGCCCGGGTCTCCCCCTGAGCCCCGGGACGGCAGGGGCGGATCAGCGGATCAGGGGCTGCAGCAGCTTGACGACGGTGAAGAACACCGCCGGTGTGAACAGGTAGCTGTCGATGCGATCGAGGATGCCGCCGTGGCCGGGCAGGAAGTCACCGGAATCCTTCACGCCCGCATCGCGCTTCATCATCGATTCGGTGAGATCCCCGACCAGGGCGAACACGGCCACGACGACACCGAGCACCCCACCGGCCGCCCAGCCCAGATTCCAATCCAGCAGTTCACCGAACCCGGCCCCCAGCAGCAGGGCGCAGGCCATGCCTCCGAGGGCCCCCTCGACGGTCTTGCCCGGGGAAATCGGCGAGAGGGGGTGGCGGCCCCAGCGCCGACCGATCACGTAGGAGCCGATGTCGGTGGCGACGATCAGCAGGCAGGCCATCAGCATCAGCACCATGCCGCTGCTCAGAGGCGGCCAGACGGCGGGCCAGCTGGCAAGACGGGGCGCCAGGGATGGGTCGCTCAGATCACGCAGGCGGATCCAGTAACTGGGCAGAAATCCCAGATAGAAGAGCGCGAAGATCGACGAGGCGATGTCGGCGATGCTGCCCGTGAGCGGCTGGAGCAGCAGCCAGCCACAGATCACGGCACCGGCGAGGGGCAGCACGGCACCGGCGAGATCGGCCGCGAAAGCGAGCCCGGCGGCATGACCGCCGTGGGCCCACTGGGTGGTGAGCAACAGCAGCTGCACCAGCACCAGGGTGGTCTTGCTGGCGGGCCGGATCCCCTTGGCCCGGGCGAGGCGGAAGTACTCGAGCAGGCCCAGGTGCACCATCAGCCCCAGGGCAACCGTGAACCACCACCCCCCCAGGCCCACCACCAGCAGGCCGAACCCACCGGCCGCATAGCCGCTCAGCAACCGCTGCGGTGAGGTGCGCGAGCGGATGGCAGCAGGGGGATTCGGCGGTGGATGGTTCACTCAGGGTCGCTCGGCGGCGATCAGGAACAGGGGCTCTGCCGCCGCCAGGCGGGCCTGGCTGCCACGGCGCTGCATGCGATGCACCGTGGCCTGCACCACCTGCAGGTCGCGGGCTTCATGCTGCCCCAGGGTGTCGGTGGCATCGACCAGCCCCTCCAGACTGGCGGTGCTGATCACCAGCCGGCCACCGGGAACGAGGGCGGTCCATACCTGCTCAAGGACCTGCGGCAATGGGCGCCCCACCTCCAGCAGCACGCGGTCGGGACCGGCGGGCAGCTGCGTCAGTCCCTCAGGAGCTGAACCGGCGTGGATGTGCAGGTTGCCGATGGCGAAGCGCCGCCTGTTGTGCTCCAGCAGCTCAATCGCGTCAGGATCACGCTCCAGGGTGTGCACGGCACCGGCGGGCATCAGCCTGGCGATCTCCAGAGCCAGAGCCCCCGTGCCACCACCCACATCCCAGACGAGCGAATCGGGGCGAGGCCGCAGATGGGCCAGCAGCATCACGCGCTGCTCCATCGGCGTGGGGCTGAAGCCGGGCGCGTCGGCGAAGACGGCATCGGGCAGGCCCGGCGTCACGAAGTCCCAGTGGAAGGGGCCCTGACCGGCCGCGCCCATCGCCCTGCTCATCCCGCCACAACGCTCACCGTATCAGCGATCTGGCCTGGCCACAGCCGCTGCTGCTGCTGCAGCCAGGCTGCACGGGCGACATCGATGCGCTCCCCCGGGATCAACAGCGGGATCCCCGGGGGATAGGGGCAGAGCGGCTCGGCAGCAAGGCGACCGGCGGCGAGGGCCAACGGCACCCGCTCGACCGGCGCACGCCAGGCCTGTCCCAACGGCAGCTCCGGCTCGGCGATGGCGGGCAGGGGCGGCGCCGTGAAGGGTGGGAATGGCGCACCACCCAGCTGAGTGCGCAGCCGTTGCAGCAGCCGCGGCAGCCGCCAGGCCAGCGCCGCCGGCGGCCGCAGCCCCAGACAGAACGTGAGTGCGCCCGGCTCCGGCAGCTCGGCGATCACACCCCGCTGCATCAGCCAGCCATCGGCATCGAGGCCATTGATGCCGATCGCAGCGGTATGCAGCACCAGCCGCAGCGGATCCTGATTGGCCAGCAGCGGCAGCCCGCAGGCCTGCAGCCGCTGCCGCAGCCACAGGCCCCGATCGAGGGCGCGGGCCAGCCGGCGGCGACCGGCGCCGCTGCGCAGATCCAGCAGCGCCGCCTCACTGGAGGCCAGCAGCAGGGCGCTGGGGCTGGAGGTCTGCAGCCAGAGCAGGGCCCGCTCGATGGCGGCCTGCGGCAACCGCGCCGCAGGCCCCTGCAGCAGCACGGCGCTCTGGGCCAGGCCACCGGCGGCCTTCTGGAGCGACTGCACCACCAGATCAGCGCCGCAGGCCAGAGCGGCGGGCGGCAGGCGGGCATCCAGGCCGAGGTGGGCACCGTGGGCCTCATCCACCAGCACCGGCAGGCCGCGCTGGTGCGCGGCGCCGATCAGACCGGCCAGATCACCCGCCAGACCCTGATAACTCGGGGACACCAGCACCAGCGCCGCCAGGGGCCCGGCCGCCAGGGCCTGCTCGAGGCGGAGCGCCAGGTGGGCGGGATCGGGCGGCAGCCACAGGCCCGTGGCGGAATCAAACGGCAGGTCGTAGAGCACCGGCCGCAGCTGGCCCAGCAGGCAGCCGTGCAGCAGGGAGCGGTGCAGGTTGCGGGGCAGCAGCACGCGCTCGCCGGGGGCGGCCAGGGCGAGCAGGGCCGCCTGCAGCAGACCGCTGGCGCCATTGACCCCGAACCAGCAGCGGCGGGCGCCGAGCAGCGCCGCCACCGTTCGCTGTGCTTCGGCGACGGCCCCCTCCGGCTCCAGTGGGCCGCCGATGGCGGGCAGCTCCGGCAGATCCCAGCGACCCGGCGGCTGACGCAGCAGGCGGCGCAGCGCCGGCGCCAGGGCCCTGCCGCGGCCGTGGGCCGGCAGATGCAGGGGCAACGGTCGGGGCTGCGCCAGCAGGCGGGTCCAGCCCCCCGGGGCCTCGGGCCGCACCAGGCGCTCCAGCAGAGCCATGGCGCTCCAGTCGGTCTTTCTAGAGTCTGCTGCTCCGCTCACCCGCCTTGGCCACGCCGGACATCCGCTACGACCCCGGCGCCGACCTGCGCTGGCTGCTGCTGCGCCCCTGGCTGCTGCTGAGCCGGCTGGTGGTGGTGCTCTGGCAGCTGCTCAGCCTGGCGCTGGTGCTGGTGGTGCAGGGCAACAGCCGCGATCCGAAGGTGCAACAGCGCCTGGGCAAGCGGATCTTCACCACCCTCACCCAGCTGGGGCCCTGTTTCATCAAGGTGGGGCAGGCCCTCTCGACCCGCCCCGACCTGGTGCGGCGCGACTGGCTGGATCAGCTGACGCAGTTGCAGGACAACCTGCCGGCCTTCCCCCATACCATCGCCCTGCGCACGATCGAGCAGGAGCTGGGCGCGCCGGTACAGCAGCTGTTCGAGGACTTTCCGGATTACCCGGTGGCGGCCGCCAGCCTGGGCCAGGTGTACAAGGCCCGCCCAGTGGGTGGTGGCTGGGTGGCGGTGAAGGTGCAGCGACCCGATCTGGAGCGCACCCTGCGGCGCGATCTCGTGCTGATCCGCCTGCTGGGGGTGATGGCGGCGCCGCTGCTGCCGCTCAACCTCGGCTTCGGGCTGGGGGAGATCATCGATGAATTCGGTCGCTCCCTGTTCGAGGAGATCGACTACCGCCAGGAGGCGAGCAATGCCGAACGCTTCGCAAGGCTGTTCGCCGCCAACCCGGCGGTGATCGTGCCGCGGGTGGACCGCAGCCTCTCGGCCCGGCGCGTGCTCACCACCACCTGGATCAACGGCACGAAGCTGCAGCAGCGCCAGGAACTGGAGGCCCAGCGGCTCGATCCAGCGGCCCTGATCCGCACCGGCGTGATCGCCGGCCTGCAGCAGCTGCTGGAGTTCGGCTACTTCCACGCCGATCCCCACCCGGGCAACCTGTTCGCCCTGCCGGGCCGCAGCGGTGCCCTGGGCCATGTGGCCTACGTGGATTTCGGCATGATGGATTCGATCACCGACAGCGACCGCCTGACCCTCACGGGGGCGGTGGTTCACCTGATCAACCGCGATTTCGCCGGCCTGGCCCAGGACTTCGTCGATCTCGGCTTCCTGAACCCCAGCACCGACCTGACGCCGATCATCCCGGCCCTGGAGGAGGTGCTCGGCGGCGCCCTCGGCGACAACGTGGGCTCCTTCAACTTCAAGGCGATCACCGACCGCTTCTCGGAGCTGATGTACGCCTATCCCTTCCGCGTGCCGGCCCGCTTCGCCCTGATCATCCGCGCCGTGGTGAGCCAGGAGGGCCTGGCGATGCGACTCGATCCCAGCTTCCGGATCATCCGGGTGGCCTACCCCTACGTGGCGCGGCGCCTGCTGGCGGGGGACACCGCCGAGATGCGCGAAAAGCTGCTGGAGGTGCTGTTCGATGCTGAGGGGCGTCTGCAGCTGGCACGGCTGGAGAGCCTGCTGGCCGTGGTGGAGGGCGATGAGAGCGGCGGCGCCGATCTGCTGCCGGTGGCCGGGGCCGGCCTGAAGCTGCTGCTGGGCGAGGAGGGCCGCAGCCTGCGCCAGCGCCTGCTGCTGACCCTGGTGCGCGATAACCGCCTCAACACCGACGATCTGCGCGGCCTGATGAACCTGCTGGGTCGCACCTTCGCACCCCAGCGCATGGCCTCGCGCCTCGGCGACCGACTGCGGCAGCGGTTGCTCGGGCTGCCGGCCCCGGCGGCAGCGGCAGCCTGAACCGGGCGCGGCGCGGCGCCGCTAGGGTCGCCGCACCTTGTCTGCAGAGCCCGTGCCCGCTGCGCCGATCACCGCGCCGATCAACCTGAGCGAGGCCGCGCTGGATCTGGCCAGCGGCGACTACGGCGACCTCGATGCGCAGGAGATCCTGCTGGAGTTCGCGCCGATGCTGCAGGCGCCCTACGTGCTGGCCGGCATCGGTCTGGCCATGGGCATTCTCTGCGGCCTGACCTTCGCGCGGCTGGTGCAAGACCGGCTGGACGGCTGGAAGCAGGACCGGCTGGCGCTGCTGCCCCTGGGCCGCTTCGAGACCAACCTCCCCTACGCCGGCATCATCATCGGCATCACCCTGTTCATCGGCGGCAGCCTGCAGGTGTTCGGCTTCGCCGCCGGCGCTGCGCTGCTGGTGGCGCTGCTGCTGTCGCTGGCCACGGCCGGCGCCCTCTGGGTGCAGCTGGAGCGGTTGATGCTGCAGGTGGAGAACGGCACCTTCAGCGCCGTGGATTTCGACAATTTCGACCAGTTCTTCTGATCCGGTCGCTGCGATTGAGGTCTGCTGGGCCCTCGTCCTGACGCGCTGGCCCGCTCAGGCCACCAGATAACCGGCCATCTCGACCGACAGGCGGCGCAGCTCCTCATGGGCGCGCCGCTCGAGGCTGCGGGCCCGGTCGCGGCTCATCTCCAGCTCACGGGCGATCGAACTGAGGCTCATCGGCTCATCGCGACCGATGCCGTAGCGCATCTTCAGCACGCGGCCCTGCAGGTCCGGCAGCCGCTCCAGCAGCGCACGCATGTCCCCTCGTAGGCACTCCCCATCCACCAGCTCCTCCGGCTGGCTGCCGTCGCTGGCCAGCAGGTCCAGCAGCTCCGTGTCATCCCCGTCACCCACCTTCGTCTCCAGGCTCACCGGCTGACGGGCGCGGCACAGCAGATCCTTCACCTCCTCCTCCGGCAGCTCCACGAACTCCGCCAGCTCCGTCACCGTCGGCGTACGCCCCAGCACCTGGCTCAGCTCACGCTGACCCTTCTTCAGCTTGTTCAGCGTTTCGGTGATGTGGA
>Ga0315899_10005136_pt1 | contig 14149 bp, 9 predicted proteins | sample LakEriMetagenome_2_FD_203518 | JGI IMG/M metagenome (GOLD analysis project Ga0315899, IMG submission 203518) | Freshwater fungal communities from buoy surface, Lake Erie, Ohio, United States - Buoy 4 MA112 | ecosystem: Environmental > Aquatic > Freshwater > Lake | place: USA: Lake Erie, Ohio... | reverse complement strand
ACCGAGGCGCCGCGCGGCGCGTCAGGCTTTGGATACGACCCAATCTTTGAAGTTGACGGGCGCACCATGGCGGAGCGCACTGCAGAGGAGAAGGATCAACTGAGTCATCGAGGTGCAGCTGCGGCGCTCGTGGCTGCCGCCCTGCGCGCTGACCGCCCTGCGCGCTGAAGGGTAGCTACGGGCTCGGACTGACCGTAGGGCTTGGAGACGCGCTCGGCGATTCGCTCGGTGGAAGGCTTTCGCTTGGTGCTGCGCTCTCACCTGGGCTCGCGAGCGGATCTTCGCTCGGCGGCGCGGTTGGATCTGGTTCAGGTGTGTAGATCGGCGCGGGGAGATTCGCGTTGCAGCTCAGCAGTCGCTGATATGGACTGATCGGCACGACGGACGGAGTTGCTGTAGGCGCGGGAGTTGGCGTAGGGGCTTCACTGGCGCTTGCTGAAGGCAGCGGCTGCGGAAGTGACTCTTTACCGAGCTTCGGCTCACCCTTCGCAACTGGCCATCCGTACGGACGCGTGCCTGGAGCCGGGAAGAGACGGGCGCCGAGCTGAAGTGTGCGCTTGGCGTTGAAGAAGACAACGGAACCGTACGGGCTTGGCTCGTCTGCGCGGCGATAACGAAGGATCCCGTCACCCGCGCGCATCTGCGCACTGACGATCTTCTTTGTGTCGAACCCCTCGGCCCCTTCGGCGAGTGCTGGGAGGAGCCCCTGGTTGAGGTCGGTGCGCACTCCGTCACCGAGCGCGCTGAGGAGTGCGAGACCGTTGGTTAGGATGTTGCCGCTCGCCGCCATCTGGTTACGAATAGCGAGCAGCAGCTCTTGCTGACGTGAGCCGCGGTTGAAGTCATCTGTCCCCGGCGCCTTGCGCACGCGTGCATAGGCGAGCGCGCAGTCGCCATCAAGGTGCCAATATCCCTTTGGTAGTCGCACCCCCTTGAAGTCACCGGTGCGATAGCTCGCGTCAAGAATTGTGCGCTTGACTTGCACATCCACGCCACCAATGTCATTAATCAGCGTGCGGAAGGTTGGAATGATGATGACAGCGGTTGCGTCAATCTTCACGCCAAACATGGCGCCGAGTGCGGTGCGCAGCGCCACCGCTGGTCCGTCGGGGAAGCGCTTACTATTCCGCTGCGCAGCTGGCCAGAGGGAGTTGATCTTTGGCCCCCATACGTCGCCGTTTCCAAGGGGCACGTTGACGATGTCGCGCGGAATGGAGATCGTGCTGACCCAGCCGCCAACCCGATCCCAGCTCGCGATGATCATTGAATCTGTGTTGAACGATGTACGTGCACCCATGGCGTCTGCGCCAACAAGGAGCATCGTGAAGCGGTCGCCGATCGGCGGCGGCGTTGGTGTTGGCGTTGGCGTACTCTCGTTCGAGGCTCCTGGCGATGGTGATTCAAAGCCCGAGAAGATATCGTCCACGGTGCTGCTTGCCCGCGATGTGATCAGTGCAGCGCCAGCGTGTGGAGCGGCAGAGATCAACATCGCCACTACGATGACGAGCGACACTGCGGCTCGTCGATCTGCTCCACGAGCGGCGTCAAGGACTACCGCTACGCGCCACGGGATCATTAGAAGCAACAGGAGCGTTAGCAACGCAAGACGACCCGCCGTGGCGAATGACGCTGCGAGGCCAACGAGTCCATTAGAGGCAACGCCGAGGAGCAGGAGCAGCGCCACCAGAAGGAGCGGTGCTACGGAGAGGAGGGCGGCGCGACGTCGCCCCTGGAGGAGCTGGCCGAGCCCAGGGATCAGCGCCGAGGCGAGGGCGTCGCGAAGGTGTGGTGTTGATCGTGGAGGCATGAGGGAGATGATGCCATGTAAACGGGTCAAGGCGCGCTCCACGCTAGGATGGCACCGACGGGGCGTAGCGCAGCTTGGTAGCGCGCCTGCTTTGGGAGCAGGAGGCCGTGGGTTCGAATCCCTCCGCCCCGACCACGCGCTCAGCACGCTGGAACAACGCGCAGCCCCCGCGCGTTGTTGAGGGGGCAGATATGCTTCGTCAGACAGACTGGAAGGAGGACAGCATGCGCACAGGGAAGATACTTAGATTTCCGACGCTGATTGTGGTTCTATTGATCTTCGCTAGCGCCCTCCCAGTTCAGGCCCATGGTGAAGGGAGTATCGCGCTGCCGATCGATACCCCTGCCGAGGCCCATGAGGCGGTGCTCGCTACCGGAGCGCCGTTTGATGATTTTGTCTTCTTGGACGGCGGCTTGATCGGCGCATCGCAGTACTTTGAAGTGAAGGGCGAACTGGGGAGCGGTACAACCTGGGTGGTGACGTACACCCATGGCTGGGGTGACTGTCAGGCCGGCTGCATTAACCGCCACACTTTTTTCTACCTCGTAGACCCAGTGACGGGTGACGCCACGTTTGATCGACAGGAAGGAGATGCACTTCCAGCCGAAGCACCTGAGTCGTTGAGATTCATTGAGGCACTCGACGGCGTACCTAGTGGAGTTCTGCCAATTAGCGACGTGACACCTGTAGCTTCGGACGCGCCAGGGACGGACGATCCTGAAGGGACGGACGATCCTGATTGGGGCGCTATGTATGAAGAGTGGTACGAAGATTTTATCGCGGGCCTTGAGCCATGCGCACCAGGCGCTGATCCAACAGATCTTGCACTAATGACGTGCCTCCTGCCGGACGGCAGCGTCGCTGGCCCCATGCCACTTTTTGCACCAGCGCCTGGACCGATTGATGGCGGTGAGTCAATGGGTGATGACAGCTGGATCCAGGAGCTACCGAAGGTCATCCTTGCAGTGCTACTGGCCTGGGTTGGCGGTGCGGCACTTGTTGGCTGGAGGAAGTCGCGCGCTTCGTAGTGCGAGCTCCGTAGCGTTACGGCGTTGCGGTGCCCCACTCGTAGTTCTGCTTGAGGATTCGCAGATAGACGAACGTCTCGGTCTCGAGCACGCCGTCAATTGAGCGCAGTCGTTCAGTGAGGAAGGCGAGCAGTGCGTCGTTGTCTTCGCAGACCACTTCAATGAGCAGGTCATACGCGCCGGCAACCACCACGCAGTAGCTCACCTCAGGGAGCGCCTCGAGTGCGGTGGCGGTGGAGAGGAGCGCGGCGGGCGTGCAGCGCACACCGATCATCGCCATCAGCGGATAGCCAACCTTCAGTGGATCCGCAACCGCGATCACCTTGAGCGCGCCGCGGTCGACGAGCGCCTTGTAGCGCGCGCGAATGGTGGATTCAGGGACGGCGAATGCGGTGGCGATCTCCGTGAACGGACGGCGGCCGTCGACCTGAAGAACCTCCATGAGTCGGCGATCCAGATCGTCCAGTGCGGGGCGGTCCTGTCCCTTCGCCATTGATCCTCCTGCGCAGAAGGCCCTGCGCCTGGTTTCGCCGGATGGGCGATCGGTGTGAAGGCTACCATCAGGAGGTGATCAGAGGCCCGCTTCTTGTGGTTCGCGCGCTCCTGGCGAACGTGCAGTTCGCCATGGTGCAGATTGCGGCGGTCACGATCGCTGCCAGCGTTGGCGTGGCCCTGCAACAGCTTCCCGACTATGCGCTGCTTAGTGCATCCGACTACGCACTAGAGATGGGTCAGTTACGCGCACTCTACGAGCCCACCCTGGGACCACTCGTAGACGTCTTTGAGCGGCTCGGACTCTTCCGCATCTTCACCGCACCCTGGTTCACCGCGCTGCTGGTGCTGCTCACCGTTTCCATTACCGTCTGCACGCTTGACCGTCTCCCCAAGATTCGTGCCGTCACAGCGCGCAGTCGCGTGGAACAGCCCAACTCCTTCTTTGACGCGTCACTCCCCGGGCGCGGTGCGGTTGAAATTGCGCAGCCACTTGAGAGTGCGGCGAGCGCGCGAACTACCGATCACATTGCGCACCTCGTGCGCAGCGCTGGTTGGGAGACGAGCGTTGCCGCTGACCCAGATTGCGACGGCGGTCAGATCGTGCATGGCGATCGATTCCGTCGCTCGTATCGATTCACGCTGGTGATGCATACCGGCTTAGTGCTGCTACTCGTTGGTGCGTCACTCTCGGGCATCCTCGGGTATACGCAGGGAATCTTGCTCACCGACGGCGAAGCGCTTCCTGTTGGGAGGATTGGCAGTGCCGGTGGGCTTGTTGTTGAGAATCGGGGATTCAGTGCGCCGCGCACGCCAACCGGCGCGTTTGCCGATTTCACAACCGACCTTGCGGTCTACAGAGACGGGACCGCAGTGGCGGAAAAGACGATCCGCGTCAATGACCCACTGACCGTTGACGGATGGAGCTTTCACCAGAACTTTTTTGGGCCAACCGTCACGCTGGAGATCAGAAGCGTGGCAGGGGACCTGCTCTGGTCTGGAGATGCGCCGCTTACATCCGTTGTAGGAGGGGCGCCGTACGCCACACTGCCGATCCCAGGTAGCCGCGCGGGCCTCGAGCTCCTTTTACAGCGAGATGCATCTGATGCGCCAGCACTTCTTGTGATTGCGAGCGAACCGGTCCGCGAAGGGGGAAGCGAGGTGCGTACGATCTTTGTGTCAGTGCTGGCACCCGGTGAGGTCGCGAGCGCACCAGGAGCCGCATTTAACGTGCGCCTTAGTGGGATCGGCTCGTACACGGGGATCATCGCGCGCCGTGACCCGGTCACCCCAGTGGTCTGGCTTGCTGCGGCGTTGATCATGATCGGCTTGACGCTGACGCTTCGTCGACCGCGCGCACGCATCTGGATTCGTGTGCGCCCTGGCGAGTCACAGCTAGATGCCGCTCTCCTGCTGGAGCGAGGCGCAGAGGCACAGGTTGCGGCGCCAATCTTGACGCGCCTTGCCGCGACCGTTGCGCGTGCGACCACAGAGCAAATGGGCGTGCACGCCTGATGGCTTCACTCCGAGAGCTCCTCCAGACGCTGCTTCCTACGGCCGAGCCGCTGGTGGACGCGCGCACGGAAGCGATGGCGCGCACCGTCACCTGGGTGCGCCTGTTGCGCGCCCGACTCCCCGCGTTTGACGGGATGGACGCTGGAGATCTTGCGCTGATTCCGTTACATACACTTCGCGTGGTGGCGCCCGATGAGGCGGCACGCCGAGAGATGGTGGAGTATCTCGCCGATCACAATGCCACCGGTATCTTAGTGATCCGGAACGGTGAGCCGAGTCGAGATGATGATGTTGCGCTCAAGCAACTCGTTGACGCGGCGTCGGTGACACGACTCCCATCACTCCTCGTCCGCGATGTGGAGCCTGCGCAACTAGAGCGCAGCCTCATTGGCGCGGTGGTCAACCGTCGTGCTGAATTGGAGCGGCAGACTGTGGCGCTAGAGCGGCAGATTGCAGCACTTGCGCTCGACGGCCAGGGACTCGACGCACTCCTTGGCGCGCTCGCGGCATTCATTGGCAGAGCGGTTGCACTGGAGGCGCGCGGCGGCACATCGCTCGCGGTTGTTGCGCCCGCCGGGCTACCAGGAAGTGCGGCAGCGGCGAAGGCGGTGTCGCGCTATCTCGGGAAGCATCGCGTGCATGGTCAGCGCATTCCACTCCCCGCCGTGCCTGGTGCGCCAGACACGGAGCGTCACGGCGATGGTGAGCGCACCGAAGACGAGGAGTCGCCACTCAGCGACGACGGCGATGAGCGACCAGGTTCCATTGTCTTACTCGGTGATGAGCCGGTTGCCGAACGCGACCGCATTGCCTGTGAGCGCGTTGCACCGCTACTCGCGCTTGAGATTGTGCGCGTGGCGGCGGAGCTCCCCGCTAATGCGGGACGCGGCGAGACACGAACACTCCCAGCTGAGGGTCCACCATGGGTTGCCATTGCGGCGCGCCAACCACGACCGCATGAGGCAGACGTCCCCGCGCTGCGTCGCGAACTGCGCCTACTCGCCGGACCGCGACGCTTCATGTTGCGCGGCAGCAACGAATCGCTGGAGGTGCGCATCATTGCGGTCGCCGATGCGTCTGACCCTGGCGCGCAAGAGATCGCCAAGAAGGTTGCAAAGCGACTCAGCCGGCCAGTTGCCGTCTCCAAGCCGTTCAGCGATCCTGCGGCGCGCCCGGCGGCGGAGGCAGAGGCGCGCGCTGCGCTTGAAGCGCTAGAGCGCCGTGTGGGCGGCCGAAGCGGCAGTGGTGGCGCCCAGGTGGTGCGTGCCGACCTTCTCCCGGCACATCGACTCCTCGGTGCGGTCACCGCGCTCCCGGAGGGCCGTCGCCAGGCGCTGGCGCTGCTGGAACCGCTCCTCAGCGGCACACCAGCGGCGCGGAAGCAGCGCATTGCCACACTTCGCGCCGTCTTGGACACGCCGGGTGCTGCCGAAGCGAGTAGTTCGCTCGGTGTGCACCGCAATACCACCGCCTACCGCGTCAAGCGCATTGAAGAGATCACCGGCTGGGATCTCCGCGAGGCGGATCTCCGTCTCGCGCTCTCTATTGCGCTCAGGATCTTGGATGCGGATGGAGGCCTAGAGGCACTCAGTTAGCTCTAAGGATTTTATTCACGCGCAACCGCTACAATGTCTTTATGCAGATTAGCCAGACTCGCAATCAAAGAGAGCAGCGTCCGCACCGTGTGCTCGTCGCACTCCTGCTCGGTGCAGCGCTTCTTCTGCCGAGCACTGTGTCTCCTCCCCCCACAACCGCCGCGAATACACCCGTCTCCTGCACGGGCTGGGATTCGCTGATCACGCCACCGAAAACGATTCGCGTGCTGCGGACGCGCACCGGCCTTGTTGAGGTCGTTCCGTTCAAGACATATGTGTATCGCACCCACGTGGCGGAGTTTTGGTCTGAGTACCTGTCCCAACCGTACTCCGACGCACTGCTTGGTGCAGGCGCCGTGGCGATCAAGCAGAATGCCTGGTCCTGGACGATGAACTCCCGCAACTGGTGGACGGTCTCTAGCTTCACCAGCACGCAGGCTCAGCGGGTCCGCGCTGACTATGCGGACGACAACCAGCTGAATGGCTCTGTCGGGAATCAAAGTTTGACGCGGCAGGAACGCGCGAGTACACATGCAGATATTGCACTTCGAATGCGCATCAGGCTTGGTGCGGATTTGGAGGACGACGGGGTTGGCGGACTTAAGTGGGATGCCGAGACCTCTACTTACACCGCGCCGCTTGAAGTCCTTGATGAAAACGGTAATGCTGAGAGGGTCACGCGCAATTCAAAGCGCAGCTGCTTTGACGTAGTTGACCACCCAGATATGAACCAGTACTACACACGCGGCGGCATCTATGAGCCGGGGTACAGCAGCGGGAGCCGGAACAACGCGCGCTACAACGCCGCAGTGGATTCAACCTGGGGAATGACAATGCAGCGCTTCTATTCTGGTTCAGGTGAATGGCGTTTCTGGCGCCCAGGCTTCTATGGCAGCTTTACAGTGAATCGCGAGTGCATGCTTCCACCGAAGGCGGGTGACACAAACGTACAGATGCGGCATCCGTCACAGCCGAGCCACTGGCGTGGCTGGTCGTTCTTCCCTGTCAATGCTGATGACTGTGCGCGCACACGCAACCTCTCTGTTGAGGCTCTACTGCGCGCCTCGTTCTTCTCGTTTACCTCTGACCAGGTGGCGGGCGCTGGCACGGACCGCGTGAGTGACGACCGCTTTAACATCACCGCTGTGTATCCGATCCGTGTCCTCTCGCCACGTGGCGACCTCACTGGCGATGGGAAAGGCGACCTCCTCGCTGTCTCTCCTGTGGGTGTGGTGCGTCTCATCTCCACCGACTCGAATGTGGATAGGACCGGTCGCCTAAGCGGCAAGGTCCCTGGCAGTGTGACGGTAAGGAAGACTGAAACGCTGCTGAGCCGCATCGTGGCGCGCTCCATGAGCGAAGGAGAGGCGGCGGTCGTGGACTTGCGTGAAGCGGCCAGCGGCAGATTCACCCTCGTGGAGACACCGTACGTACGGGGCGTACTGGAAGAGCAGGTCGTCAGGTTTAGCGACTACGCCGGCTTTGATGCGAGCGCCACACTCCGCCTCTACGCCGCGGATACGGCCAGTGACGGGATTGAGGATCTCTTCATCAGCGAAGTCGTCCCTGAGGGGGATAGCGGCGCACCACATGTGCGTATCTATGCGGTGCCGCAGACTGGTCAGCCAGTGCTCGTCGGTGAGGTTTCTGCTGGGCCCAACGCACGATTCCTGATGGGCGACTTCACTGGTGACGGCAGCCTTGATGCACTGGTGCTCTGGCGCGCGGCGGATGGATCGCTCGCCGTATCACTCGCAAAGGGAGCAGGTGTGCCGCCAGTCAGCGCATGGAGCCTCGGTGAATTCAGCAGCGCAGGTGCGCTCGTCTGGCCGATCAGCAACGCTTGGAGTGCAACCGTGGGTGACGTGACAGGCGACGGCGTGGCAGAGCTCTACGTGCGCTACCGCGACCCGGCTGGCATCGTGCGAGTGCAGTCGTTCAACCTAGATGGCGCACATGCAGCTGCGAACCCCGACAAGGTGTATGTGCCAGAGACGGAACCCCTGCGCAGCACGACGGTGCGGCCAGGCGAGCGCACGCTGAAGCTAGTCGCCAAGCGGCTTGGAGTGAAGTTGCGTGCGTTGGTTGCCCTTAACTCGGGCCCAACATATACGATCACCATCCAGCCAAACGACACGTATACAAAGATCGCCAAGCGCGTCAAGGTGAGTGAGGCATGCCTGCGCTCAATGAACGGCAACAAGACCTTGGTGCGCAACAGGGCGCTAATCATCCCGCGCGATCTATGTGTTTACTCCAAAGAGAGCGTGATGTTCCGTGCCGCTCCAGTGCGCATTGCGGATGGCGAGTTTGATTGGCTGCGCATTGCAGACACGTGGGAGATGGTTGCCACACGCGCCGCGAACATTGGTATCAGCACCACGAGTAGTGCCCTTGCCTCACTCAATCCAGATGTGAGTCTCAGTGCCGCAGCGAGCGCCGAGCAGGTGGGTACCAAGGTGCGCATTCGTGCGCCATGGGCGCCGCAGGTAAGAACACTCGCCGCTGCAGCAGCGATTAATTCGCCGCTCACGATGCGTTGGAATTCACCGTTCGAGGTGTGGCGATCGAGCAGTGCGAGTGCGGCGACGCCGGAACTCTATGTGCGGGACTGGAACGGCGACGGCATCGATGAGCTCTCCATCGCCGCAGCCCCTGGGAGTGCCAGTGTGGCGCTCCAGATCCTGGCTCGTGGGGCAAACGGTAGATTCCGCCTCGCCGGCACCTTGGCCCGCAGCGGGATCGTCAACGGCTGGGTGCTTAGGTAGGCGCACGCGCCAAGAAGAACTCCCGATCTTGTGCAAGATCACAGGCTCTAAGGCTGAAAAATACCCACCGCACCGAAGGGCGAAGCCCTAGACTCGCTGCAGCGGCACCCCTTGGCACGAAACCTTGGGAAACCTGTGCCGCAGGCACAAGTTTCGGGCGCTTTGAGCCCGGATCAAGCCGAGAGTGGGAGGGGATCATGGCGGAGGGTAGCGGCAAGTCAACCACGGGCCGGAGCGACGCGGAGGTGCGTGACGCACTGAGCCTGGTGGCGAAGGCGGAGAAGGCGGGCATCAAGACGGTGCAACTGCAATTCGCGGACATCCACGGCACCGTCAAGAGCGTGCAGATCCCCATCCACCAGATGGCAGGCTCCATCAAACACGGCTCCTGGTTCGACGGCTCATCCGTGGAAGGGTTCACCCGCATCGCCGAATCCGATCAGCTCCTGCGCGCAGACATGAGCACCTGGCGTGTGTTGCCATGGGCGCCAGCGGAGAGTGGCGTTGGGACCGCGCGTGTCATCTGTGACGTCGTCTTACCAAGCGGTGAACCGTTCGCGGGCGATCCGCGCGGCGTCTTGCGCCGCCAGGTGGAGCGCGCGGCGAAGCTCGGATACAAGGTGAACATGGGCCCAGAGTTGGAGTTCTTCCTCTTTGAGGTTGGCGCGGATGGAAAGCCAACCAGCACCCCGCACGACAGCGCGAGCTACTTTGATTTCACTGGTGATCAGGGGATTGAGATTCGCCAAGACATGGTGGACGCGCTGGAGGCGCTCGGCATCAAGATCGAGACAGCACACCATGAGGTGGCACCAGGACAACACGAGATTGACTTTGAGTACTCTGACGCCTTGAGCACCGCAGACAGCGCAACCACATTTAAGTACGCGGTAAAGGAGATTGCCAAGCAGCATGGCCTTTATGCGAGCTTCATGCCAAAGCCGATCTACGGCATCAACGGATCTGGCATGCACGTGCACCAGAGCCTTGCATCACTCAAGACAGGGAAGAACGTCTTCTACGACGGAAAAGATAAGTACGGACTCAGTGAGATCGGTAAGTGGTACATGGCGGGCGTCTTGAAGCATGCGCGCGCCATGATCGCACTCCTCGCGCCAACGGTGAACTCGTACAAGCGGCTCGTTCCTGGATACGAGGCGCCGACGTATCTGGTCTGGGGTCGACGCAATCGATCCGCGCTGATCCGCGTGCCAATGATCTCTGCGGGTCGCTCCGTGGAGGGGACGCGCATGGAGCTGCGCTGCCCAGACCCATCCGCCAATCCGTACCTAGCATTCGCGGTGATGATCGCCGCGGGCCTCGATGGCATTGAGAAGAAGATGTCGCTGCCAGAACCGGTGGAAGAGTCGCTCTACGAGATGGACGCGGTGCGCGTGGCGCAGCACGGCATTCGCGAACTACCAGGGAGCCTGGAGGAGGCAATCAACGAAATGAAGGCCGACCCAGTGGTCACGGGCGCCTTGGGGGATCACGTCCTCACCCACTTCCTGGACGCCAAGCAGGCGGAGTGGGACGCCTACCGTACCCACGTCTCCGATTGGGAGTTGCAGCGCTACCTCGAGCAGTACTAGTGATGCGAATCACGCCATGGGGAATCAGGTAGAATCCTCCTAACAATTAGACAACAGTCCCCAGGTGCATGAGGGGAAAGACCAATGAGATTCGTTGCAGCGCTAGTCGCAGCCATCCTCGTTGGCGGCACAGCGGCGCTCCTACCTCGGTCCCTGTATACGTCAGTCAACGGGGAGATTGATAACGCCTGGGTTCACCGCGTCAACGAAGACGATGCGTTGAACTTCAACGCAGCTGCCGAGGCCGAAGGCCAGGGGCAGCCGTACCTCTTCTCCCCGAGCCGCCAATTTGAGCCAAGGCTTGTGCGTTCCGAGCTCGGCGACTACCACGACCGGTCCGACGATTTCACTCTCACCCTTGCACCCCTTGCCGCAGCGGGATCAGTTAGAGGCGCCGAGCGCGCGGGGGAGCCGAACGATCCGTATTGGATCGACCAGTGGAACTTGGCAGCGAACCCAGGGGTTGGGATTGACCTGCTGGAGGCCTGGCGCTGGGGACGGGGGGAGGGGGCGGTGATTGCGGTGGTGGACACTGGCATCGTCCCACAGTCGGAGTTCCGCGGACGGATCTTGCCTGGGTATGACTTTGTCAGCAACGTGCTGGTGGCCAACGATGGGGACGGCCGTGATGCGGACCCCCGCGATCCTGGTGACTGGGTAACCGAGACTGAGGCAGAAAGCGGAAAGTTTTTTGAAGGGTGCGATGCAGACGAATCTAGTTGGCATGGGACGCACGTGGCAGGGATTGCACTCGCCGCTGCAAACAATGAACGTGGCATCACGGGGATTGCACCACGTGCAAAGCTCCTCCCCGTTCGTGCGCTTGGTAAGTGCGGAGGTACTGAGCGCGACCTTGTGGATGCGTTGCGCTGGGCGGGTGGGCTCCGGCCCTTAGATGCTCCAAGAAATCGGAACGTTCCAAGAAATCGGAACCCTGCAAACATCATCAACCTCTCCCTAGGCGGGCTTGGTCAGTGTGGCAGCGCACTTCAGAACGCAATTGATGAGCTTTCAGCACGCGAGATCATTGTGGTGGTCGCCGCTGGGAATGATGCAATTTCTGCGGAAGGCTTTACGCCAGCCAACTGCGAAAACACTCTGACGGTCGCAGCAACGGACAACGCTGGTCAACGAGCACCGTATTCAAATTACGGCGCGTACGTTCAGCTTTCAGCCCCTGGTGGCACTAGCGGCGCGGGCGTGTTGAGCACGATTGATCGCGGTCGAAAGCGTCCAAAAGGGGCAGCTCTTGGACGCGCAGCTGGAACCAGCATGGCCGCTCCGCATGTGGCCGGCACGCTCGCGATTGCTCGCGGCCTTGACCGATCAATCAGCAGCCTAGAACTTCTAAGTTTGCTGCGTGACCACCTCGCCCCATTTACACCAAACAGTGTGGAGTATGGATGTGATACCCCAGAGTTCTGCGGCGCAGGCTTCCTTGATGCTGGGGTCTTCATCACCGCTCTTCAGAGCCGTCCCACCGCGATCATTGAAGCGACAGTGCTTGAGCAGGTACAAGTTGACGAGTCGGTAGAGTTCAGCATCGCCGTAGACGGTGAAGCAGTGTTGCCTGAACTCTTCACGCCGACCGTGTGTGCCGTTGAGGGCACCACCGTCATCGGACTCGCCCGAGGCATCTGTAAAATGGAAGTGAATCTCCCGAGCACTGCACAGCGAAAAGGCGTGTCGCAACAATTCTTGATCAGGGTGACCGGCTTCAACCCTGCGCTAAGCGTCCTCGCACCAGGCAGCATGCGCATTGGCGATAAGGTTCCACTCAACGCCACCGTAGACAGCGGCGGCACGCTCACCTACAAGAGCCGCACCCCAAGGGTCTGCAAAGTCGGCAGTGCTGGCCGCGTCACCGCCCTCTCCCGCGGCACCTGCCGCGTGCGTATCAACGTGTCCGCCAACGGCGACTACGAAGAAGGGAAGTTGGTGGTCTCCACCACCGTGACGCGCTAGTTACAGTCTGGCCCGTCTCCGCAGGCGATAATGCAGAAACTCATTTGGCGGTCAACGACAGTAAGGCCCATTTGAACCGTCTTCTGGCGCGCCTATCCATGTTGCTGGCGGTGGGAAGTCTGATGGGTACCACGGCATTGCCTCTGGCGGCCAGCATGGATGAGCAAACGCCGCATCCGCTGGGTTCGCCGCAAACCAAGCTCGGTCGCTTGCCTCTTGGGTGGCAGCCCATTCTGCTACCTCTTTATCCGTCAACCCTGAGAGCCACGAGTTAAAAACTTCAGGCCTTTCTTCAGGCTCTTCGGGGCTTATCTCAGCGGGCGGCGGTATAGAACCAGGATCGCGCTCTTCCGCAAGCTCATCTGGACTCAAGTCGCAGTAGGGAATGATCAAATTTCTCATCCATGTCGGGAGGTCCATGGTGGTGACGTCGGGCCCGACCTCGACTCGTGGCGCCCACGGGCGCAGACTCCCCTCCTCAAGGCTTAGACCTGGTTCGTTTCTCGCAATCTCTTCAATGAGGGCGGATTCAAACTTGGCTTGCTCGCCCTGCCACCAGCCAGGCCGCATCTCCTCCACGGTCTTGCCGTTCCAGTTTACCCCGCATCCATTTGTTGTGGTTGGCGTTTCAAAGAGAGCAACCGGCGCCTCCTCAATGGGGGCGATACTCCCTTGGGGGTCGTTCGCAACATCCTCGTCAAAACAGGTACGAACAGCGACGAGCTCGCCCGAATCGGACATGGTGTAGAAGTCCTCAATCGGTGCGCCAATCACCTCCGCGCCGTCTAGAAGGGTCATGACGATCGTGACCTCACCGCGCGTCCCCTCATAGACCTGCAGGCAGAATTCCGATGCGCCTTCAGGAGGAGATGAACCGTCTTCCCAAACAAAGGCTACGGCCCGAGCCTTGGTGTAATTGCCCGCGCTGGCGCTCATGACTGAAGGGGCAAAGAGGAATGACGTCGTGGCTACCCCGATCACGATCCCGCTGATCACCAAAGCCACACGGTTCATGGGTGGATCGTACTACCGAGGGCAGCTCGTGAACAACCGGTGTCGAGCGATGCTGAATCGGTACGGCGCGTATGCGGCGTCACAGCGAGCATTCGCCGCGATGGAGGCGTGCCTGGATGTCTTGGAGCCGTAGGGTCGCAGCGTGCAGGGCGTGGTCCCTGTGCCCGCGCGTCGTCGTGCGGGGGGAGGGGGGTGGCCTCTCCCTTCAACGGGGGGCGCGCGCCCGCGCCCGTGCCCGCAGACGCAGAGAAGCGTGAGCGGAGAGGCATCGGCTATCCTTCCCTCCCGTCGACGTACGGGATCGGTCGGGGCGTAGCGCAGCTTGGTAGCGCGCGTCGTTCGGGACGACGAGGTCGGAGGTTCAAATCCTCTC
>Ga0315899_10005135_pt1 | contig 14152 bp, 11 predicted proteins | sample LakEriMetagenome_2_FD_203518 | JGI IMG/M metagenome (GOLD analysis project Ga0315899, IMG submission 203518) | Freshwater fungal communities from buoy surface, Lake Erie, Ohio, United States - Buoy 4 MA112 | ecosystem: Environmental > Aquatic > Freshwater > Lake | place: USA: Lake Erie, Ohio... | reverse complement strand
CCCAGCTCAAGTAACACCATGGACCGGTCCTGTTCAAAACACCAAAGGCATCGTGGTGGTTCAGTGGGATGGAAGCGGTAGCGGAGGCCATTTCGGTCTGGCCAATCTCACACAAAATCAACTGTCGTTGGGAGCGCAGGCTTTCCAGCTGCTCAATCAGCGCAACCCCAGCCATAATGCGCTCGACACACTCCAAATGGTGTTGGCTCATGAGATGGGACATTTTTATGGAATGCTGGCGCACTCGCGACGCTGTATTGATGTTTTGTCTTACTACAACGATGGCAAGGGTGGGCAATGTTACGCACGAGACCCCAGCTTGTTAAAGCAGTTTCCTGAATACCGTTCTTCCCTACCCACGGCCTGTGATATTCAACGCTGCAAAATACTCAACCGTATTCCCTAAACAGCGTGTTGGCTATTCTCGATAGTCTGCACGTTCAATAGCCTGTTGCGCATACCAGCCGATACGACCCTCAGGATCCATGCGCGTTATATCGTCCAGAGCAACACGCAATAACTCATTTTGCTGCTCTAGCAAATAAACACGATTTCTCAAATTGCTGGCATCAAGCCATGAGCCTACAGCACTAATCAAGCGGGCTATTAAATAACTCCAGTTAGGCATGATCTATGGTCGGTAGTTTAGTGCAGCATCAGTGTACCGCGACTAAAGGCAGCTTCCATTTGCGCCAGGCTTACAGCTACGGACTGCTACTAAAAATCACGTATTTTTTATAACGGACTAATGCAAGCTAAGTTTTATTTTGTTTTAGTGAGTGCAAGGTCACTGTCTGTCAGGGTATGAAGAAATGAAACCAGATCATCAATTTCCTGCTCTGACAATGCGGGTTGTTGACCAGGTTTACGGTCGTAGGGTGCCTCATTAACATTGATATTTTTTCGATGTACTAACGGCTGATCATTAAATTTTTGTACTTTGCCATTCTCTACGGGATACCACTCCTGCGGATGGGTATCGCGACTGACATAGAAAGCCACAGCGTCGCGCAAATTCTTGATTTGACCATTATGAAAAAAAACCTTGCGCGTAGCAACATTACGCAGGGTAGGCACTTTGAATTTTCCGCACTCTGATGGCATAGCCGCTCTACCTTTACGACCCGAGTTGCACAAACCCAGATCAAATCGGTTTTTGTCTGCGTTGGCTGCAATGCTATCGTTACGAGGTATGCCCAACGCATCGTACGTAAAGTCCGTAAATAACGGTGAGCTTCCATCAGCCGCCAGTTCACCAGGATGGCACGCTGCACAGTTAGCTCGTTTTTCTTCATTAAATAGTTTTAAGCCCCGCATCTCGCTGGGTGTAAGTTGTGCCTTGCCTGCCAAATACAGATCATATTTAGAGTCGAATGGATGAAACTCTACTGCCTGAAGCTGATATTGCTCTAATGCGTTTCCTAAATTTGCAAACGCCGTATCAACATCGTTAAGGCTCTGTTCACCATAAATTTTTCTAAACGCAGATGCGTATGCTGACAGCCGTAGTTTCTCGACTACGCGTTCACGTGTACCGTTAGCCATTTCGTTGGCTGCCAATAAAGGACGTTCAGCCTGTGCTGCAAGCGTTTCAGCACTGCCATCATGATTAAAGCCGCCGGATGGGGTTCCTTCATGATTAAAACTAAACGCAGGTGTTTTACTGAGATAGCGTAGCGATGGAACCGCTCGCGTACCCGGCTGATCAAAATTTATTCCACCCAGCTGAACAGACAACGCATTGGGTTGCGCGTGTGCGTGATCAGGCGAATGGCAGCTTGCACAGGATTGTTTGCCAGAGGCAGACAGGGAGGCATCATGAAATATCAACTCACCCAACTCGACAGCCGTTTTAGGTAATGTAACGTTAGCGGTATGAGGTGTTTTTTCGCAGGCGGCCAGGATCACAGCAACCGTAATCATTGCCAGCGTGCGAAAAACAAAACCATTTATTGCGAACATAATTAAGATATTGGATTAATAGCTAGTCACCAAGATTAATTTTAGCAATTTTGATCAAACTGAGTGCATAACCCCTCGGGAACAACGCTGCAAGCACGCCTTCGGCTTGCGTTATACTGAGAAGTGGTTTTTTCTTGCCGAACTGGCACCCTTCTTCCTACGGTGATTCATGGATACTGTGCCCCTGTGGGTGCAACTGTCAGCTCTCATTACATTGACTCTGATATCTGCTTTTTTTGCGATTTCTGAGACTGCTCTGCTGTCGTTGAACCGACACCGTATCAAACACCTCGCACGTAGAGGATCACGGCTAGCAGTAATGACACTCTGGTTGCTTGATCATACCGATCGGGTATTGTCATTAATACTTATCGCTAATACGCTGCTCAATGCATTAATTACCGCATTGGTGACATCGATTGCTATTTCAGCGTTTGGCAACAACCAAGAAGTCATTACTATTGCTACCGCTGTGGTGGCATTTTTCTTGATCGTCTTTGCAGAGATCACTCCCAAAGTAATAGGCGCTACCTATCCTGAGCGGATTGCACTACCTGCTTCGGTCATCATCAAACCGTTAATATTGCTAGCTCGCCCAGTCATTTGGTTTGTAAATTTGTTTGTACGCGGATTGTTGTCCTTGATGCGCCTGCGTACAGGTCAGGATGTGCGTGATCAACGCCTTTCACCTGAAGAGCTGCGCTCTATGGTTCTTGAGGGCGGTAACTTTATCCCTGTAAAGCACAAAAGTATTTTGCTTAATTTATTCGATCTTGAAACAGTCACTGTTGAAGATGTAATGACGCCGCGCGCGCAAATTGAAGCACTCAATTTAGCTGTGCCAGTCGCAGAAATAAAGCATCAACTAACCACCTGCTATCACAATAAATTGCTGGTATTTGAAGGTGAAATAAATCATATCGTTGGGATACTGCATGTACGCAAAGCCATGGCCCTGCTGAATCAGGAAGACGAACTAACGATAGATCATTTTCGCCAATTACTAACACCGCCTTATTTCATTCCCGCAGAAACCAACCTCTTTACGCAGCTCCAGTATTTTCAGGAAAACTATGAGCGACTAGGCATCATTGTGGATGAGTATGGTGAGGTACAAGGCCTGGTCACTCTGGACGATATCATTGAAGAAATGGTTGGTGAATTTACTACCTCTACGCCAGGAGCTACCCGCGGCGATCAGTTTGGCTGGAGTAGTCAGGGCGATTGCCTGCTGGAGGGGAGCACGTCTTTACGCGAAGTTAACAAACGCTTGGGACTTGATCTGCCGATCGACGGACCAAAAACATTGAATGGGCTACTACTAGAAACACTGCAAGACATACCCGAGGCCAGTGTGAGCTTAAAAATTGCCGGTATAGTTATTGAAATTGTGCAAGTTCAAGAGCACACCATACGCATGGTTAAACTCTTTCGACCTTAATCATTCTTCAAATCTTCCTACAAATCTTCTCTTCAGATTTATCGGGCTACCTGTTGTAGCTTCGCATCAGCAAGGTCCGTCTGCAGCAGATCTGGACCTTGCTCTTTATCTGACATCACCTACCTCGACCATCGCGAACAGTGCTCACGCATCATTCGGGCGCCGCTTAGACTTTCGTTGATAGGAAACTCATGTCCATTACCATTCCGTCACAGGTTGCCAACTTTGGAAACTCGTCAGGTTTGGCACGCGTATTATTGCAGGCCAGCTTAGTCAATGATATCCAACTCGAGTCAATTCAACGTACCAGCGCTTCGGAAAAAATTTCTTTTGTCGATGCTCTCATCAAAAATGGCGTGTTGAGCGCAGACACTGTCGGCGAATTTTGCGCAAAAACCTTCGGCTATCCCTTGCTTGATGTTTCTGCAGTTGATGCCACTGCCTTACCGCAAAAACTAATTGACCCTAAATTAATACTCAACCAAAACGTAATTGCTCTGTCACGGCGTGGCGATAAAATTTACTTGGGTATGGCTGACCCTACACAGCAACAAATTATTGATCAGATTAAATTTCAAACCGGCTTGGCGGTCGAACCTATTGTTGTCCTTTTTCCCCAATTACAAGAACTCATACGAAAAACTTCACAAAGCGCAGAGCAAAATCTTACTGATTTCATTGGCGATGATTTTGAAAATGTGGCCCTAGTTAATGAAGATGAAAATACAGGCGAATCTGAACCTGGCGGGAGCGAAATTGATGATGCGCCGGTGGTTCGATTTTTACAAAAAATATTAACGGATGCGATAAATATACGAGCATCTGATCTTCATTTTGAACCTTTCGAAAAATTCTATCGCATACGTTTTCGTGTCGATGGTGTTTTACGTGACATCGCTCAACCACCACTTGCCATCAAAGAAAAACTTGCATCGCGTATCAAAGTTATTTCCAGACTAGATATTTCAGAAAAACGCGTCCCGCAAGATGGACGCATGAAATTACAAGTCTCAAGTACACGCAGTATTGATTTTCGTGTTTCTACATTACCGACTTTGTTTGGTGAAAAAATTGTTATGCGCATACTTGACGGCAGTCAGGCGCAGCTGGGCATCGATGCGCTGGGCTATGATGCCGATCAAAAAAAATTATTACTAGATGCCATAAACCGGCCTTATGGCATGGTGCTAGTGACTGGGCCGACTGGTTCTGGCAAAACCGTCTCTTTATATACCTGTCTTAATTTATTAAACAAACCTGGCATTAACATCGCCACAGCTGAGGACCCGGCAGAAATTAATCTTCCCGGCGTCAATCAAGTCAACATCAATGAGCGAGCAGGACTTACTTTTCCTGTTGCGCTGCGCGCGTTTTTACGTCAAGACCCGGACATCATCATGGTTGGCGAAATCCGCGATCTAGAAACTGCAGATATCGCCATTAAAGCAGCGCAGACAGGTCATATGGTGCTCTCGACCTTGCATACCAATGACGCTCCCTCAACCCTTACCCGGCTTTTAAACATGGGGGTTGCAGCATTTAACATTGCCGCCGCTGTTAATTTGATTACAGCACAACGACTGGCGCGGCGGCTTTGCAGCTGCAAACAGCCTGTCGATCTGCCTATCGATATGTTACTCAATGCGGGATTCACCGAATCACAACTCGATGGATCGCCTTTGTACCGTGCTGTGGGCTGTGAGCATTGCAGCGGTAGTGGCTATAAAGGACGTGTCGGCGTGTATCAGGTCATGCCCATCACTGAAGCTATCGAAAGCATCATCCTGGCGCATGGTACAGCTCTCGAAATCGAAGCTCAGGCACGACGCGAAGGTGTACGCACATTGCGTGAGGCGGGTCTTTTAAAAGTAAAGCAAGGATTAACCTCGCTAGAAGAAATTATCAGCTGTACCAATCATTGATCACCTTAGTTAATAAATTCCAATGCGGGAGTATCAAATGACACCAGCGAGTCCATCTCAAGCAAGCAACGTCAATGAACTAATTTTTGTATGGGAAGGCAAAGACAAAAATGGACGAGTCGTTCAGGGTGAAATGCGTGCTGCAGGTGCCGAGCGAGTCAATTTGCTGCTTCGTCGCCAAGGCTTAACTGCTATCAGTGTCAAGAAAAAAGCCACCGTACGACAACGCCGAATCAAGGAAAAAGATATTTGTATTTTTACCCGTCAACTAGCTACTATGCTCAAATCCGGTGTGCCGCTGTTACAAGCCTTTGATATTGTCGCTCGTGGACACAGCAATCCATCCGTAGCGCGCTTATTGTGGGATGTGCGAGCACACGTTGAAACTGGTTCGAGTTTGTCACAATCACTTCGGCGTTTTCCGGCTTATTTTGATGCTCTGTTTTGCAATCTGGTGGCCGCTGGCGAGCAGGCCGGCATACTCGATGATGTATTAGCCCGACTAGCCACCTACAAAGAAAAAACGCTTGCTCTCAAAGGAAAAATTCGCGCTGCTATGTTTTATCCTGCTGCCGTTTTAGCAGTTGCATTTATTGTGACTGCTGCCATCATGATTTGGGTGGTTCCTGCATTTAAAAATGTCTTTGAAAGTTTTGGTGCTGAGCTCCCCTTACCTACCCAATTTGTCATTTGGCTTTCCGATCATTTTGTTAGTTACTGGTATTTGATTTTTGGTGGTGTCTCGCTAAGCTCATTTCTTTTCGTTCGGACATGGAAGCGCTCACCCGCTCTGCAAGCCACTACTGATCGTTGGTTACTGCAACTGCCTTTGTTTGGTGAGATCGTGCGCAAAGCTGTTATAGCGCGCTGGACTCGCACGCTTTGCACTATGTTTTCTGCAGGAGTTCCCTTGGTAGAATCGCTTGATTCTGTTGGTGGTGCATCAGGTAACGCAGTCTATGTCGATGCCACGCGACGTATCACTGCGGCTGTTAAGAGTGGCACTAGTTTGACTATGGCCATGCAGAACACGCTAATGTTTCCGTCTATGGTCACGCAAATGGTCGCTATTGGAGAGGAATCTGGCGCTTTAGATCAGATGCTGCGCAAGGTCGCTGAATTTTATGAAGACGAAGTCGATACCGCCGTTGCTTCGTTAGCATCCTTAATGGAACCCATCATTATGGTTATTTTGGGTGGCTTAATTGGTGGATTGGTCGTTGCCATGTATCTTCCCATCTTCAAACTGGGTTCGGTGGTGTAAAGAGAGTCGGTCTTACTATGAATGATGTGTTTTTTACTTTTCTGGCAGCACCCTCCGGCAACCTGTCTGCATCAGTGCTCTGGTGTCTGATCGGTCTTGTTGTGGGCAGTTTCCTCAACGTGGTGATCTACCGTATACCCATCATGATGCAGCGCGAATCAGAAAATTATCTCGCTCTGGAAAATGATCAGCCCGCGCCCCATGCCGATCGCTACAACCTGGTCTTGCCCGGCTCGGCTTGCACTAGTTGTGGTCACACGCTTGCATTCACAGACAACATCCCCGTGCTGAGCTTTATCTGGCTTAAGGGTCGCTGCCGCTACTGTAAAGCCCGTTTATCGTGGCGCTATCCAGCCGTCGAATTGTTGACGGCAATATTGTCGGCGGTCGTGATTTGGCAGCTAGGCAGTGGAATCGCGGGTGTATCGGCCTTGCTTTTCTTGTGGGCTCTGATCGCCATGAGTTTCATCGATCTCGATACGCAACTGCTTCCAGATGAATTAACACTGCCCTTGATGTGGCTGGGTTTGCTAGTCAATCTTGAGGGTACGTTTATTCCCCTGCGCGATGCAGTGCTGGGAGCTGCAGCAGGTTATTTGTCGCTTTGGCTGGTGTATTGGATGTTTCGTGCAGTGACGGGTAAAGAAGGCATAGGATACGGTGATTTCAAGTTGCTGGCGGCCCTGGGCGCCTGGATGGGCTGGATGATGCTTCCACTCATCGTACTGCTGTCTTCGGCTGTTGGCGCCACCTTCGGCATCGTAATGATTGCTCTTAAGCGCCATCAGCGTGATCGCCCTATACCCTTTGGGCCGTTTCTTGCCGCGGCAGGTTTGCTGGCCTTGTTATTTGGCCAGTCCTTTATAGATGCATGGCTTGCATACGCATGAGTATCCGTATCAACATACTGACGCAATGACTGACTCATTCAAAAAATTTTCCGTGGGGCTGACTGGCGGTATAGGCAGCGGCAAATCGGCCGTGGCCACGCTTTTTAGCGACCGCGGAGCCAGTATTATTGATACCGATGCCGTATCCCACGAGCTTACTGCTGCTGGCGGCGATGCCATGCCCGAGATCGCAAGGATTTTTGGTAATGTATTTTTGACATCAGAGGGCGCTTTGAATCGCGCTGCTATGCGCGAACTGGTATTTACAGATCACGCCGCCCGTGGACAACTAGAATCACTACTGCACCCGCTAATTTCACAAAAAACTCGCGCACTTGCCAACCAGGCTAACGGCCCGTATCTGATGTTCGTGGTGCCCTTACTGGTCGAATCTGGCCGCTGGAAAGACAGAGTTGACCGTATTCTTGTCGTAGACTGCAACGAAGAACTGCAAATTGAGCGTGTGATGCGCCGCAACCATCTCTCGGATCAACAAGTACGCGCCATCATGGCCACCCAAGTCAGCCGCACCCTCAGGCTGGCCGCAGCTGACGATGTTCTTGTTAACGATCGCTCTCTTGAGACGCTGGCAAAGGAAGTTGAACGCCTGCATCAGCACTACCTGCGGCTAGCCCAACAAAAACAATCGAGTACTTAAACACAAAATCGTAACAATAAGCAGCAGGATGTTTGTATTTTCGGAGCGCATGGGTCAGAATCACGGTATTCACTTATGCTCGCGAGGAACGCTGCCTTGATCGTTTACGAATACCCGTTCAATGAGCGTATTCGCACGCTGCTGCGGCTTGAAGACTTGTACGACAAGTTCAAGTTCTTTGTTGTCCAGGATAATCCCCTGCAACACCATGTGGCACTCGCGACTATCTACGAAATGCTCGAAGTAGCCGGCAGGGCAGATCTCAAATCGGATTTGTTGCAAGAATTAGAACGCCAAAAACAAACGCTACTGGGTTTCAAGTCCAATCCCAATGTAGAAAGTAGTCGCCTCAACGAGATTCTTTCGGATATAGAACGAACCAGCGCCGCCCTAATCGGAATACAAGGCAAAACCGGCCAACACATACGCGAGAACGAATGGCTCATGAGCATACGCGGGCGCACCATTATTCCCGGCGGCGCTTGCGAATTCGATCTGCCTTCTTACCACGCGTGGCAACAACAATCGACTGAACAACGCCGTGCTGACATCAATCAATGGTTTGCACCACTTGAACCACTGTTTGCCGCCATCAACATTATTTTGCGCTTGCTGCGCGAGTCTGGCCGCGCCACAAATATCGTGGCAGTAGCCGGCAGCTTCCAGCAAATGTTGCAAGGTCGTACCTATCAGCTGCTGCGCGTGAGCATAGACCAGAGTCTGGGTGCCATTCCTGAAATTTCAGCTAACAAATACGTACTCTGGATACGCTTTACCAGCCAGGGTGGCGACATGAAGCCCAAGGCTTACGAGGGTGATGTGCCGTTTGAACTAACGCTGTGTAATTTCTGATAAATCACTCACATGGTTACTGTTGTTGATTGCCCGACCTGTGCCAGCAAGGTTGAATGGAACGAATCCAATCGCTGGCGTCCGTTTTGTTCCGAGCGCTGCAAGCAAATTGATCTTGGTGCGTGGGCAGAAGAAAAATACATCATTCCAGGCGATGCCCCTCCCGATGATCTCGATCCCGATAACACGCTCTGAAGCTAACTTGGGAATTTTCGCTACACCGACCTAGTACCACAGACAGACAATCAGAGGCCACCTGTAGTGGACCATACCTCTGATTATTCATACTCACTGATCTCGAAACCAACGACGATCAGAGAGTCTAACCAAAAAAACTTAGCTTAGTTGGAAACACAATTAAAGAAAAAGATTTACTTCAAAGCTATTTACAATCAAGTAGTCAAAACAGAATAACTTTGACTAGTGCATTCAAATTAATTAAACAACAAATTGAAACTCCCTCAGGGACTATCGTTATCCCTGCTGAAATATCGCCCTCTATAGGGTCTGCCGCTACCCAAAATATCCAAATACAATGGGAGCCTTAACAACCGTTTGTAAAGCGCAATTGATCTAGCCATTCAATCAATGGGATCGTGGCTGGCAATAAAGGGGTAAGTGCAACTTCACCTTGCCACGCCAGCTGCTGACCTTCCAGTGCACGCGGCTCACCGCGCCAGTCACGACTGATATAAAAATGCAGTCGAACATGCGCATGTGGGTACACATGCTCAACACCACACCACGGTTCGGCAGATAGAATGTGCACTGCAATTTCTTCGGCAAACTCTCGTTGCAATGCGTCGAAAATACGTTCACCCGGCTCGACTTTACCGCCGGGGAATTCCCAATAGCCTGCAAACGGCTTACCCTCAGGTCGAGACGCGAGCAAGACCTCGCCATTGGGTTTCATCAGTATGCCTACCGCCACATCAATAGGAGAGGGCGTAGTCATGATGGCAGAATCTGCTGCGGTATCGCTCGTCTTCATCTAGGTTGCGTGCTTACCTGCCCAGTCGCGCGCGAATTGCCAGGCGATGCGTCCCGAACGCGAGCCGCGCTGTAGTGCCCAACGCAAGGCTTCAGGTTCAGCCTCGGCAAATTGCGCATTAGCGATACCGAAGTGGCGCAACCAATGGCGAACGATATCGAGATAATCATCCTGACGGAAGGGATAAAAAGATAACCACAAGCCAAAGCGCTCAGAGAGAGAAATTTTTTCTTCTACCGTTTCACCCGGATGCAAGTCACCATCATCGACATGACGATAGCCTTCGTTATCTGACATGCGCTCGGGTAGCAAATGACGTCGGTTAGACGTGGCATAAATCAGCACATTGTCTGATTGCGCCGAGATACTGCCATCCAACGCGACCTTGAGTGCTTTGTAGCCGCTCTCGCCTTCTTCAAATGACAAATCATCACAAAAAATAATAAATCGTTCTGGACGCTCAGCTACTAAATCAACGATATCGGGCAGGTCAACTAAGTGTTCTTTATCGACTTCTATCAAACGCAAACCCTGTTGAGCAAATTGAACCAAGCAGGCTTTGATGAGCGACGATTTTCCAGTACCACGCGCACCAGTTAGCAGCACATTATTTGCCGGCTTACCGCTGATGAATTGCTGCGTGTTTTGTTCTATCTGCTGTTTTTGTATGGCGATGTTATGCAAATCATCCAAGCGTATGCGCGAAGGATGAGCGACTGCACTGAGATACCCACGCTGATCTCTGCCTACACGCCAGCGAAATGCATCCGCAGACCAGTCTATTTCTGGAGGACGTGCGGGCAGCATGGCCTCAACGCGTGCCAAAACCGATTCAGCACGATGTAAAAAATTTTCAAGCTCATTCATAATTAAGATCGATAGTCAGCGTTAATGGATACATAGTCATGCGAAAGATCGCACGTCCAGATGGTGGCGTTAGCGGTGCCACGCGCAAGCGTCACTCTCACGGTTATTTCGCTTTGCTTCATGACGTGCTGACCATCGTGTTCTTGATAGTCAGGATGGCGGCCACCTTGTTTAGCAACCCATACATCATCCAGATACAAATTAATCTGATTCACATCCAGATCAGTCACTCCGGCATAACCGATGGCTGCCAATATGCGGCCCAAGTTTGGATCAGAAGCAAAGAACGCTGTTTTAACCAAGGGTGAATGACCTATGGCATAGGCAATTTTGCGGCACTCCTCAGCATCGCGCCCTTGCTCTACACGCACGGTAATAAATTTTGTAGCACCTTCACCGTCACGCACTATCATCTGCGCAAGTTCTTGCGACAACGCTGTCACGGCATCAGCTAAAGCGCTGTACTCGGCACTAGCAACATCATTAACTTCAAGCTCGCCTGCACCTGTCGCTATCAACATGAACGAATCATTGGTTGATGTATCGCCATCGATTGTGATGCAATTAAACGATGCATCAGCAGCATGCTTAACTAACGTTTGTAATACAGGCTGAGAAATTTTTGCATCACAGGCCATAAAGCCCAGCATAGTCGCCATGTTCGGCTTGATCATGCCTGCGCCTTTGGAGATGCCCGTCATCGTGACACGCTTGCCTGCGATAGTGACAACCCGCGACGCCGCTTTAGGTTGTGTATCGGTGGTCATGATGGCTTCGGCAGCACCAAACCAATTGTCTTCTTTTAAATTAGCTATAGCCGCTGGCAAGCCTGCCACCAATTTTTCTAGCGGTAGTGGTTCCAAAATAACGCCGGTAGAAAATGGTAATACCTGACCTGCATCACAACCTAGCAGCTTGGCCAGCGCAGCGCAGGTGGCATTCGCACTCGCTAAACCCGCTACGCCAGTGCCAGCATTTGCATTGCCTGTATTAACGACTAACGCGACTATAGGATGGCTAGCAGCCAAATGGGCTTGCGAGACCTGCACCGGGGCCGCACAAAATCGATTGGTAGTGAATACGCCGGCCACGGTAGCACCGGGCACTAATTTCATAATCAGCAAATCTTTGCGGCCCGGTTTTTTAATACCCGCTTGCGCATAGCCTAGTTGTATGCCAGGCACGGGTTTAAGTTGGGCACGATCAGGAAGGGGTGAATTGACAGCCATGATCTGTAATCTTCAGAGTAAAAATAAGAATTGTAGGGCTTTAAAAAAACCAAGGCCCCAGTAATTGCCGGGGCCCTGGCTAGCGTTACCTTCTCGCTACTAGCGAACTACGATCAACCTAACTTACCGTGGCACTGTTTATACTTTTTACCGCTACCGCAAGGACATGGGTCATTACGTCCCACCTTGGGTAAATCATTGACTTGCGGTGCGTTGGCGCGGTCTGCGGCAGGTGGTAAAGATAGCAATTCTTCAGGCGCCAAATTTGGATTGAAATCGGCATGCTGGTAATTGATATTTTCCATGTGCGAGCGCGCCAACTCTTCCTCGGCAGCGATGATTTCTTCCTGTGATTGCACGCGCACAGTCATGACCGTACGCACGACATCATTGCGTATCAAATCCAGCATGTTGGAAAACAGCTCAAAGGCTTCACGCTTGTATTCTTGCTTAGGATTTTTCTGTGCATAGCCTCGTAAATGTATGCCTTGGCGCAGATGATCCAATGCAGCCAGATGCTCACGCCAATGCGAATCCATACTCTGCAACATGACATTACGCTCAAAACCACCAAACGCTTCTTGTGTGACCAGCTCTACTTTTGCGTTATGCACAGCATCCGCAGCGTCTAACAGACGATGAAGTAATTCCTCCTCTGTTAAGGTCGGCTCATCCTTGAGTAGCTGGGTGAATGACAGGTTGAGCTGCCATTCAGTAGCCAGTTGAGCATCCAAGCCAGCTAAATCCCACTGCTCTTCCATGGATTCAGGTGGCACATGCTGCTGAAACAATTCGGTGAATACGCCATGACGCAACGACTGGCTGATCTCAGACATGTCCCGCGCTTCGAGTAATTCATTGCGCTGGGTATAAATGACTTTACGCTGATCGTTGGCGACATCATCGTACTCGAGCAATTGTTTACGTATATCGAAGTTGCGTGCTTCTACTTTGCGTTGCGCTGATTCGATAGAGCGCGAAACGATACCCGCTTCTATAGGCTCATCTTCGGGCATATTCAAACGTTCCATTACTGCGCGTACTCGGTCTCCAGCAAAGATGCGCAGTAACGGATCATCTAGCGACAAATAGAAACGCGATGAACCCGGATCGCCTTGACGGCCCGAACGACCACGCAACTGATTATCTATCCGGCGTGATTCATGACGCTCTGTACCTATAATGTGCAAACCACCTGCAGCCACCACTTGCTCGTGGAGTGACTGCCATTCGTCACGCAGTTGCTGGGCGCGTTGATCTTTATCAGCCTGGGACAACGAAGTATCAGCATCAATGAGTTGTACTTGTTTATCCACATTGCCACCCAAAACAATGTCGGTACCACGACCGGCCATGTTGGTCGCAATCGTAATCATTTTAGGGCGACCTGCCTGAGCGATAATCTCTGCCTCACGCGCGTGCTGTTTGGCGTTGAGTACGTTATGCGGCAAGCCTGCTTGCGTGAGCATGTCAGAAAGTAATTCGGAGTTTTCTATGGAGGTGGTACCCACGAGCACAGGCTGCCCACGCTCGTAACAATCACGAATATCCGCTATGACAGCACGATACCTACCCGCAGCATTTTTAAAGACTTGGTCTTGCTTGTCTGTGCGCCGACTCGGCCGATTTGGTGGAATAACTACTGTTTCAAGGCTGTAGATTTCCTGGAATTCATAGGCTTCGGTATCAGCTGTACCTGTCATGCCGGCCAGCTTGCCGTACATGCGGAAATAATTTTGGAAGGTGATTGACGCTAGCGTTTGGTTTTCGTGCTGTATGCGCACGCCTTCTTTGGCTTCAACTGCTTGGTGCAAACCTTCTGACCAGCGACGACCCGTCATCAATCGTCCCGTAAATTCATCAACGATCACGACTTCATCGTTTTGCACTACGTATTGCTGATCTTTATGGAACAGCGTGTGCGCACGTAATGCGGCATACAAATGATGAATCAAGCTGATGTTGGCAGCGTCATATAACGACGCGCCTTCCGGTAGCAGACCCATTTCGGTGAGTATGCGTTCAGCTTTTATATGTCCGTCTTCGGTCAACAGGACAGTATTGGCTTTTTCATCT
>Ga0315899_10005134_pt1 | contig 14153 bp, 10 predicted proteins | sample LakEriMetagenome_2_FD_203518 | JGI IMG/M metagenome (GOLD analysis project Ga0315899, IMG submission 203518) | Freshwater fungal communities from buoy surface, Lake Erie, Ohio, United States - Buoy 4 MA112 | ecosystem: Environmental > Aquatic > Freshwater > Lake | place: USA: Lake Erie, Ohio... | reverse complement strand
AGGCAAATCAATAAGTGTAGATGATTACAATGCAGCCTGTCGTACTGAGGTGATGAAATATACTGATGTATGGAACGACCTGACAGAGAAAATGGGCTATTGGGTTGACCTCAAAAATCCTTACATCACCTATGAAAATGAATACATAGAAACTCTTTGGTGGATATTAAAGCAGTTTCATGAAAAAGGTCTTCTCTACAAAGGCTATACTGTACAGCCATACTCCCCTGCTGCAGGAACCGGATTAAGTTCTCATGAACTAAATCAACCGGGCACCTACAAAATGCTGAAGGATACGTCTATTGTTGCTCAGTTCCATATTAAAAGAGATCAGGATCATCCTCTAAATAAGGTTTTGTTTGAAAATGCGGAAGAAGATACTGTTATTCTTGCATGGACTACAACACCATGGACATTGCCATCGAATTGTGCCCTGGCTGTAGGCGGTTCAATCAACTATGTTAAGATAAGGACTTTCAACCCCTATACCTTTGAACCGGTTAGTGTGATTTTGGCAAAGGATTTAGTTTCAAAGTATTTTAAGGAGGAAAGTAAAAACTTATCATTTGATGATTATAATGCTGGCGATAAATTAATTCCCTGGAATCTGGTATCTGAATTTAAGGGTTCTGAACTTGTCGGACTCCGTTATCATCAACTGATGAATTACGTTTGCAATGCTGATCTTGAGAAAAATGCTTTTCGTGTTATTCCGGCTGACTTTGTAACCACCGAAGATGGTACCGGCATCGTGCATACCGCATCAGTATTTGGTGCCGATGACTTTAGAGCTGCTCGAGAGAACAATGTGCCATCCGTTATGATAACTGATGAAAAAGGTAATGAACAACCGCTTGTCGACAGGCAGGGTCGTTTTGTTTCAGAGGTCACTGATTTTGCAGGAAAATTTGTTAAAGAAGAATATTATAGTGACGAAGAGCGCAAAGATCCTGATTTCAGGCCTACTGATGTGCTTATTGCGATTAAGTTAAAAGAAGAGAACAAAGCTTTTGACGTTAAGAAATACGAACACAGTTATCCGCATTGCTGGCGTACAGATAAGCCTGTTTTATATTATCCTTTAGATAGCTGGTTTATTAAAACGACGGCAGTAAAAGAGCGTCTGGTTGAATTAAACAAAACCATTAACTGGAAACCTGAATCAACCGGGACAGGCCGATTCGGAAACTGGCTCGAAAACCTGGTTGACTGGAATCTTTCCCGATCGAGGTACTGGGGTACTCCGCTACCCATTTGGAGAACAGCTGATGGCTCGGAAGAGAAGTGTATCGGTTCTGTTTTAGAACTCAGGGCCGAGATTAAAAAGGCTGTAGAAGCCGGTTTTATGGATGCTGCCTTTGAGATTAATGATATGCACCGTCCTTATGTGGATGATGTTATACTTGTTTCTAAATCAGGCGAGAAAATGACGCGTGAAACCGACCTTATTGATGTCTGGTTTGATTCAGGATCTATGCCTTATGCACAATGGGGGCTACCTCCAACAACAGAAGGCAAAAGCGGAAATATGAGTCCGGAAGCTTTTTTAGAATACTGGAATAAACAGGCAGGTTCTGATCAAGCTCCAGGATCAATATATCCTGCCGATTTTATCGCAGAAGGAGTTGACCAGACCCGAGGGTGGTTTTTCACCCTTCATGCCATTGGAGTTATGCTTAATGATAGCGTTTCATTCAAAAATGTAGTTTCAAACGGACTTGTACTCGACAAAAACGGCAATAAGATGTCTAAACGTCTGGGAAATGCTGTTGATCCATTTGAAACCATCGAAAAATATGGTGCAGATCCTACCCGTTGGTATATGATCAGCAATGCATCACCATGGGATAATCTTAAATTTAATATTGAAGGTATTGATGAAGTCCGCCGCAAGTTTTTCGGAACCTTACACAATACCTACGCGTTTTTTGCTTTATACGCCAATATCGATGGCTTTAGCTATCAAGAAGAGGATATTCAGAATCGGCCTGAAATTGATCGCTGGATTATTTCCTTATTGAATTCTCTAAGCCTTGAAGTAGATAATTATTATGCAGATTTTGAACCAACACGTGCTACAAGGGCTATTCAGAATTTTGTAGATGAACACCTCAGCAACTGGTATGTGCGATTATGCCGCCGCAGATTCTGGAAAGGCGAGTACACCGAAGATAAGATCTCGGCTTATCAAACACTCTATACCTGTTTAAATACCATTGCCAAGTTAATGTCGCCTGCTGCACCATTCTTTAGCGATCGATTATTCATTGATCTGAACAAAGCCACGGGGAAAGAGAATGTTATTTCTGTTCATCTCACAGAATTCCCGGTTTACAATGAGGCTTTGGTAGATAAGGATCTTGAAGAACGCATGGCATTGGCACAGGATATTTCCTCATTAATTCTTTCACTTCGTAAAAAGGTCAGTATTAATGTACGGCAGCCTTTGAGTAAAGCAATGATTCCGATATTAGATAAAAGCTTCAAAGCCAAGGTTGAGAAGGTAAAAGAACTAATCCTTTCTGAAACAAATCTGAAGAGTTTAGAATACATTACCGATACTTCAGGAATCATCAGCAAAAAAATAAAACCAAATTTCAAAGCTTTAGGTCCGAAAGTTGGTAAGGATATGAAACTTGTAGCTGAAGCCTTAAACGGCATGTCGCAACAAGAAATCAGCCGCCTCGAAAAAGAAGGTAGTATAACAATTCCCGGTACTACCTACATTGTAGATCTTTCAGATGCGGAAGTGCTTGCAGAAGATGTTCCGGGATGGCAAGTTGCAAACCTAGGAAACTTAACCGTTGCTTTGGATGTTACCCTCACTGAGGAATTAAAACAGGAAGGGATTTCAAGAGAATTGGTTAACCGTATCCAGAACCTTAGAAAAGAACTTGGTTTTGAGGTGACGGATAAAATCAGGGTAAGGATAAAAGAGCATCCTTATATTTCTGAAGCCCTCAAAAATAATTTAAGCTATATTTGCGCGGAAATTCTGGCTGATTCATTAGAGCTTGTCAAAGATCTTGACTTGGGGGAGACAGTAAGCATAGATGATAAGAATTTAATAATAGAAATAAACAAAGGATAGAAATGGATAAGCACGAAAAAACGAGATATTCCGACGCAGAATTACAGGAATTTAAAGAGCTCATCACAGAGAAACTAAGGAGCTCTAAAGAAGAATTTGGTGCCTTAACGCAATCGTTAAGCAATCCCAATATGAACGGTACAGATGATACTGCAGGAACCTATAAAACACTTGAAGACGGATCTGCAACTCTTGAAAAAGAATCAATAAATCAGTTGGCTGCGCGTCAGAGAAAATTTATCGATAGTCTGGAAAGCGCCCTAGTTCGTATCGAAAATAAAACATATGGAATTTGCAGGGAAACTGGCAAATTGATTCCTAAAGAACGTTTACGTGCAGTACCGCATGCTACATTAAGTATGGAAGCTAAATTGAAACAGGCATAAATGAAAGCTTATACCAAGCCATTTGTTGCCATAATTCTTATTCTTATAGCTGACCAGGCCTTGAAATTCTGGATCAAGCTAAACATGTCTTTGGGACAGGAATACAAAATTTTCGGTAACTGGGCAATGATACATTTTACCGAAAACAATGGAATGGCATTCGGTATTGAATTTGGGGGTGAACCAGGGAAACTTGCCTTATCCTTGTTTCGAATTGTAGCTGTTTGTGGTATCGGATACGGACTGGTTCATCTGATTAATAAGAAGTACCACCGCGGTTTGATCATGAATCTGGCACTCATTTTTGCCGGAGCATTGGGAAACATCATTGATTCAACCTTCTATGGAGTAATTTTCAATGAAAGCTCTTATTATGAACCTTCTGTGCTCTTCCCACCGGAAGGCGGGTATTCCAGCTTTTTTCATGGAAAGGTAGTCGATATGTTTTATGTGCCTATCATTCAGGGCATATATCCACAATGGTTTCCACTTTGGGCCGGAGAGGAATTTATTTTTTTCCGTCCGGTTTTCAATTTAGCTGACTCCGCTATTTCAATAGGTGTAATTTTAATTCTCATCTACCAGAAAAGATATTTCAAGGAAGAAAAAGAAGAAGAAGTCTTTCCGCATAACGAAAGTATCGAAGAATAACCTGAGGCCTGAAAAGGCCTTTTTTTATTGCTTTTAACTTGTTATACCTGAACCTACCCCTGAAATTGTCAACTGTCAATTGAGCTTATGGATTTACACGAATTTTTAATCCTATTTGTTTAGATTTAACTAAACAATTAAAATGAAAAATTTAATAGCAATTGTCCTCTTAAGTGTATTCAGCTTAAGTGCATTTTCCCAAAATTTAGACACCCGAAAAAAAATTGAAGTGAACGGTTCAGCTGAAGCTGAAGTAACTCCGGACATAATCTACATCGGTTTGTCTTTGAAAGAATATTTCAGAGATTCCAACAATAAAAAGAAGGTTGAAATTGAAGAACTTGAACGTCAGCTTCAATCTGCAGTTTTAAAAGCAGGTATACCTCAGGAAAATTTTACGATTAACAACATCTCAAGCTATAACAGTTGGTGGGAAAAGAAAAAAACGCCTGATTTTTTAGCGCGTAAACAATATCGAATCAAAGTCACAGATCTGACCAAATTCAATGAAATTATGAGCGCAGTTGACCCAAAAGGTATTGAGTACAGCAATATTGAGAGCTACGACTATTCTAAAATTGAAAGCCTGAAAAAAGATCTGAAAATAAAAGCACTTCAGGCAGCAAAAACAAAGGCAGATTATCTGATCACTTCTATTGGGGGAACTTTAGGCGGTCCCATAGAAATTCAGGAAATCAATAATGAATATTATCCTCAGCCTATGTACCGTGCAAACATGTTAATGACATCTGATGCCATGGAATCCAGTAAAGCAGCTATGCCCGAAATAGATTTTAAAAAGATTAAATTGAATTATCAGATGAGGGCGGTGTTTGAAATAAAGTAATTTAATTGAGAGTGGAGAGTGGAGAATTGAGAATGAAGACTGGTCCCTCCTGCGTCGGGTTGGCAGGGATTTGGCAATGAACTAATAATTTGACAATTTAGTAATCTTTCCCTGTCAACTGTCAACTGTCAACTAATAAGTTATGCACGTTCAAAAAGAGCCCAGAGGCATTGTACCCTCAAAGAAAAAAAATCTCTATCCTATTGGGGATGGGCTTCGTGATTATCTGATCAAATATGACCGAGAGGAAAAACTCCCGGTTCAGTATACTGATTTACTTCGGTTCAATCTTAAAACACCACTGCGCGACAAGGAAGGACGCGATACGCTTTGGTATACAGTATACTATGATGAAAGTGAGATGAAAGAATTATTTCCGAATCTTACTTATATCTACGCCTTATTGAATACTGATGGTGATATCTCGGTAATGGAACATCTTTCAGTAGCGCGTATCGATTATTGCACCTTTGCCAATACCAGACCATTTAGAGTGCGTATTATCAATCGTCTGAATGATAATTATGACCATTTCTATATTAAAATTGGGGACGCATCGCGTGTCTACGGACTGGAACTGGAACATATTTTATCTCCTAACCGGATAATTTATATGACGGATGGGAATACGCTGATTGAAGAGCATATTCCGGGTCTTCCCGGCGATGAGTTTATCAAAAAAAGTCTGAATACTTCGAAATTTAATCAAATCCGTATTTGTAAGGAGTTTGTTAAATTCAATGAACGCTGTTTTGTGAGGCTATTGGGAGATATGCGATCCTATAATTTTGTGGTTGATATCACACCGGATATTGAAGGTAATCAGTACAGGTTCAGAGCGATTGACTTTGATCAGCAATCATATGAGGGCCGACTAAAAATGTATCTACCTCATTACTTTAAAGAAAACCTGGCTTTGGTTCAACTTGGGATGCAGCATATGGACATTCGGACTATGAAGCAGTACCAGGAAGAAGAAAGAAGTCTGATTGCCAATCGTTTTCGCTCGGGATATTACCGCTTGCAAGACCTTTTTGAAGTTATGAATATTGACAAGATTGCTCCAGAAGAAAAAGTGATACAACTCGGCAAAGAACTTGCCTCCTACCATAAAAATCCGGCTTTCAAAACGTGTGATACAATGGGTAAACTTGTTTTTGAAAGTTTGCAGCAGATTGTAGAGAAGAAAATGGGGTAATGAGTTGCCGGTTATATGTTGTCAGGGATGTCCTATAAATTGTCAAATCAATTGTCAACTGTTACCTAATAAGTTATGCACGTTCAAAAAGAGCCCAGAGGCATTATACCCTCAAAGAAAAAAACTCTCTATCCTATTGGGGGATGGGCTTCGTGATTATCTGATCAAATATGACCGAGAGGAAAAACTCCCGGTTCAATCTTAAAACACCGCTGCGCGACAAGGTACGTTTAGAACATCCCCAAAGGGGAATATATTCTATTAAAAAACCTAGTTGATATAGTCAAAACCTGTATACGGCACCAGTGCAGCCGGAATCTTTATACCCTTCTCATCCTGGTTATTTTCGAGCAGAGATGCCACAATCCGCGGTAGTGCGAGAGCACTCCCATTTAGAGTATGTGCAAGCTGAGGCTTACCATCACGGCTTTTAAAACGCAGTTTAAGTCGGTTACTTTGGTAGGTCTCAAAATTGGAAACTGAGGAAACTTCCAGCCAGCGTGCTTGAGCTGCACACCAAACTTCCATATCATAAGTTTTTGCAGATGTGAAGCCCATATCTCCACCACATAAACTAAGCACCCGGTAAGGTAGCTCCAGCTTTTGTAATAATGACTGAACATAATTACTCATATTCTCCAAAACCTCGTAAGAGTGATCGGGATGAACAACCTGAACAATTTCCACCTTGTCGAATTGATGTAAGCGGTTTAATCCCCGTACATGAGCCCCATAAGAACCCGCTTCCCGACGGAAACACGGAGTGTATGCACAATTTCTAACCGGTAATTCTTCCTCTCTTAAAATCACATCACGATATAAATTTGTAACCGGAACTTCTGCGGTTGGAATCAGATAAAGATTATCTCCGGTAATATGATACATCTGTCCTTCCTTATCCGGAAGTTGTCCGGTACCAAAGCCTGAAGCCTCATTAACAACAATTGGAGGTTGTATTTCACGGTAACCTGCTGCCTCTGCATGATCAAGGAAGAAATTGATAAGCGCACGTTGTAATTTTGCTCCCTTGCCTTTATAGACCGGGAAACCAGCTCCTGCAATTTTATTACCAAGCTCGAAATCAATAATATCGTATTTTGAAGCGAGTTCCCAATGAGGCAATGCGCCATGCATCAGCTGAGGAATCAGGCCATGCTCTGATGCTACCTGATTCTCTTCAGCACTGGAACCTTTGGGCACAGACTGATGCGGTAAATTAGGCAATAGTACCAGCTCAGATTGCAAAAGAATTTCAATGGCAGTAAGTTTATCTCCCAGAGTACGTGTTTGCTCCTTAAATGCTGTTGTTTGAGCCTTTATAGCTTCTGCTTCCTCATTCAAACCCTGACGCATTAGTTCGCCAACCTTTTTTGCAGCGACATTTGCTTCAGCAGCAATAGAATCTAAAAGAGTCTGAGTTTGTCGCCGATCTTCATCAAGCTTTATGATCTGATCAACCAATTCAGGACTTTTAAAATTCCTGACAGATAAACGATTTAAAACTTCCTCTCTATTTTCGCGGATATAACTAACTTGCAGCATCTTTAATAATTTTAGACAAAGATATAAACAGTTTGGAGTTTGGGCTTTGATTTTGGAGTTTTTCCTTAATGAATGCCTGAATTAGTATAGAAACAATGATCGGCAAACTTTATCTTGTACCTACACCTATTGGTAATCTGGAAGACATGAGCTTCAGAGCAGTTCGTATTCTGAAGGAAGTAGATTTTATTCTCGCAGAAGATACCCGCACCAGTGCACCTATGCTAAAACACTTTGGTATAGACAAGAAATTATTTTCGCATCATCAACATAATGAACATAAGTCTGTAACAGAAGTAATTCGCTTTCTAAAAGAAGGCAAGCAAATTGCATTAATATCCGATGCGGGCACTCCGGCAATCTCTGATCCTGGCTTTCTGCTCGTCCGTGAAGCCATACGTAATGATTTGCCGATAGAATGTTTGCCGGGTGCTACTGCTTTTGTTCCAGCACTAGTGAATTCGGGTCTGTCTGCCGATCGTTTTACATTTGAAGGATTCCTTCCGGTTAAAAAAGGCCGCCAAACAAGAATGAAGGAACTGGTTGAAGAAAGCCGTACCATGATATTTTATGAATCGCCTCATCGGCTTTTAAAAACACTTGATGAATTTGCAATACATTTCGGATCGGAGCGCAAGGCATCTGTTTCTAGAGAGTTGACTAAACTATTTGAAGAAACGAAAAGAGGAACTCTTGAAGAAATTAAACAACATTTTGAAACGCATACCTTGAAGGGCGAAATAGTTATTTGTGTAGCAGGCAAGTAGAATTTATAAAATTTAAAAATATTAGTGTGCTGATTGAACAATATTTGACAGATAATCAAGACCCAAGAACCGCAGAAAAGGTTTTAGGGAAATTGAAGGACATGCTAACCTCCGGTGAAACTGTTATCTATCTGGCAATACAAAAAAAACCAGCAGTGACTCTAATGCCCGATTGTATCGCTGTAACAAATAAACGCATTGTGTTTTGTATTCCTGAAAATTTGGGACTTACTACAGTATATAAAACATTTCCCTGGGTCGCCATTAAAGAGGTTTTGTTCAAAGAAGAATTATTCGGATCAAAGTTTATGGCCATCCCACAAAGAGGTCAAAATATTGTAATTGATTTCATTCCAAAAGTCCAGGCCCGCAAACTCTATCAATTTTGTAATGAGCAGCTTGAAAAAACAACGAATTTATCCGGATTTGAAGAAAAAAATAGCCTTCTACAAAATGAGAATATTGGAGATGATTACGCATCATACATTGAGGTTGAGGATAATTCCATTCCGATAATTAATGAGTCAAAAATAGCCGAGCCTGAAGATGAAATTACCCTGAAACTCCAAAAATTAAAAAATTTATACAAAAAACAACTAATCAGCCAGGAAGAGTATGAAAATAAAAAGGCTGAAATTTTATCCAGATTTTGATGAAAAGAAATTATCAGCTAGCACTTTTAAGTGCATTCTTGCTTTGGTTTGCCTGGCCACCGATTCCATTTAGCTCGGCCCTTCTTTTAATTGCACTGGTTCCAATATTAATTGCGACTCAAAACATTATTCAGTCAGAGGAAAAGAAAAAGGGGAAATTAATCTTCCGGACTACTTTTCTTTGCTTCTTTACATGGAATACAGCAAGTATATATTGGGTATTTAATTCATTGGACTCGGCAATGCCTACCTGGATTGCCGCATTGATTTCGTTGATTCCCTTTGGCTTGGGAGCATTTTTGATGACTCTGGCGTTCTGGTTGTATTACCGAATGAAATTAATTTCTTCAAGGGTTTGGGCATATTGCGGACTAGTTTGTTTCTGGATTGCATATGAATATCTCCATCAAAGCTGGGATCTTGCCTTCCCATGGATGAACCTCGGCAATGGTTTTGCCGGCACCCACCAGCTTGTTCAATGGTATGAATTCACTGGTGTTTATGGTGGCACTCTTTGGGTACTCCTTTCCAATATTTTATTTTTTGAGATTTGGCTATCTTTTAAAGCAGGTACCCTAAAATTGAACAGACCGCGGTTAATTATTCCAACAGCAATTCTGGTGATTTTTCCGGTTGCTATTTCATTATTCATTTATTTCAACCATACTGAAAAGTTAAATCCGGCAAATATTGTTGTGGTACAACCCAATATTGATCCCTATAAAAAATTTGGCAGCATGCCGCCATCAGAACAAATCAATCGCCTGATACATCTTTCAGATTCTCTAGGTCAAAGCAATACTGAATATTTTATATGGCCTGAAACTGCAATATCTCAAGGTGCCGAAGAGAAAACATTCAGAGAAGACGAAAGCTTTAAAACCATTCAGAATTTCCTCAATAAATACAAAAACTCAAATCTTATTTCCGGTATTGAGAGCTATACCATTTACGATACCGCTGAAACAGTGACAGCGCGCTTCAACAAAAATAGTGGAATCTATTTTGATGTTTTTAATGCTGCTGTATCCATAGAAAATTCAGGAACACTGCAATTCTATCATAAGTCGAAACTTGTTCCAGGTGTTGAGCAAACTCCATTCTCTAACGCATTATCATTTTTAAAACCTGCGTTTGCTGCGTTTGGCGGTGCTACAGGAAGTTATGGGAAACAAGATGAACCATCGGTTTTCTATTCGCAAAGCGGTATCGGATCGGCTCCAGTAATTTGTTATGAATCAATATGGGGTGAATATGTAACCGAGTTTATTAAAAAGGATGCACAATTTATTGCAATCATCACCAATGATGGGTGGTGGGGCAATACCTCGGGCAAAGATCAACACCTTCAATACGCCAAACTCAGAGCTATTGAAACCAGAAGATGGGTGGCGAGATCGGCAAATACCGGAATCTCTGCATTCATAAATCAACGAGGTGATATTGTGCAGCAAACCAAATGGTGGATTCATGGTGCTATTAAACAAGATATTAATCTGAACGGGGAGTTAAGTTTTTATGTAAGGTTTGGGGATTATATAGCCAGAGGAGGAACTATTGGCAGTGGGCTCTTTGGACTATTTTTATTGACTGCACTGATAAAAAAACGGAAAGTTTAAAGGTTTATTAAAAGAAAGATCCGCACTTTTCAGAACGGATCTTACTAAACTAAAACTAAACTAAAAACCAGATATTATTCAGGTTCGGACTATATCAAAAGATTGCAGAACCTTTATAAATTAAAAACTCACTATACAAATAAACGTAATTTTGATTGAAATATATCCCAAATCCAGCTTTGTTACAAGCATCTGACTATTCTATGATAAACGCTTAATTATAGCATTTAAACTCGTATCCGAACAGCAAATTTTATATTTTACAGCATTAATTTCTTCGATGATTATATTTATTGTAAATTGAAAATTCAGGACTTAAAACATAACATTCATGTCTAATAACCGCCGCAAATTTATAAAACAGGCAACAGGTCTTGCAGGAATTGCATTATTGCCTGCCGCATTAACCTCATGTGCAACAAAAATTAAAGCGAGTAAAAACCCAAACGCTGCCGATATAAAGAACTCTTTCTTCGAAATCTCTCTGGCCCAATGGTCATTGCATAGAGCTTTGCGCAGTAAGAAAATAGATAATCTCGACTTTCCGGTGATTACCAAAAAAGAATTTGGTATCAATGCAGTGGAATATGTCAATACCTTTTTCAAGGATAAAGCAAAAGATACTGCATACCTGAACGAATTACTAAAACGCTGTTCTGATAATGGGGTGAAAAATCATTTGATTATGTGTGACGGCGAGGGGAATCTGGGTGAATTAGATACCGCCAAACGTATGCTGGCCATTGATAACCATAAAAAGTGGGTAGAAGCTGCGAAATATCTTGGATGTAGTTCTATTCGTGTAAATGCATATGGTGTGGGAAGTGCTGAAGACGTACAAAAAGCAGCAATTGAAGGACTCGGACTACTAGGTGAATATGCCATTAAAGAGAACATTAATGTAATTGTTGAAAACCATGGAGGATATAGTTCAGATGGCTACTGGCTTTCGACAGTAATGAAGAATGTAGGTAAAAAAAATGTAGGAACCCTTCCTGACTTTAATAATTTTTGCCTTACAAGAGACGCTAAAAACAAATGCATTGAAGAATATGATAAATATAAAGGCACTTACGAAATGATGGCCTATGCCAAAGCGGTAAGTGCAAAATCAATGGACTTTGATGCTCAGGGCAATTGTATTGAAACTGACTATAATAGAATGCTCAAAATCGTTAAAGACTCAGGTTTCAAAGGCTATGTAGGTATTGAATATGAAGGAGACAAAATAGGTGAATATGAAGGAATCCTGAAAACCAAAGCCCTACTTGAGCGTGTACGTACAGCGATGATTTAGTACCGGATTGAGAATGGTAAATTTTTCAACCCGATCACAATCAATTCTACATTCTCAACTGTCAATTGTCAACTATCAATTAACTTAAGTATTTTCCAACAATCGGAAGTCTTCTTCCCATTCCGAAAGCCTTAGGAGACACCCTCAAGATTGGTGGAGCTTGATTTCTTTTAAATTCAGCTACATTGACCATGCGTAGTACTTTTCTTACTAAGGTTTCATCAAATCCTTGGTCAATAATAGCCGAAGAGCTCTTCTTTAGTTCAATGTATTGAAATAATATTGCATCTAAAATATCATATTCCGGAAGAGAATCGGAATCTTTCTGACCGGGACGTAGCTCCGCAGATGGTGGTTTGGTAATACTATTTATCGGGATGATTTCTTTTTCACGATTGATATAATTAGACAATTTATATACCTGTGTTTTATATACATCCCCAAGTACGGCAATTGCTCCTGCCATATCTCCGTATAGCGTGCCATAACCCACTGCACATTCGCTTTTGTTAGAAGTATTAAGCAGTATATAGCCGAACTTATTAGACATCGCCATAACAATAAGGGCCCGACACCTGGCTTGTATATTCTCTTCAGCAACATTGAAAGGTAAGTCCCCGAAGACTGGCTTCATCATACTATTAAATGCTGTTGCGGCCTCCCTGATAGGAATAATTTCATGTTTACAACCCAGATTCTTAACTAAATCCAAAGCATCCTGAATGGAATGGTTACTAGAATACTCAGAAGGCATTAATACAGCCATCACATTTTCAGGACCAAGAGCTTCTGAAGCCAAGGCACATACCAGGGCAGAATCAATGCCGCCTGAAAGACCGAGAATAGCTTTACTAAAACCTGATTTCTGAAAGTAGTCCTTAATCCCAAGAATAAGAGCATCATGAATCTGCTGAATATCATTTTGAGCATCATGTTCTTTGGGTTTGAAGCCTTTCACCTGCTTATCTTCAAACTCATAAATCTTTATTTCTTCAGAAAAATAGGCCATTTCATCAAGAAGCAAACCAGAATCATCAAAAACTAATGAACCCCCATCAAAAATTATTTCAGTCTGCGCACCAACCTGATTTACATAAAAAAGAGGTAATTTGTATTTCCTACAATTATCCCCTAATATCCTTACCCTCTCTTCATCATGATTATATGCAAAAGGAGAAGCAGCAATATTGATCATCAGATCTGGTTTTTCTTTGATGAGTTGATCCATCGGACAAATTGTGTACATCGGATTATCATTGATATTCCAAAGATCCTCACAGATCGTGAGTGCAATTTTTTGCCCCATAAAATCTATACAGCCAAAATCTACCGAAGGTTCAAAATAACGGTATTCATCAAATACATCGTAATTAGGCAATAAGGCCTTATTTACTATGGATTTTATCTCTGTATTCTCTATAAAATATGCTGAATTGAAAAGATCCTTACCTTCAGTTTTGGGATTTAGAGTTGGTAAGCCAAGAATACAGGCAATATCAATACAGTTAGCAGCTATTTTTTTTGCTGATTCCTCACACAATTCTATAAATTCAACAAATTCGAGAAAATCTCTTGGTGAATAACCACACACTGATAACTCGGCGAAAACTACCAGATCAGCGCCCTTTTTACGAGCATTCTGAATAGTCTCAATTATTTTTTGAGTATTGTGTTCAAAGTCGCCAATAATGTAATTTAGCTGAGCGAGAGCAATCTTCATCTGGTGGTTAATTAATTTGAGAGGTTGTGAAATTTATCAAACCTTTTATGAAGCAGAAGGATTAATTATTACCATGCCTTTTTTATAATTTAGCAGATATATCGTATCCATGCGACACCTTCAAATTTACTTGTTTTTTTTAATATGCCTTGCAGCACTTTCATGTAATAACAAAAAGTCAGTAGATATCAGTAACATAAACCTCAATATCCCTATTGAACGATTTGATCAGGAACTATCCGGTTTAAATTCCGATTCTATATCAGAGATAGCTCCTGTTTTAAGAAAAAAATATACCTGGTTTTACGATGATTACATGGAAAAGATGGTTGGCGCAGGACCAACCTGGGACACGGTTTATTATACCAATTTACGTTCCATT
>Ga0315899_10005133_pt1 | contig 14154 bp, 11 predicted proteins | sample LakEriMetagenome_2_FD_203518 | JGI IMG/M metagenome (GOLD analysis project Ga0315899, IMG submission 203518) | Freshwater fungal communities from buoy surface, Lake Erie, Ohio, United States - Buoy 4 MA112 | ecosystem: Environmental > Aquatic > Freshwater > Lake | place: USA: Lake Erie, Ohio... | reverse complement strand
GTTCCTCGTTGTACCAAATGCACATTTCGCTCCAGAAGCGCGCCTGCTCCGTTTCTAGGAATGATTGAAATTTTCCCAGTTCCCTCGTCCCAGAATAAACGATTGTAAGACCTCGCGACGGACGTGGCTGTAGGTGAATTTATCATATCTCCGTCTTCAGAAACCTCCCGAACATGCTTGATGTCGCAGACAAAAGAGGCTGCCACTGCTGTGGTCGGGGAAATAATGACTATACATGCGACAACAAACTTCTTCATTTAAGTCTTTCCTAGTGTCGGCTAAAAATGCGTGCTTAGTTCAAAGTGCACACCCCAAAGCTCACGTATGTGTCTAATCCCAAAGTCGCCACTTCCGCGATGGCGTAATTTGCGGTGTCAAACTTCACAAAGAAGCCGTTAGGGGAAGAAAGGTTTATAAATTGCCCCGATCTGGTTACTACGACTGGGTACGATTGACAGCCATCTGTGCCACATCGCGCCACAGTTGACTGCGCCAAATCAATTCGTGCACTCATTGGCACAACGATTGGTTTGCAACCAGTGCTTCGCTGGCAAACCTCCTTCCGCTGCATTGGGCAGTTAAGGGTCTGCGAGTATGCGCTGGTCCCTAATACCGCCATTGCTGCTGCCGCCCAAAAGCACCTAAAGCGTATCATCATGCCTCTACTAGCGGGCCAATTATCCCCTGAAAATTGGCTACTTTGATGAAAAGCGGAAGTTATTAGACGCCCTACGCGCGCGCGAAGCACTACGACCATGGCGAACATTAATCTGCCATGGCGTCTTACAAACGTTAAGCTCAATATGTTTGGCAGGTAGCCATCTGGCCTATCATTCGGCAGTTGGTCGTGGGGCGATACCAGCTAGGCATGGGTGATGAGGATACCGGTCGTGGGGCACCCTGCGCCATGAGCCCGCTTCCTAGGGCCCCAAGCTGCGCCGAGGCCGCCAAATTTCTTCTCTGCGTTTCTGCTCGTTGCTGTTCTGCGTACAGCCTGCACTGCATGTACTGTTCAGTTCCCGGCTTTAGGCCAAAGCTCTTACACTTGGCATCATCTGCCTCAGGATCGGGATGCCCCCAAGCCTCTCTTTCCGCAGCACTACATCCAGTGAGAAGTCCCACAACGGTTAAAGCTAAAATAATGCCTTTCATCAGTGTTTCTCCCTCGTCATTTGCGTCACTTTTGGCATTCGACAAGAACAGTAAATGCACTTGCTCGTGCTCCTATCTGAACGCCAGTTAACTCGCCTTCAGACAAGACTTCTCGATAGTCGATACTCTTTGCATCCAAAAAACCACGAAGTGTATTGCTGGTGATCGCAAAATTGACGTTTTGCGGAATGTCGCCGATCGCACCTGCCGCTTTCAGGGCATCCAATTTACTGCGCACGACGCCAATGACGTTCCCAGATTTATCTATCAATGGTCCGCCGGAATTGCCGGGTTGCACGGGAGCCGAAATTTGCACCTCGCCAGTGTCGCCGCGGAGCCCAGACAGACGACTTACCGTTCCGTTCGTAATAGCAATCCCAGAGAATGCACCGTCGAGTGGATAGCCCGCGACGGATACCGGCTCATTTAATTGAATACGTGACGCGCGAATAGTCGCTACTGCACCGTTGTCATTTTGCAGATTTATCAGCGCCAAGTCTTTGATCGGATCACTGGCGATCACCTTTGCACTTGAGTTGCCGTCTATTCGTAGTAGCGAACACCCATCGATAACGTGGTGATTTGTAATTATTAGCCCGGGGCCAATTCTGAAGCCGGAGCCAGAACCGGCTCTCTTCGGAGCTGGTGCGGAAGGATTTATAGGGGCAGCAACAGGTGAGCTACTCGCAGGAGGTCGGCCGAGCCCGCCTTGGCTCCAAATGCCTGAGCGCACCACGTTTCCATTTGCTGCGTACTCGACGCCCCTACCATCGCGCTTCCCGTCAATAAACTCGCCGACGTAGCGTTGGCCGTTGGGCAAGGTATGAGTTCCTCGCCCATGGAAAACGTTGTTTCTCCACTCACCTGTGTACTTGGACCCGTCAGGTAACGCCGCACTGCCTTGGCAATTGGTCCAAGTTGTATTTGGCCCAATTGGGCACGCTGGCAACTGGAATTGAGCTTCAGCCGAGGTGGCGACCAATAGCGCCACTGTGAGGCAACCTAAGCCAAAACCTGATAACGAAAGACACTGGTGCTTTGCCATGCAGAGAAGAGCTTCGTTAGCGTGAGTAAGCTCGAGCCTAATCCCAGCTGCGCACTCCCAGCAAGTCTCTCTCGCGAGACCTCTAGCGATGTCATGTCCGAAGAGGTGCGCAGCCGTAAACCGTTTTGGGGGTTGGATTAGGGGTAAAGAGGGCGCGTCCTCATAAAAACCGTTAAATTACAATATCTTAACTGAGATACATGGCGGAAGGGGTGGGATTCGAACCCACGGTAGGCTTGCACCTACGGCGGTTTTCAAGACCGCTGCCTTAAACCACTCGGCCACCCTTCCGGCGCGGTTGTCCTAGTCGAATTCGCGCGCGGGCGCCAGCGCGCGGGGGGCTTGCGCCCAAATTCGGTCGCATTCGGGTCTTCATCTGCGGCCCGGCCAAAGCCGGGGAGTGGCGGTGTTTTTTAAGTTTTCCGTAACGCCCCTGCGGCACAGTGCGTCATCCCAAAGGGCGGCCTTCCGTCGCCCCGGGCCTGTGAGTTCTGCGTACCGCCCGATGGTCGATCTTCCCAGCGCGCCGCCTTTCGCGTCAGCCAGCGCAAAACCCGCGTCCCTGAGGCGCGCGGGATTCGCGGCGCCGTCTCTGGCGGTTCTGCTGGCGGCGCTGGCTTTGGCGGGCTGCGCCCAGCAGCCGCAGACGGGCAAGCGCTCGAAGGAATATTTCCCCGAATCGATCTACGGCCGCGCCAGTCCGCGCGTGGTCGGGCTGGGCCAGCCCGTGCCGCGCGGTGGCGGGCAATATCTCGTCGGGCGGCCCTACAAGATCGCCGGCCGGCAATATGTGCCCCGTGAGATGAACCCGGGGCAGGGGCAGGTCGGCGGCGCCTCTTGGTATGGCGAGGCCTTCCATGGCCGGCGCACCGCCAATGGTGAAATCTACGACATGTCGTCGGTCAGCGCGGCCCATCCCACCATGCCGCTGCCGAGCTACGCCCGCGTCACTAATCTCAACAACGGCCGCTCGATGATCGTGCGCGTCAACGATCGCGGGCCCTATCATCCCGGCCGGGTGGTGGACGTCTCCAAACGAGTGGCCGACGCGCTCGATTTCCGCCGCCATGGCGTCGCGCAGGTGCGCGTGGAGTATGTAAGCAAAGCGGGGCTCGCCGGCTCTGACGACGAGACGCTCATGGCGACCCTGCGCACCGATGGGCGGCCCGCCACCATCAACGGCCTGCCGACGAGCCCGCCCGTCATGGTCGCGCAGGCGCCCGCGCAGGCGCCCGCACAAGCCCCCGCCCAGCCTTCGGCCCCTGCGCCGGCGCCGGTTGCGCCCGTCGTCCCGGCGCTCGCCCCGATGGCGCCCGCAGCCCCGCAGCCCGCCCGGCCCACGGTGGTGGCGGGGCTCGATCCGACCCGCATCGGTCTGCCCGTCGTCGCGCCCGTGCCGCCTCCGCGCCCCTTCGACCTGCTGACCATTCCGGGCGCGGACGTGCCGATCATGGCGGCCCCGCCGCGCCGTCCTTCGTCGGCTGCCTTCTACGCGCCGCCGTCGCCCGTTGCGGCCGCGCTCGAGCGCCGCCGCCCCTTCGAAGGCGTGGGCGAGGGGGGCCTCAAACCCTTGCGCTGAAGCGCAGCCTGGGCGCAATTGCTTTCGGCCCGGGCGCGTTGCATGGTCGCGCCGGGCCCGCCCCGCTTCGCATCTTCAGGTCGTCACGCCGTTCCGCATGCGCCAGATTCGCCGTCATATTCGCGTTTTCGCCCTCGCGCTCCTCGCTTTCAGCGGGCTGAGCGGGGCGGCGCGGGCGCAGGGCGCGCAATTCAACACGAGCGCGCCCTACGCCATCGTGATGGACGCCGAGAGCGAAAGCGTCCTGTTCGAGAAGAGCGCAGACGAGCGCATGTCGCCCGCCTCCATGGTGAAAATCATGACGGCGGAGATCGTCTTCAAATTCCTGCGCGAAGGTCGCATCACGCTGGACGATGCGTTCCCGATTTCGGAGAACGCATGGCGGCGGGGCGGCGCGCCGTCGGGCGGGTCGAGCATGTTCGCGGCGATCAACAGCCGCGTGCGCGTGGAGGATCTTCTGCGCGGGCTCATCGTTCAATCGGGCAATGACGCGGCCATCGCGCTGGCCGAAGGCATCGCCGGCGGCGAGGAGCCTTTCGCGGCGCTGATGAACCAGCGCGCGCGCGAACTGGGCCTGCGCGACTCCACGTTCCGCAACACATGGGGCAGATCCGATCCGCAGCAGAAGACGACGGCGCGCGACCTCGCCAAACTGTCTCTGCACGTCATCAAGACCTATCCGGAATACTACAAATATTTCGGCGAGACCGAATTCACCTGGAACAAGATCCGCCAGCTCAACCGCAATCCGCTGCTGACGATGAACATCGGCGCCGACGGGCTGAAGACCGGCAATATCGATGAGTCCGGCTATGGCCTCGTGGGCTCTGCGGTCGAACAGGGCCAGCGCGTCATCGTCGTGGTCAACGGCCTCAAGAACGGGCGCGACCGCGCCGAGGAGGCGCGCAAGCTCATTGTCTTCGGCCTGCGCGGCTTCGACCATCGCCCGCTGTTCGCGCAAGGCGACGTGGTGGGATCGATCCCCGTGTTCGGCGGCGCGCAGGGCCGCGTCGAACTCGTGGCGGAGCGGCCCATCAAGGCGCTGCTGCCGCGCGGCTCCAGCGAACGGCTCACAGCGCGCATCGTCTACACCGGCCCCATCGTCGCGCCGGTGCGCGCGGGCGACGCCATCGCGCGGCTGCGGGTGTTCCGCGGCCAGACGCTCACCCTCGACGCGCCTCTGCGCGCCGCCCATGACGTGGAGCAGGGCGCGCTGCATCAACGCGCGCTCGACGCCGGCTTCGAGCTGATCGGCGGGCTCTTTCGCAAATATGTGACGGGCGGCTGATGGCGCGCGCGCGGGGACGTTTCATCACGCTGGAAGGCGGGGAGGGCGCCGGCAAGTCCACGCAGGCGCGCCTGCTCGCCGAGGCGTTGCGCGCGCGCGGGTGCGAAGCCATCGTCACGCGCGAGCCCGGCGGCTCGCCGCGCGCGGAGAAAATCCGCGAGGCCATTCTGTCGGGCCTTGTCGCGCCGCTTGGCCCCGTCGCGGAGGCGATGATGTTCGCCGCCGCGCGCTTGGATCATCTCGACAACACGATCCGTCCGGCGCTGGCGCGCGGCGCGTGGGTCGTATGTGATCGCTTCTCCGATTCCACGCGGGCCTATCAGGGCGCGCTGGGCACCGTCGATGCGCGCCTGCTTCGCGCGCTCGAACGCATCGCCGTGGGGCCGACGAAGCCCGATCTCACGCTCATCGTCGACGTGCCGGCCGACATAGGCCTTGCGCGGGCTCGCGCGCGGGCGCCCGGCGCGCCGGATCGTTTTGAGGCGGAGGGACTCGCCTTCCACGAGACCCTGCGCCGCGCCTTCCTCGATATCGCCGCAGGCGAGCCGGAGCGCTGCGCGGTGGTGAACGGCGCGGACGGCGAGCAGGAGGTCGCCGCCGCGATCTGGCGCATCGTCGAAGACAGGCTCGCCCCGCAGGCGCAAAGAGCGACCCCGCGGCGCATGACGAAGGCCCCGCGCCGCGACGCAGGGCCGCGGCCCGCCCGCCGCGCAGCGCAAAAGGGCGACGCATGAGCCGGCGCGCCGCAAAGTCCACCGACGACCTGCCGCCCGACAGCGACGCGCTGGAGGGCGCGCGTCATCCGCGCGAGACGAACGCGCTGTTCGGCCATGAGGCGGCGGAGCGCGAATTCCTCGAAGCCTTCCGCCAGGGCCGCATGCCGCAGGCCTGGCTCATCGGCGGGGCTGAGGGGATCGGCAAGGCGACGTTCGCATGGCGCGCGGCGCGTTTCGTGCTCGCCCATCCCGATCCGCGCCTGCCCGCCGTCGTGCGCGCGACAAATCTTGCGACCTCAGGAGAGGAGCCTGCGGTGCGGCGCGTGATCGCCCGCGCCCATCCCGACGTCGCCTGCCTGCGGCGCGAATGGGACCCCAAATCGAAGAAGCACTACACCGAGATCCGCGTCGACGACGTGCGCAAGGCGCTCGCCATGTTCCATCACGCGGCGGGCGAGGGCGGCTGGCGCATCGCGGTGATCGACAGCGCCGACGACCTCAACCTCGCCGGCGCCAATGCGCTTTTGAAGATGATTGAGGAGCCGCCCCCGCGCTCCCTGTTCTTCATTCTGGCCCATCGCCCGGCCCGCGTGCTGCCGACGATCCGCTCGCGCTGCCGCAGGCTCACGCTGCACCCGCTCGCGCCCGACGCCATCGCCGCCGCGATCCGCGCGCAGGGGGAGGACTGGGCCGACCAGAACGACGAGGAGGTTTTGAAGGCGGCGGAGCGCGCCTCCGGCTCGGTGCGCGACGCCATGCGCCTCATCGGGCAGGGGGCGCTCAGCATGGTCGGGCGCGTGGAGGCGGAGCTCAACCGGCTGCCGGAGGTGGACCTGAAGCGCGTGCGCGCGCTCGCCGACGCAGCCCACGGCCGCGAGGGGCTGGAGGCGTTCGAGACCCTCATGACGAGCGTTTTTGACTGGATCGACCGCATGGTGCGCGCGCGCGCAGCCGAGCCCAACGCCGCCCAGCGCCTTGCGCCCCTTGCGCAGGTATGGGAGAAGATCGCCGCCTCGGCGCGCGAAACCCGGGCGCTCAACCTCGACCGCCGGCCACTCGTCCTCGCGATCTTCACGGACCTGTCGGAGGCGGTGCGCGCGTCGCGGCGCTAAAGGCAACGGGAGCGCGCGCGAAGTGGCGGCGGGCTCCGATCAGGACTGACATGGCTGCGCGCTCGACCTATTTCATCACCACCGCCATCCCCTACGCCAACGGCAGCCCGCATATCGGCCACGCCTACGAGCGCATCGCGACCGACGCCATCGCCCGCTTCCACCGGCTCGACGGCAAGACCGTGTTCTTCGGCACCGGCATGGACGAGCACGGCCTCAAGATGCAGCAGACGGCCGCCCGCGAGGGGCTGACGCCGCAGGCCCTCGCCGACCGCACAGCGGCGCAATTCGCCGCCATGGGCGAGGCGCTCGACGCGCGCGCCGACAGCGTGGTGCGCACCACCGAGCCCCGCCATTACGCCGCCTCGCAGGCGATCTGGCGCAAGATGCAGGAACGCGGCGACATTTATCTCGCCAAATATTCCGGCTGGTATTCGGTGCGCGAAGAAGCCTATTTCGACGAGGCCGAACTCACCGACGGTCCCAACGGGCAGAAGAACTCGCCCAACGGCACGCCCGTGGAATGGGTGGAGGAGGAGAGCTATTTCTTCCGCCTCTCCGCCTACGCCGAGCGCCTTCTCGCGCTCTACGAGGCGCATCCCGAATTCGTCACGCCCGACAAGTACCGCAACGAGATCGTCGCCTTCGTGAAGCGCGGCCTGCAGGACCTGTCGATCAGCCGCACCACGTTCAACTGGGGCGTGCCGGTGCCCGGCGACGACAAGCACGTGATGTACGTCTGGGTCGACGCGCTCACCAATTACATCACCGCCTGCGGCTATCCCGACGAGACGTCGAAGCTGTGGCCCTATTGGCCGGCCGACGCCCATGTGATCGGCAAGGACATCACGCGCTTCCACGCGATCTTCTGGCCCGCCTTCCTCATGTCGGCGAACCTGCCTTTGCCGCGTCAGATCGTCGTGCACGGCTTTCTGTTCAACCGCGGCGAGAAAATGTCGAAGTCGGTCGGCAATGTGATCGACCCTTTCACGCTCGCCTCCCATTACGGCGTCGATCAGCTGCGTTATTTCTTCCTGCGTGAGGTGCCGTTCGGTCAGGACGGCAATTATTCGCACGAGGCCATCGTCAACCGCATCAACGCCGATCTCGCCAACGATCTGGGCAATCTCGCGCAGCGGTCGCTGTCGATGATCGCCAAGAATTGCGAGGGCAGGGCGCCCGTGCCCGGCGCGCTCACCGACGCCGACCGCGCGATCCTCGCCGCCGCCTGGGCGCTGGCGGACAAGTCGCGCGCGGCCATGCAGGATTTCGCGCTCCACGCCATGCTCGCCGAAATCTGGCGCGTGGTGGGCGACGCCAACCGCTATTTCGCCGGCGAGGAGCCCTGGGCCAAGCGCAAGACCGATCCTGAGCGCATGGGCACGATTCTGTGGGTGACGGCCGAGACCTTGCGCAACGTCGCCATCATGGCCCAGCCCGTCATTCCCACCGCCGCCGGCAAACTCCTCGACCTCGTGGGCGCGCCGGCGGATCGCCGCCGCTTCCTCGACGTCGGCGAGGCGGGCAAGCTTGCGGGCGGCGCGCCTCTTCCGGCGCCCGCGCCCGTCTTCCCGCGTTACGTCGAGGCGGAGGAGGGGGCCGGCGCCCCGGAGCGCGGCTGATGCTCATCGACACCCATTGCCATCTCGACTTCCCGGAAATCGCCGCCGACATGGCGGGCGTTCTCGCCCGTGCGCAGGCGGCCGGCGTCGGCCGCATGGTGACGATCTCGACCCGCGTGAAGAAATACGACGTCTATCGCGCGCTCGCCGAGCAGAATGACAATGTCTGGTTCACGGTTGGCACCCATCCCCATCAGGCCCATGAGGAGCCCGACGTCACCGTGGCGGACCTCGTGGCGCTCGCCTCCCATCCGCGCTGCATCGGCATCGGCGAGGCGGGGCTCGACTATCATTACGACAAGAGCCCCCGCGACGTGGCGGCGAGGGTCTTCCGCACCCACATCGCCGCCGCGCGCCAGACCGGCCTGCCGCTCGTCATCCATTCGCGCGACGCCGACGCCGACATGGCCGCCATCCTGCGCGACGAGATGGGGATGGGGAGGTTCAACGCCCTGCTCCATTGCTTCACCAGCTCGCGCGAACTGGCGGAGACGGCGATTGAACTCGGGCTCTATGTGTCCTTCTCGGGGGTGCTGACCTTCAAGAATTCGCAGGGACTGCGCGACATCGCCGCCGACATGCCGATGGACCGGGTTCTGGTCGAGACGGACGCGCCGTTTCTCGCGCCCACGCCCCATCGCGGCAAGCCGAACCAGCCGGCCTGGGTCGCCGAAACCAACAAGGTTCTGGGCGACACCAAGGGCCTGACGTCTGAAGAAATAGCTTCAAAAACGACTTCCAACGCATTGCGAATATTCGATAAAATGCCGAAGGGTTTTGAATGAGCCAACGGGTCGTCATCCTTGGTTGCGGCTCCTCCGGCGGCGTGCCGCGCGTGGGCGGCGACTGGGGCGCGTGCGATCCTGCGAACCCGCGCAACCGCCGACGGCGCTGCTCCATCCTCGTGGAGCGCAAGGGCGATGACGGCGAGACGACCAGCGTTCTTGTCGACGCCTCGCCGGACCTGCGCGAGCAATTGCTCGACACGGGCCTGACGCGGCTCGACGCGGTTCTGGTGACCCATTCCCACGCCGACCACACCCACGGCATCGACGACGTGCGCCCGCTGGTCATCAAAATGAAGCGGCGCATCGACATCCATATGGACGCGCCAACCTCAGAGGCGCTGCGCGCGCGCTTCGGCTATGTGTTTGAAACGCCGCCGGGAAGCCAGTATCCGCCGCTGCTGGAAGAGCGCCGCCTGACGCCCGGCGAGCCGGTGCGGATCCCGGGGCCGGGCGGCGCGGTGGAGGCGATCCCGTTCCGCCTCGAACATGGCGACATGGACGCGCTGGGCTTCCGCTTCGGCGACATGGCCTATACGCCGGACGTGATCGGCGTGCCGCCGGAGAGCGTCGATTATCTCGCCGGGCTCGATCTGTGGATCATCGACGCGCTGCGCTACACGCGCCATCCCAGCCATTTCAGTCTGGCGGAGGCGCTGGAGTGGATCGCGCGCATGAAGCCGCGCCGCGCCGTTCTGACGAACCTGCACACGGACCTTGATTACGAACGCCTCAAAGGCGAACTGCCGCCGGGCGTTACGCCGGCCTATGACGGCATGGAGCTGACGTTCTGAGAACGGCGCAAAGCGCGCGGCCTTTAATCCTCCGGGAAAACAATTCTCGCCTCAACGCCAATTTCTTGAAGTAAATACAGAAGGTTACCCCCATCAATCAACTCGATCGGCTTGGCTTTCGCAAACTCGAAGGCGTCGGGACCATAGCCGCTTGTCGAAACTAGAATTCCTTTATTGGCGCCTTCATTCAACATCGTCCCATATAGGTCTCGGACTGCAGAAACGCCGACAGTATTCCTATATCGCTTGGCTTGGATAACTACTTTCCCGCCGAGTACGGGGCGCCTGTCATAAGCGATGCAGTCGACGCCGCCGTCCCGAGATGATCGAGTGAGCTTAGAATCCAATCCCATTTGACTGAAAAGATTGGCGACGAGTTGTTCGAACTCAAACGGGTTCAAGTCCATCAAATTCGTAGCCGCAGACAGACCCGAAACTAAATCAGCTTGATCGACAAAGCGGGGATCAGACATCCGAAATTCAACTATGGGTTTAACAGGCTGGGCCTCGTTTGGACTTCTGGAGACCTGAGCTCCTAAGTTTTTGAGGCAAATCGCCTTATCCACCCGACGTAAATCTATCTGACTGAATTTTTGACGCGTCGCACGAACAGAAATCAAGTAAGGACGGATATCTTGGCCATTTGCAGGATCAACTGTTCGAATGAAGCCATTGAAGCAAATGACTTCGATGTACCCATGCGAGTCTGCTGCGAATAACTCATGGATAGTTCGCAACGCCACGGCAGCTATGATGTCTTGGTAGATGCTCTTGATCTCGGTCGATTTTCTCGCTTTCTCAACAATTTGCTCCCTAATAATCCGGAACTCGGACATAGTAGGCACAACGGAAATAGTTGGTAACTCGTAATCCACGACGAGCTGTCTGGACTGATCAGAGAAGGCGACTTGGAATTTTTGGGGGAACCCCAGAGGGTAGGGGGAAAAGTCGAGAACGATCTCGCAATATTGCGAGATCGCTGAAGGTCCTCCTGCCAGATATTCGACCTCAAACTCCTCCGCTGAGGCGCGCCGAAGGGTCTTTAGCGCCTGAAACTCCGCTGATTTCCGCTCATGCTCTTCCTCAGCTTCCTTAACTTTTCGAAGACGAACTCTTTCTTCGAACTCCCAGCTTCGGATGGCATCGTCATATTTCGAATTCGCTATAGAGACCGCCTCTCGCCAGCGCCGTGCCGCACCGAGAAATAGTTTTTCCCACCATTCAGGCTCTTGAATAGCGGCGAGAAAGTCCTGCAACTGAGGCTTTAGTGCTGGCTTCGCAATTGCGCTGGGCAGCTGAAATTGCTCAAAATCCCATGGCATTTTGAAGAGGTTGAAGTCGACAATTACGTTCCTATCGAGCCCCCGATCCAATATCTCTTTCAAGCCCTTTAGGTCTTCGGCCAAAAATGAAGACAGCTCGTAGGCTTGGCCCTCATCTGAATAGGCCCGTAGTGAACTACGCTTTGGCCTTTTGCTGATTGGCTCTATCAAGGCGCTCAAGCTTAGCGATCCCAGTCGCGTAGCCAAAGAAATCCAAAGGAAGACCGTCGCTCATTCTGCACCTAAAACATCGCGCTTGTGAGAATATTCTTGAGCTAGACTTTGATCAACCCGTGTGTTTTTTGGTTCCATAATGTACCTTATGCGAATTTGATATGGGTCTTCAGGGCGTCCCCTCAGGCCTTTTCCGCCATGACGCGCACGCGCAATGGCCCGCTCGCACGCGCCCCGGTCATTGCCTGCCGGCACCAGCGGATGCGCCCATGGAGCGCGCGGATCGGCGCGCCGCATGCCATGTGATCCGGGCGGCGAACCAGCCGCGATCCGGCGACGCTTAGCGCCCCGGTTCGTCCGGTGTTTCATTTTTCGAAAAAGCGCGCCCGCTTGCCCAATAAAAGCCATAGCGGCGCGTGTGTCTTGATGTTATCATTACAAATGTAGGCGCGGCAGGACCGAAGTTGGCCAAGACGAACCCAAGGCTCGGAAGCCATCTCTCAAGCGGGTCTGCGGACGGGCGGTACCGTTCGGACGTGGAAGGGACACGCGCATCGCGCAGCGATGCCAGGCTAGGCGCCCCTTTGGTGGAGACGAACGGAAGACAATGAGCAAGGGTAAAGACTTCAGGCCCAGGAAGCGCGGCTTCGACGACGACGGTCCGATGGAGTATGGCGGCAAGCCCGGGCGTCAGGGACGCTCCCCGTTCGGCGGTGGTTTCCCTGCTCCGGACATGGGCATGCCTATGGCCTCCTCCGCGCCCACGGTCGATGCGACCGTGAAGTGGTTCAAGGGCGACAAGGGCTTCGGCTTCGTGGAGCTCGCTGACGGGCAAGGCGACGCCTTCCTCCATATCGGCGCGCTGCAATCGGCCGGCTACGAAAGCGTGCCGCCCGGCTCCAAGCTGAAAGTGACCGTAGGTCAGGGCATGAAGGGCGCTCAGGTGACCCGCGTCGTCGAGGTCGACACCTCGACCGCCGTGGCGCCGCAGCCGCGTTCCTTCGACGGCCCCCGCCCCCCGCGCCGCTCGCTCGACGCCACCAACGCCATCGGCCTTGGCGGCAAGGTGAAGTGGTTCGACGTGACCAAAGGCTTCGGCTTCATCGCCAGCGATGACGGCGGCAAGGACGTGTTCGTCCATATCTCGACCCTGCGTCCCGCGGGCATCGAGCAATTGGTCGAAGGTCAGGCCGTCAACATGCAGGTCGTCGAGACCCCCAAGGGTCGCGAGGCCGTCTCGATCTCGCTCGGCTAAGCCGGCGCGGCATCGTGAGTTTCAGGGCGCGCCGCGGCGCGCCCTTTTTATTTCGCCCAGCCCTGATCATAGTCAAGTTTGAGCCATGAAGCCCAGCCGCGACGTCGCAGACCTCATCGCCCTCATGGCCCGCCTGCGCGACCGCGAGACCGGCTGTCCTTGGGACGTCGCGCAGGATTTCGCGAGCATCGCGCCCTATGCGGTCGAGGAGGCCGCGGAGGTCGCCGACGCCATCGCGCGCGGCGATTTCCTCGACCTGCGCGAGGAATTGGGCGATCTGCTTCTGCAGGTCGTCTTCCATGCGCAAATGGCGCGCGAACAAGCCCTGTTCGATTTCGGCGACGTGGTGGAGGCCATCACCGCCAAACTCATCCGCCGCCATCCCCATGTCTTCGGGCAGGCCCGCGACCTGTCGCCCGACGAGGTGGCGCAGCTCTGGGGCGTCATCAAGGCGCAGGAGAAGGCCGAGCGCGCCGCCGCCCGTGCGGCCGCAGGCGCGCCGCCTGAGCCGGAAGCGGGCGCGCTCGCGGGCGTTCCCGCCGCCCTGCCCGCCCTCGCCCGCGCCTATAAACTCCAGCAGAAAGCGTCCAAGGTCGGATTCGACTGGAACGACGCCCGCCTCGTCCTCGCCAAAGTGCGCGAGGAATGCGACGAGCTGGAGCGCGAAATCGAGGCCGGCGACACAGCCGCTGCGGCGGGCGAACTGGGCGATCTGATCTTCGCCCTCGTCAATCTGGCGCGCCATTGCGACGCGGATCCCGAGGCCGCGCTGCACGCGACGAGCGCGAAATTCGAGCGCCGCTTCGCCTATATCGAGCGCGCGCTCAAGGCGCAGGGCCGCAGCCCGCAGGAGGCGAGCCTCGCGGAGATGGACGCACTCTGGGACGAAGCCAAGCGCGAAGAAAAACAAACGATCTAAAAGGCTTGTGCCGGAAACCTCATCCTCGGTGCGAAGCAGTCGCGCGCCGCTTCGTCTCCCGGGCCGGCGCATTGGGGCGCGCGGCGGGAAAGCGGCGCAGCAGGCGCTCGGCGCGCTCAGGCGCCACGCGGACGGACAGGCTCACCACGCCGTCCTCGTTGTCATGGCGCGAGAGCACCTGCGTCTGGCTGTAGAGCCAACTCAGGCCCTCGCCGTCCTCCGGCGCGAGATCGAGCGCGAAGGCCAGATGTTTGGCCGACAGCCGCGCCTCGACGCCGGCGAGCAGGTCGTCGATCCCCTCGCCCGTGGCGGCGGAGACCACGAACGGCCGCTCGCTCATCGGACCCCGACGCGCCGTGTTGTTGAGCGCAAGCCTGCGGTCTTCCGGCAG
>Ga0315899_10005131_pt1 | contig 14156 bp, 9 predicted proteins | sample LakEriMetagenome_2_FD_203518 | JGI IMG/M metagenome (GOLD analysis project Ga0315899, IMG submission 203518) | Freshwater fungal communities from buoy surface, Lake Erie, Ohio, United States - Buoy 4 MA112 | ecosystem: Environmental > Aquatic > Freshwater > Lake | place: USA: Lake Erie, Ohio... | reverse complement strand
TGACATTGTTCGCTAAAACAATTGTGTTCATCAAAAGCTTTAACTCTGCCCGAATCTCTGGCGAGCTAGGAATTGCCACCGCCGAATATGCAGTAACAACAGTTGCAGCATGCGGCTTCGCGGGAGTCCTTTACAAACTACTTGGTTCAGAGAGCATCGCGCAATTGATTGGTGATCTCTTGCGCCGCGCACTTTCAACTTTCTTGTTGTAATTCTCGTGCAAAATTCTCATCACAATGAACGCGGAAGCGCTACTGCTGAACTAGTAGTGGCGCTCCCGATCGTTATCACTATGTTGTTGTTAGGCGTGAATTTCTTAGGAGAAACGATTCAAAGAGAACGACTTCGCTACATTGCAGAAGGTGTAGTACAGGCAGTTATGCGCGATGAGAGTCAGAGCGATATTGCGCGCGAAGTAACTCGAACTCTTCCCGGCGCGCGGTACTCGGTGATCCGCCATGAATCTGATGGCACTTTCCAAGTCACTGTTCGCCATCACGCGGCGAGCGCGAGCGCTACAGGCTTGCAGTGAGTCGTCCACCCGCTAGCGAGGCAGGAAGCGCGGCCCTTTTCACGCTCTGCTTTGCCTTCCTATTAATAGGTGTGAGCGCTCTAGTAGCGATCGAAATCGGGCAGATCGGGGCGCGGCGCGCCGAGATACGAAAAATTGAGGCGGTCGGGCTGGCTGCGATGGAACGGGCTGGGGGCGCTGGCGCCCTGGCCTGCCAGATTGCCCAGGCTAATTTCGCTATTCCCTGCGAATTTGGCGGGGACGAGATAGCCCTGCGCCCATCCTGGGGCCCCGCCGATTGGGCGGTGCGGGTGGGGTGGCGCGCCCAGCAGTCGGGGGTTTGGTAGCCCATTGGTGCGTTCATGGCGAAGGCGATTCCAATCTCACCCGCTTCTCGCCTTACACTCTTTCTAGAAACGTTTCTGTCCGCACCCCATAGATGGCCGCTACCGGTCATCGCCATGGAGTAAATAAGGAGTATCTATGACTTCCACTGTTCAGGTGGCCGGCTCAAACCTGACCCTCGCTTATGCAGTTCTTGCTATCGCAATTGCTGCCCTAGCCGTTGCCTTTGGGCTGCGCGCTCGGGTTCTTGCTGCAAGCGAAGGAACCGAAAAGATGAAGGAGATCGCAGCTGCAGTCCAAGAGGGCGCTGCTGCATATCTCACACGACAATTTCGCACACTTTCGATTTTCGTAGGAATCGTCTTCTTCCTACTGCTCGCTCTTCCCGGCGATGGTGATGTTCGAATCGGACGTTCAATCTTCTTCCTCGTTGGTGCAGGGTTCTCTGCATTCGTTGGTTACCAAGGAATGTGGCTTGCAGTTCGCGCGAACGTACGTGTGGCTGAAGCAGCACGCGACGGAAGCGCAGAGCGATCGGTGCAGATTGCATTCCGCACTGGCGGCGTCGTAGGTATGTTGACTGTAGGTCTTGGTCTTGCAGGAGCAGCCCTTGTCGTTGTTCTCTACAAAGCAGATGCACCATCAGTTCTTGAAGGATTTGGTTTTGGCGCTGCGATGCTCGCGATGTTCATGCGCGTTGGTGGCGGTATTTTCACTAAGGCTGCCGATGTCGGAGCAGACCTTGTAGGTAAAGTCGAACAAGGAATTCCAGAAGATGATCCTCGTAACGCAGCAACAATCGCGGACAACGTTGGTGACAACGTTGGTGACTGCGCCGGTATGGCAGCAGATCTCTTTGAGTCATACGCGGTAACTCTTGTTGCAGCGCTCATTCTTGGTCGCGCTGGATTTGGTGATAGCGGATTAATCTTCCCGCTTATTGTTCCTGCAATTGGCGTTCTCACTGCAGTACTTGGAATCTTCCTTACTCGCCTTCGCCCGACAGATAAGAACGCAATGAGCGCAATTAACCGTTCATTCTTTATGTCAGCAATTGTCAGCGCGATTCTCGTAGCGTTTGCAACGTTTATCTATTTGCCAAGCAGCTTCTCACAATTCGCAAACGTCTCACCTGAGATTGCTGGCGCAAGCGGTAATCCACGAACACTGGCACTCGGTGCAGTACTCATTGGAATTGTCCTCGCAGCTGCTATTCAAGTTCTTACTGGCTTCTTCACCGAAGTTGGTCGTCGTCCAGTAAATGATGTTGCTGCCTCGTCACAAACTGGCGCTGCAACAGTCATTCTTGCCGGCATCTCAGTTGGCTTCGAATCCGCTGTCTATTCAGCGCTTCTTATCGCCGCAGGTGTATTTGGCGCTTATCTACTGGGTAATGGCATCGTCGTACTTTCACTCCTTGCAGTTGCGCTCGCCGGTTGCGGCTTGTTAACAACAGTCGGAGTCATTGTTGCGATGGATACCTTCGGACCTATCTCTGACAACGCACAAGGCATTGCTGAAATGTCCGGCGATGTACATGGTGAAGGCGCAAAGATTCTCACCTCACTTGATGCTGTCGGAAATACGACAAAGGCAATTACCAAGGGAATCGCAATTGCAACCGCGGTTCTTGCTGCAACTGCGCTCTTTGGATCCTTCACCGATGCAATCAAGCATGCTGTAGAAGAGAGTGGCAAGAGCTTGGCAAATCTTGGCGTTGAGTTCTCCGGAATTCTCAACGTTGCCGATCCTCGCAATCTCGTCGGTCTGATCATCGGCGCAGCAGTGGTCTTCCTCTTCTCTGGCCTTGCAGTCAACGCGGTATCGCGCGCTGCTGGTGCAGTGGTGATGGAAGTTCGTAACCAATTCAAACTTCATCCTGGAATCATGAACGGAACCGAGAAGCCTGAGTACGGTCGCGTTGTCGATATCTGTACTCGCGATTCACTCCGTGAGCTTGCAACTCCAGGACTCCTTGCAGTTCTTGCACCAATCTCCGTTGGATTCGGACTTGGCGTTGGCGCGCTTGGCGCGTACCTTGCTGGCGCAATCGGCACCGGAACCTTGATGGCGGTGTTCCTTGCTAACTCAGGTGGCGCATGGGATAACGCAAAGAAGATGGTTGAAGATGGCGTCTACGGTGGCAAGGGCTCACCAGCTCACGCTGCAACGGTTATCGGCGATACAGTCGGCGATCCATTCAAAGACACTGCAGGTCCAGCAATCAACCCACTTATCAAGGTTATGAACTTGGTAGGTCTGCTTGTTACGCCAGCAATCGTCGGACTCACACTTGATGAGAATGACACCGCACGAATTGGAATCGCGTTGCTTTCCCTTGCCGTGATTATCTTCTCACTCGTGCGTAGCCGTCGTAAGGCAACTGCGCTCGTATAAATGACGCTCTCGTATCTTTGATACTGAGTAATTTGCTAGAGCCGGGGAGGTAAACGTGGCGAAGAAGAAAACGCTAGTCATCGTTGAATCCCCGGCAAAGGCAAAGAAAATTGGGAGCTTTTTAGGTAGCGATTATGTAGTTGAGGCAAGCCTTGGCCATATTCGCGATTTGCCCCAACGCGCTGCAGATATCCCCGCCGATGTGAAAAAAGAGAAGTGGGCTAAAGAGGGCGTTAATGTCGATAAGGATTTCGAACCGCTCTATGTGATTAACCCCGACAAGAAGAAGAAAGTCTCTGAACTCAAGGCGCTTTTAAAAGATGCCGATGAACTCTTTCTTGCGACAGACGAAGATCGCGAGGGCGAAGCGATTGCCTGGCATTTACTTGAAATTCTCAAGCCAAAAGTCCCTGTACGACGTATGGTCTTTCATGAGATTACGAAAGATGCAATTCTCGCGGCAGCAAATGACACCCGCGAATTAGACCAACGACTTGTCGATGCGCAAGAGACCAGGCGCATCTTGGATCGGTTGTATGGATATCGACTCTCTCCTGTCTTATGGAAGAAAGTCATGCCACGAATCTCGGCTGGACGTGTGCAATCTATTGCGATGCGCCTTGTGGTTGAGCGTGAACGCGAGCGTCAGGCTTTCGTTGCATCAGACTGGTGGGATATCACCGCGCATTGTGCACTCGGTTTTAACGCACGTTTATTGACTCTTGATGGCGCAAAACTGGCCGCCTCGAGCGATTTTGATGCGAACGGAAAAGTAAAAGATAAATCCACATCTATGTGGTTAAAAGAACAAGAAGCGCTCGCTATTGTTGAATCGCTAGAAGGTTGTCAATTAACTGTAAAGTCAACGGAAGAATCACCTCGAAGTGAGAAGCCAAAAGCGCCATTCACGACATCTACATTGCAGCAGGATGCTGGAAGTCGTTTGGGATGGGGTGCGCAGTTGACGATGCGCGTGGCACAACGGCTCTATGAGAATGGGTACATCACTTATATGCGTACCGATTCGGTGACGTTGGCACCATCGGCAATCGAATCTGCTCGTACTGCAGTTAAATCTCTATATGGTGCTGACTATCTTCCCGATTCGCCGCGTATGTACACCGGAAAGACGAAAAACGCGCAAGAGGCACACGAGGCGATTCGTCCGGCTGGAGATGTTTACAAGACGCCAGGTGAATTAGCGAAAGAACTTACTCGCGAAGAGTTTTCGCTCTATGACCTGATCTGGAAGCGAACTATTGCTTCACAAATGGCAGATGCCAAAAAGATGCAGATGCGCGTGGACTTAGAAACTAAGAGTAAAGATGGAAAGATTGCAGGATTTCGCGCCAATGGTTCGGTCGTTACCTTCCCTGGCTATCTCGCTGCATATGAAGAGATTGTTGATGATAAGAGCGCAGATCTTGATAGCGAAGTTGAGATGAGATTGCCACCAATGAAGAGCGGTGATGTCATGGCCGTAACACGTTTCGTTGGCGAGGGACATCAAACAAAGCCACCAGCTCGTTATACCGAACCTTCGCTGGTAAAGAAGTTAGAAGAACTTGGCGTTGGCCGACCCTCCACCTTTGCGAGCACAATCCAAACAATCCAAGATCGCGGATATGTTGCTAAACGTGGCCGGGCGCTGATCCCGTCGTTCTTGGCATTCTCTGTCACCGGATTGTTAGAACAACATTTTCCGCGGTTGATTGATTATGACTTTACAGCCAGCATGGAAGAAGACCTCGACAAAATCGCACTTGGTGAAGAGAACCGAGTTGCATGGTTAAAACGCTTCTTCTTTGGACATGATGGAATTCCAGGTCTTGCAGAGATGACTGATGACCTCGGCGCTATTGATGCGCGCGAAGTTAACACGATGAATCTGGGCGATGGCATAGAAATCCGTGTTGGCCGTTATGGTGCATATTTGCAAAAGGGTGAGGGCGAGAATCGCATCATTGCGAATATTCCTGAAGATCTCGCGCCGGATGAACTAAACCTTGCAAAGGCACATGAACTATTTGCACGACCTTCTGGTGAGCGCCAATTAGGTGCACATCCTGAGTCCGGATTGCCGTTGGTAGCAAAGACCGGCCGCTTCGGCCCGTATATCGTTGAAGTACTTCCGGAAGATACGCCGAAAGTGAAAGGCAAAGCGCCAAAGCCTCGCACCGCATCGCTTTTTTCTACCATGTCTTTGGATACCGTAACTATCGAAGAGGCGTTAAAGCTCTTTGGATTACCTCGCGTTGTTGGCGTGGATCCCAATACCAGTGAAGAAATCACGGCACAGAACGGGCCCTATGGTCCGTATTTACGTCGGGGTAAAGATTCACGTCAATTAGCGAGCGAAGATCAGATATTTACCTGCACGCTCGAAGAGGCTCAAGAACTTTACGCACAACCAAAGCGTCGCGGTCGTGGCGTTGCAAAAGGTCCGCTTAAGGATCTTGGTCCAGATCCTGTCACTGGGAAATCAATTCTGGTTAAAGATGGAAAATTTGGCACATACGTCACTGATGGTGAGACAAATGCAACCTTGCGCCGTGGCGATATCGTTGAGCTACTGACATTGGAGCGGGGTATGGAGTTACTTGCAGAAAAGCGCGCTCGCGCTACTCAAGACTAGGCTTTGGCCATGGAGCCAACACTTCAGGGTGATATACGAGGTGTCCTTTCGATAAAGCCATTTCGAAAACTATGGCAATCGATGGCCTTCTCAAGTTTGGGTGATTGGCTTGGCCTGCTTGCAACAACGGCGCTCGCACAACAATTAGCTGGTGGTGACTATGCGAAGGCGAACTTTGCCATCGCAGGTGTATTTATCTTCCGATTACTGCCATCGGTGTTCCTCGGGCCGCTAGCAGGTGTGATTGCAGATCGTTTTGATCGTAAGCGAACAATGATTGTCTGTGACATATTGCGTGGGGTTATATTTGCAACAATTCCTATTGTTGGAAGTTTGCTCTGGCTCTACATTGCAACAATTCTCATTGAATCAATCACACTCTTCTGGTCGCCAGCTAAAGAAGCTTCCGTGCCAAATCTTGTGCCGCGCAATCATTTAGAAAGTGCGAATCAGGTGAGCTTGCTTGCCGGGTATGGGACAGCGCCAATCGCTGCATTGCTCTTTACATTCTTAGCAGTTTTCAATTCTGCCCTAGCAACGGGAATTCCATTCTTTAAGAGCAATCCAGTAGATATGGCGTTATACATAAATGCGGTGAGCTTCCTCTACAGCGCTCTTGTCATAGCAAAAATACAGATACCGCGTACACCCGCAGAAAAAGGTGAAGCGCAGGTAGGAATAATTCGCTCACTCCTAGATGGTTGGAAGTTTGTTGGGAAATCGAAGAACATTCGCGGACTAGTCCTAGGCATGCTCGGAGCCTTCATCGCTGCAGGAGCAGTAATTGGGCTCGCTCGAACATTTGTGGGCGATCTTGGTGGCGGTGAAGCTGCTTATGGAATCTTATTCGGCGCTGTTTTCACGGGATTAGCGCTCGGAATCGCATTTGGTCCCAAAATATTCGCGCAATTCTCGCGGAAGAGATTATTTGGTGCATCGCTTTCAATGTCAGGAATCATGCTCGCGATTCTCGCGTTGATTTCAAACCTCGTACTCGCCATATTTATCGTCACACTTTTGGGATTTTTTGCCGGTATTGGTTGGGTATCTGGATTTACCATGCTTGGTTTAGAAGTAGAAGATTCAAAGCGTGGTCGCACCTTCGCATTTGTGCAATCGCTCATCCGAATCACATTGGTACTTGTCCTTGCAGTGGCGCCAATCATCGCGGCTGCGATAGGCGAACACACTTATCGGTTCCGCCAAAGCGTTTTGGAATATAACGGAGCATCTGTAACGCTGTTAATTGCTGGAGTAATTGCGACAATCGTTGGCATCATCTCATTCCGACACATGGATGATCGCAAGGGTGTTTCCATCTTTAGCGATATCGCCGCGGCGCTTCGGGGTGAACTAGGAGTGCGAAACACCTTCTCCGCAACAGGTTTATTCATTGCCTTCGAAGGTGGCGAAGGAGCAGGCAAATCTACGCAAGTAGTGAAGTTACGTGAAGCGCTCGAAAAGTTAGGCGAAAACGTAGTTGTCACTCGCGAGCCTGGTGGTACTGAATTAGGGAAAAAACTACGCGAGATTCTGCTGAGCAATGAGACTGGAACTATTGCACCACGAAGTGAAGCGCTCCTTTATGCTGCAGATCGCGCGCACCACGTGGAGAGCGTGGTGAAGCCGGCGCTAGTTGAGGGTGCAATCGTGATCACCGATCGATATATGGATTCTTCCATCGCTTATCAAGGCGGCGGTCGAGTCCTTGCGCCGCAAGAGATTGCACGGATCTCGCGATGGGCGACAGATAGCCTTACCCCATCACTTACCGTTCTCCTTGATGTTCCTGCGGAGACAGCCTTTAAACGCTTCGCCGATCGAGACCGATTAGAGAGCGAGCCACTTGCCTTCCACGAGCGGGTGCGCACCACCTTCCTCGAATTGGCAGCATTCTCCCCAGATCGATACCTGGTCATTGACGCCACCGATTCAATTGAGAGAATTGCCGAACAGGTCCTAGCGAGAGTGCAGAGCCTCTTAGCCAATCGGAGGAAGTAATGACGGCACTCTTTGGCGACATCATCGGCCAAGAGCGAGCTGTTGAGATACTTCAGAAAGCAGTTGTAGCTGCGCACGCGCGCGATGGTTCGCAATCGATGGTTCAATCTTGGTTATTTACTGGCCCTCCAGGTTCTGGTCGTTCTCATGTTGCGCTCGCATTTGCTGCAGCTTTGTTATGCGATACAGGGGGGTGCGGCAGCTGTCACTCGTGCCATCTAGCAAAGCGCGGTTCGCATCCAGACCTTGAAGTAATTCGCACCGAAGGTCTCTCACTGAAGATTGATGAGGTACGCGAAATAATCGCCCGCGCATCGTGGGAGCCAAGTTCAAGTCGCTTTCGAGTGGTTGTCATCGAAGATGCAGAGCGCTTGACTGAGAGCGCAGCTAACGCCTTACTTAAGGCGATCGAAGAGCCAGGAGTGCGAACAATCTGGTTGCTATGTTCACCCACTATTGAAGATGTTCTCCCTACTATTCGTTCCCGTTGTCGACAGATTGCATTAGTTACCCCGAGCACAGCAGCTGTAGCAGCGCTACTAATCCGAGAAGAACATGCGCCAACAGAAATCGCTGAGTTTGCTGCGCGCGCTAGCCAGGGTCATATCGGTCGGGCGCGCTTTTTGGTTAAGGAACCCGAATCACGCGCTCGCCGCGATGAGGTGATCACCTTCGCACTTGAGTTATCCGATGTTGCAGGAGCGATGGCAGGTGCGGCGCGACTGATGGAGATCGCTGGACTTGAAGCTGCAAGTGAAGCCAGCGAACGAGATGAGATTGAGCGGGAAGAATTAGCGACTGCGCTCGGCGCAGGTGGAAGTGGCAAAGGAGCACCAAGTGGATCTAGTAAAGCGCTCAAAGATTTAGAGAAAGAGCAGAAATCTCGTGTTACCCGTGCGACTCGAGATTCAATCGATCGAGCTCTCTTAGATATTGCAACTGCCTACCGTGATGTGCTGTCGGTACAGATGGGGGCTTCAGGCGGGCGAGAATTAATCAATGAACACTTACGTGGTGAAATTGAAAAACGCGCCGCAAGCAGCGACTCTGAAGGAGTTATGAAGCGCTGGGAAGAGATTATGGCCACTCGCCGTACCTTGAAATTCAACGTTGCTCCACTACTTGCGCTTGAAGCGCTTTTTCTGAAGGTTCGCTTTTAAATGCTGCTGACTAAGAGAAGAATTGCGCTACTTGCGACCTTCGTGATTGCCACCGCCACCACACTTGTGTACCGAGCACAAACCGGTGATGGTTGGAGCTTTGCCGATTATCAGAATCAGCAATTGACATGGATTGAATGTGGTGGGCCATTTCTTTGTACTGATCTCACTGTTCCCGTTAATTATGGAAAGCCAGGCGGAGAACGGATGCAGTTATCTCTGGTGAAATACCCTGCGACTGAGAAAAAGAAGCGGTTGGGTTCGCTCTTCGTTAATCCCGGGGGGCCAGGCGCATCTGGCGTTTCATATGCCTACGCAGCTGAGTACATCGTGAGTAAAAAAATATTGAGCGCTTATGACGTAATTGGTTTTGATCCGCGTGGTGTCGGTGGGAGCTCAGCTGAGCGTTGTCTGAGCAACAGCGAGACAGATCGATTGATTGAGGCAAATGGTCCAGTAGTAGATGGCTTGAGTATGTCCACTCTTGAAGAGTCCTCAAAGTTACTTGCCACTAGGTGTTTCGAGAAGTTAGGGGAGCGCTTAAAGTTTTTAGGTTCGGTAGATGTCGTGCGCGACATGGATCTGATGCGCCAAGTTCTTGGTGAAAAGCAGTTACATTTTCTCGGCAAGAGTTACGGCACATATCTTGGACTTGTCTATACAAGTATGTTTCCTAAAAACGTTGGTCGCTTTGTGCTCGACGGTATCGTGGACCCTAATTTGAGCGCTAATGAAATAAATAAGGCGCAGGCGCTTGGTTTTGAGATTGCGCTAGATGCTTTTCTTACCGATTGTGTAGACAAACAGGATTGTTTTGTAAAGGGAACGTTAGACCAAGCGCGCGCAGCAGTTACTAAGCTGCAAGATTCCGTAGCAAAAGAAGCGTTACCTGGAAAAGATAACCGTCTGGCAACAGAATCAATTCTGGTGCTAGCAATGGTGGCTTCTCTTTACGATTCGGAGACCGGTTGGCCTGCGCTAAATAAGGCGCTTAAGGATGTGTACAAAGGCAATGGCGCGCGACTTTTTGATTTAGTAAATGACTACGTGGTGCGCGATGGGAAAGGTCGCTACCCTTCGAATGAAAATGAGGTTGCCTACATCGTTAATTGTTTGGACCGCACTGATGATGCAAGTCCGGAACGTTTAGCCAGTGATGCGGAGCGTTTCGAGAGTTTCGCCCCGCATTTTGGCCCGTACATCGCCTGGTCGACGCTGCCGTGCCATTACTGGCCCTATGAACCTGCTCGCCCTCCCGTTCCATTAAATGGAAAAGGCGCCCCGGATTTCGTGGTGATTGGCACGACCCGCGATCCCGCTACCCCCTACAGCTGGGCGACTGAGGTCACGGCGAAGTTCCCATCGGCCTATCTCATTACCGCCGACGGCGATGGCCATACCGGCCACGGCCGCGGCTCCTCCTGTGTAGATAGCGTCGTGGACACCTTTTTTCTCACGGGCGAGTTACCAACTCGGCCGCTGCGCTGCTCGCTCTAGCAGCGCTCGCTCGTGGTCAAGAGCACCCCTTCGGATAGGGCAGGATTTACCTCGTGCACTTAGACCATATCTCTTACGTTGCATCGCATGATCACCTCATCGATGAAGTACAACGAATCGGTTCGCGACTTGGCGCAGGTTTCATGGATGGCGGAATTCACCCGCGCTTTGGTACGCGTAACTTTACGTTGCCATTACAAGGCGGGCGTTACTTAGAGATTGTCTGTCCATTAGATCATCCTGCAGCAGATGCCTCTCCATTCGGAAAAGTTGTCTCGCAACGAGCGCAAGATGGTGGCGGCTTATTAACGTGGGTGCTCTCAGTCTCTAATATTTCAACATTCGAAAAGCGTCTTGGCCGCGAGAGCGTTGACGGGCATCGTCGTCGTCCAGATGGCAGCGATCTACATTGGAAGCAGATTGGCGTTCTTGGAACGTTGGAAGATCGACAACTTCCTTTCTTCATCGAATGGCTTACCGAAGATCATCCTTCCAAGGAAGCAAAGCCAGTTGCGAAAATCGAGAAACTTGAGATTGCTGGCGATCCAGAGCGCGTTCGCGAATGGATTGGCGAAGATTTCGAATCAGCGTTCGCAGGAATTGCACTGGAGTGGGTTGATCCTGCAGAGAATGACGGTGAGACTGGAATTTATGCCGTTCACTTCTCAACGCCTACTGGTTCATTTAGGTTAGATTAAATCTGAATTAAAACCTGCCGCCTTAGCTCAGGGGTAGAGCAACGCACTCGTAATGCGTAGGTCCCGGGTTCAAATCCCGGAGGCGGCCCCACTAGAGCTGCACGAACTTGGCTGAACTCGGCGGAACTAGGCGGACTGGTCACCGTAATTTCACTGGAAATGTACTCTTATGTCATGAAATCGCGAGCGCTCCACTTGTTAATCGCAGCGCTTATGTTTCTCGCAACTTTTACTCCTGCCACACATGCGGCAAATTCTTTAGATAGGCCGTGGTGGCCTAAGGTTCCCTCACTTGGCTTCTCATCAACCGAAGCGTTTACACCTGGCGTCCGAGAAAAGTCTTGGGTATCAGGTTATTCCTATGCAGAGGGAACTTCGTCAGGGCTCTATACCCGCGTTGTTTCCTGCCTTTCAGTAGAAGATCCTGCATGTGCAAATGCAGATTCCATTGCAGCTAACTTCATTCTTCCGCCATGCTCGTTAAATGAAGGAGAGTTGTGTATTGATTCACTTGAGCTATCGAATGCAGCAGGCAAATTGGAGCCCGCCACATTCGATTATGTAGCGCCTTCACCAAAATTTTTGGCGAGCAAAACTCGAGGCACACCATTCGGTGGCGGAATTAGCCTGTGGCGCTCAAAGAGCACCTTGAATGCTCTGGGTGTCGACCAATTCGCAGTCCACGTGCATTTAGACCTGCAGAACATGCGAAACAAAGCTTGCCTGACAGACGCACAATCATGCTCATTTGAATTAGGGAACTTTTCAGCAAATGTCTTTCCGGTGAAGGTTCGACCTATTACCTCTGAAGAGAAATGTTTGTGGACTGAAGGTAACAATTGCGCAGTCATCACAGATTTCTTGCCGGGCACGAAAGTTGCTCTTACTGTTAGAATGAATAATTCTTTAACTGGCTTCCTTTTCGGTCGCATGCAGGACGTCTCCATGGAAGTGACGCCCATCTCAAAGACTCTTAATGCGCTTCGTGTGGAGGCAAGCCCCATTGATGTTCCCAGCATTCATGCATTTGTCGCCAAAAGTGAGTTATCTAAATACCCAGAGATAGACAAGTACTGGGATAACCGGCGCGCAAACTTGGCTGCTTCCGACAAAATCAGCAGCGAAACGATTGATCTTGGCCCGTGGCCACAATATGCGATGAATGATTTTCTTGCATTCAGCAGCCTTGTGGAATCAGGTGAATTGGTGAGCTCGATTTGGCGGTTTGGTTCTGGACTCGGATTGGGAACAGGTAGTGATTGCTATAAAGATAAAACAAAAATCTTGGGCTTAGTCACAACAAATGCGTCAACTTACGATCCTGGTCCGCCCTCCTTCGACGGCACTTCTTTGAATTATCGAGTTGGAGGTGCACATCACCTTGCAGATGGCAAAACTTTGACCAGAGGTTCTTATGATCTTGCACTTCGCTCTGAATTTGCGCGTTGTCTCTATGGATTTTCGAACGCTCCCTTAGGAGCATCAATCTCAGTTCTCTCGAGTGATGGCACAACCCAGGAAATTTCCACCGAATCACTTCGTGAGGATGCAAATCGTCAATGGCTATACCTAAGCGCGAAGAACTTCACATTCTCTAGCCCAACTATTCGAATAAAGCTAGTTCAGAAAGCTGAAATTGGTGCGGTTGCGAAACCAGCCGCGAAGAGTACGAAAAGTGCACCCAGAACGACGATTACTTGCGTTAAAGGCAAGACAGTAAAGAAGGTCACTGGGGCGAACCCCAAGTGTCCATCTGGGTATAAGAAGAAGTGACTTAACCGCCTACGAAAGTAAATTAGTTACGCCGCTGTATTTCTCAACCTTTGCGGGATCCAATTCGATTCCAATGCCAGGCCCACTAGGAATCTCGAGCATGCCTTCCTTATCAAGCACCCAAGGTTTCTTCGTGATGTCATCAACATATGGTGCACCTGTGCAGTACTCGACGAAGTTGGTCCGGTGAAAAGCAGAGGAGAGTTGGAGATCTGTCGCAAGACCTACGGCAGTGTTCCAACCGTGTGGAATCATTTGTATTCCATGATCTTCAGCCATGTTGGCGATACGACGCCACTCACTAATGCCACCACATTTGACCACATCAGGTTGGATGATGTCGAAGGCACCTTGCGTGATAAAGGGAATGAAACTCTGGCGGCGAGTTAAGACTTCTCCACCCGAAATTGGCACTGGAGAGGATTTGCGGAGCGTCTTGAAACCTTCAAGATCATCTGGATGGAGCGCTTCTTCAAACCAACCTACGTTGTACTCGGCCAACATGTGTGAGGCGTTAATGGCCCAACGCAAACTGCCCTTCCAGTAGGCATCAGAACCACCAGCATCAACGGCGAGGAAGCAATCATCACCAATTGCTTCGCGAGCGCTTCGCACAAGAAGTTCGTCATTGGCAGGGCTAATCCGACCAAATGTTCCCCAACCGATTTTGAATGCTTTGAATCCTTGGGAGAGTAGGTTTCGCAAGTTTGCTTGCATGATGGGTGGCTCATCCATCAATAGCGATGCATAAGGCATTACTTTCTCACGTAAGCGACCACCGAAGAACCGACCTATCGGTTGTTTTGTCACCTTGCCGAAGAGATCCCAGAGCGCGATATCAATTCCGCTGATTGTGTGGGTGATGGAACCACCTCGGCCGAGCCAGAAGGTATTTTGGTGGAGCTTTTCGCTCACTCGCTCTGGTTCCACAGCGCTCTCGCCGATGAGAAGCGGTTTCAAGATTTCAAGAGAGGCACGGACTAATTCTTCGCTTGTGAAAACAGCACCGATACCGACCAGTCCCTCATCAGTGTGAATTGCAACGAGAGTGTGTACGACATTCTCTGGCTCGAGTTCTTCACTCCAGCCGCCTTTAGGAGTTGCACCTCGAAGGCCAGCAATTCTGATTTCAGTGATTA
>Ga0315899_10005130_pt1 | contig 14156 bp, 11 predicted proteins | sample LakEriMetagenome_2_FD_203518 | JGI IMG/M metagenome (GOLD analysis project Ga0315899, IMG submission 203518) | Freshwater fungal communities from buoy surface, Lake Erie, Ohio, United States - Buoy 4 MA112 | ecosystem: Environmental > Aquatic > Freshwater > Lake | place: USA: Lake Erie, Ohio... | reverse complement strand
CGGCTAGACTTCCATGCTCGATTTGCTTGCATTCGCGTTCCGGGTCGAAGCCGCTGCTTCCCCCGTCAACGCCTCCTTTCCTTCCCGGCTGCCGCGGTGGATTTCGCCCAGCAACTTGCCCTCGTCTTCCCGGTCCTGCTCTTCTCGATGGTCGCCCACGAGTATGCGCACGGCTATGCGGCGATGCGGCAGGGTGACATGACCGCCTACCAGCTCGGGCGCCTGACCTGGAATCCCATCAGGCACATCGACCCCTTCATGACCATCATCCTCCCGGTCATGCTGGCGTTCCTGGGCGGTCCCATTTTCGGCGGGGCCAAGCCGGTTCCCGTCAACCCGCGCAACTATCGCCAGTACCGCCGCGGCGACATCATCGTGTCGCTCGCCGGCGTGGCGGTCAACGTGCTCATTGCCCTCGCCTGCGTCCCCCTCATCATGGGCGTCGGGCTGCTGGGGCAGCAGTTCCCGCAACTGCTGCGGCCGCTCTTCGTGCTGCAGCTCATGTTCATGCAGGGCATCGTGCTCAACCTGGTGCTGGCGGCGTTCAATCTCATTCCCATCCCGCCGCTCGACGGGTCGCACGTCTTCAAGTACCTGCTGCCGCCGCAGTGGTCGCTGCAGTACCAGCGCATCGGCGCCGTCGGGTTCCTGCTCCTCTTCGCGCTGCTCTCCTTTGGGCGGCCGCTCGTGAATGCCTGGATGAGTCCCGCGTTCGCCACCGCCCGACTCGCCCAGCAGGTGTACATTCCGTATCTGCTCCCCAACCCTTTCGACGCGTGAACGCTGCGTGATGGCTCCCAACTTTCGCCCCGTCGAGTCCGAATCGTCGTCGTTCGTCATCGAGCTGAGCCAGTTCACCGGCCCACTCGACCTGCTGTTGTCGCTCATCCGCGACGAGCAGGTGGACATCTACGACATTCCCATTGCCCGCATCGCCGAGCAGTTTCTCGCGCGCATCAGCACCCTCGGGCTCGACGAGGCGGCCGATTATCTCGAAATGGCCGCCCGACTGCTGCGCATCAAGGCACAGATGCTGTTGCCACGTGCCGACGGGGAGGACTCGTGGGAGGATCCTCGTGCCGAACTGGTACGCCGCCTGCTCGAGTACCAGCAGATGCGGGAGGTCGTCGACCTCCTCGAGCGACGCGGTGAAGAGCGCCGGCACCAGTTCGCCAGGCGCTACGTGCATGTCGCGGCCGATATCACGCCGCTCAATGCCCCACTGGCCCTGTCGCTCGGCGAACTGCTCGCTGCGGTCGATCGCGTCCTGCGCACGACCAAGGAACCCAAGTTCCACGACGTCGTGCCGCGGGCACTCGATGTGGCGGGGGCCATGACCACCATCCGCAAGATCATCGCCACGCGGCAGCACGCGCGCTGGACCGATCTGATCGGCCGTGATGCGGAGCCGTGGCAAATCCTGTCCGTGCTGCTGGCCCTGCTCGAAATGGCGAAGCTCGGTGAGCTGCGTATCGCGCAGCACCGTCCGTTCGCCTCCGTGGAGATTACCCGTGACGCCATTAGCGAAGCTGCTTGAAGCGGCGCTGTTCGCCGCCCCGCGGCCCATTCCGCTGACGGCGCTGGAGGCCCTCGATCCCGAGTCGAGCCCCGCCGCCGTGGCCGCCGCCTTGGATGAACTCCGCGAGCACTACGACGTGGATGGCCACGGCGTGGAGCTGGTGGAGCAGGGTGTGGGCTGGCAAATCCTGACACGGGCCGAATACGCCGAAGCCATCGAACGCGCTCAGGTGGCCGTGCGCCCGCAGAAGCTCTCCGCTGCGGCGCTGGAGACGCTCGCCATCGTGGCCTACCGGCAGCCCATCGGACGCGCGGAGATCGAGGAGATTCGCGGCGTCGCCGTGGGGTCGGTGCTCAAGTCGCTGCACGAACGCAACCTCATCGATATCGTGGGGCGCAGCGAAGGCATCGGTCGCCCACTGCTCTACGGCACCACACCGCAGTTCCTCGAGCAGTTTGCCCTGCGTCACCTCGAAGAGCTTCCGCGCGCCGATGAACTGGCCATCGCCTTGCGCGGCGCGGGGAACGCCGCGGTCGTGCCCGAGTGACGCCGCCACGTCGGTCCGGCGGTGACGGCGGTGGCCGCAAGGCCCCCGGCGGCAAGGCCCCCGGCGGCAAGTCCACGGGCGGCAAGACGCGCGGGAAGCCGGGCGATGGGCGTCCCGGGACGGTAGCGCCCGCCCGGGGGCGCGGTGCTCCGACCGGCGCGTCACCCACCAACCGCGACTTCGCCGCCGCCCGCGTGGAAGCGCGGCGCGGCGCGGCGCGGACCGGCGCGAAGAAGACCGGCACGTCTGCCCCAGCGGCCGCCGGCAAGGCCGGCAGCACCACCAAGGCACGCGACGAAGGCCCCATGCGCGTGCAGCGTGCCCTGGCGCGGGTCGGGGTCGTTTCGCGCCGCGGCGCCGATCAGGCCGTCGCCGACGGGCGGGTACAGGTCAACGGCACGGTGGCGCAGATTGGGCAGGTCGTCGATCCTCGGCGCGACGTCATCACCCTCGATGGCGTGCGGGTCGAGACGCACGTGACCGAGCACCGCTGGATCGTGCTCAACAAGCCCGCCGCGGTCATGACCACCCGCCGCGATCCGCAGGCCCGCACCACCGTCTTCGACCTCGTCGAGGACGTCCCGGGGCTCGTGTACGTCGGACGGCTCGACTTCATGACCGAGGGCGTGCTGCTCCTCACCACCGACGGCACCGCCGCCCACGCCCTCACGCATCCGAGCCGCGAGGTGGAGCGCACCTACGTCGCCACCGTCCGCGGCGACGCCTCCACGGCCGCCCGCGAAGCGCGCGACGGCGTACAGCTGGAGGACGGTCTGGTCGTGCCGCGTGACGTTCAGGCTTATCCGCTGGGTTCTCGGCGGTGGGCGTTCGAGATCACCATCACCGAAGGCAAGACCCACGAGGTGCGGCGCATCTGCGACGCGCTGGGGCTCGAGGTGGAGCGACTCGTGCGCGTCAGCTTTGGCCCGGTAAAGCTCGGCACCCTGGCGGCGGGAGAGGCCCGGGCCCTCACCAATGCCGAACGCACGGTGCTCGACGCGCTCATCGCCCAGCGCTAGCCGTACCGCGGCGGCACGCGGAGCAGACCGAACGTTGCCGGGTATGGAGGCGCAGGCATGCACAACTTCTTCAGTCAGAGGAGCAGGGATCCGTGACCACGAGTGTCGCCACGTCGCATGACGCGGCTCTGGTGCAGGGGGTGGTGCGCGAAGTCGCGCGTCGCATCGTCGGTCAGGAGTACATGGTCGAGCGCCTGCTCATCAGCCTGCTCACCGGGGGCCACGTCCTGCTCGAGGGCGTTCCAGGCCTGGCCAAGACGCTCACGGTGCGCACCCTGGCCGAAACGGTGCGCACCTCGTTCCAGCGCATTCAGTTCACCCCCGACCTGCTCCCCGCCGACGTCATCGGCACGCAGATCTTCGATCAGCCTACGGGGGAGTTTCGCGTCAAGCACGGCCCCATCTTCGCCAACATCATCCTCGCCGACGAAATCAATCGCGCGCCGGCCAAGGTGCAGGCGGCACTGCTCGAAGCCATGCAGGAAAAGCAGGTCACGATCGGCGGCACGACGTACAAGCTCGCCGAGCCGTTCCTCGTGCTCGCCACGCAGAATCCCATCGAGCAGGAGGGCACGTATCCCCTGCCGGAGGCGCAGGTCGACCGCTTCATGATGAAGCTGCGCGTGGGATACCCCACCCGGGCGGAGGAGAAGGAGATCCTGCGGCGCATGGCCGGCGGCGACCAGACCACCATCGTGCCCGTGGCCTCCCCCGAAGAACTGCTCGACGCGCGCCGGCGCATCGCCGAGCTGTACATGGACGAGCGCATCGTCGACTACATCGTCGACCTGGTGCACGCCACCCGCCATCCCGCGGAAATCGGCGCCCCCGATCTCAAGCCGCTCATCGAGTTCGGCGCCTCGCCGCGCGCCACCATCGCCCTCGGGCAGGCGGCGCGCGCGCATGCCTTCCTGCGTGGCCGGGCCTTCGTCACCCCCGATGACGTGAAGAGCATTGCCCCGGATGTGCTGCGCCATCGCGTGCTCACGTCGTTCGAGGCCGACGCCGAGGGGGTCACCAGCGATACCATCGTGGCGCGCCTGCTCGCCGTGGTGGACGCGCCGTGAATCGCGGTCGCTGAGAAGCCGGACGGTCCCGTGAGCGTCCTGTCCATCGCACCGGCAGCCGTGCTGCGGCAGGTGCGTCGCATCGAGGTGCGTACGCGCCGCCTGGTCGATTCACGCTTCGCCGGCGAGTATCGGTCGCTCTTCAAGGGGCAGGGCATGGAGTTCGCGGAAGTGCGCGAGTACCAGCCCGGCGACGAGGTGCGCTCGATCGACTGGAACGTGTCCGCGCGCATGGGGCGCCCCTTCGTGAAGCGCTACGTGGAGGAGCGTGAGCTCACCATCATGCTCGCCCTCGACCTGTCAGGCTCGTCGCGCTTCGGCACGCGGGCGCGCTTCAAGCACGACCTGGCCATCGAACTGGCCGGGGTGCTCGCCCTCGCCGCGGTGCGCAACAACGATCGCGTGGGGCTCATGCTTTTCAGCGACCAGGTCGAGCATGCGCTCCCCGCGCGCAAGGGTCGCAAACACGCGCTGCGCCTCATTCGTGATCTGCTCACGGTGCAGCCGAAGGGGCGGGGCACCTCCATGACGGTGGCGATCGACCGGCTCATGCGCCTCCTGCCGCACCGCAGCGTGGTCTTCCTCGCCTCCGATTTCATTGCGGCCGATGTCGAGAAGCCCCTGGCACGACTCGCCCAGCGGCACGATGTCATTGCCGTGACGCTCGAGGATCCGGCCGAGCGGGTGCTGCCCGACGTGGGCCCCGCACGACTCGAGGACCCCGAGAGCGGAACCGTGGTGGAAGTCGACACGTCCCACCCGGCCGTGCGCAGTGCCTTCGCGCAGCGCGTGGCCGCCGAGGACGAGGCGCGGCGCACGCTCTTCGGCCGCCTGGGACTCGACGAGATCATCGTGCACACCGAGCACGGCTACGTCGATGCGTTGCTGGCCTTCTTCCGGGCCCGCTCTCGACGACCGCACGGCGCCGTACGCACCGGTCCCCGTGGGGCACTCGGTGACGCGGCGCTGGCCGTGGAAACGCGCACGGTCACGCGCCGATGACGTGGCGCCGCCTGTGCCGCTCGGTTGGCGTCGCGCTCGCCTGCGGCCCGGCCACGGCGATGCGGCCGGCCGGGCTCGCGGCGCAGGCGAAGCCGCCCGCGGCTGCCGATACCGCCTTCCTCACCGCGCGCAGCGGAGGCCGCGTGCAGGCCGGCTCACTCGTGCAACCCGACACGGTCGAAGTCGGCGACCCCATCACGTTCGTCGTGACGGTGGCCGTGCCGGAGGGCGCACGGGTCGAGTGGCCCAGCATTGCCGACTCGGCGGCCACCGTGGCCATGCGCGAACCGGTGCGCATCACCGATCAGGGGATGGTCAACGGGCAACGCCGCGAGCGCGCCGTGTACACGCTCAGTGCATGGGATGTCGGGGCACTCCCCATCGACATGCCCGACGTCGTGGTGCGCATCGATACGGCGGTGGTGCGCGTGCCGCTCACGAACGCCCGTGTGTTCGTGCGCAGTGTGCTCCCCGGCGACAGCACGCAGCACATTCCCAAGCCGGCGCGTGAGCTCTTCCCGCGTGTGGTGCCGTGGTGGCAGCAGTGGTGGCCGGCGTTGCTGGTGCTGGCGGCGTTGGGCGCGCTCTGGTGGTATCGCCGCCGTCGGCGCCGGGCGCCGGCCGTCAGCGTGGCGCGTGACACCCTCGATCCGTTCGCCAGAGCCCGGCATGAGTTCGAGCGACTGGAGCGCCTGGGCCTCGCCGATGCCGGCGAGGCCGGACGATACGTGGCCCTCGCGCTCGACGTGCTGCGTCTGTACCTCGCTGAACGTCTGCCATCGGCGGCGCTGTCGCTGACCTCCGGCGAGCTGGTCGCCGCCATCGGTGACGACGAACGCGTACCGCGCGATCGCCTGCGGTCACTGCTCACCGATGTCGACGGCATCAAGTTCGCGGCACGCCTCGTGTCGCCGGCGCGTGCGCGGGAACTTGCCGGCACGGCGCGCGTGATCGTCGATGAGATCGAGGCGGTCGAGCAGGCGCGGCAGGCGGCGGCCGAGGCGGCACGTCGGGCCGCGCTCGAAGCCGCCGCACGTGAGCGTCGGGACAGCGAGGACGCGGCGCGCCGCGCGTCCACAGGGCCACGCGGGCCCAAGGCCGGAGCGGGCGTATGAACACCGCCGATTCGCTCGGAGCCTACTGGCTCGAGCAGCTCGCCGGCCTTTCGCTCTTCGGTCTCTCGTTCGCTCGGCCGTGGGCGCTGCTGTTGCTGCTCCTCCTGCCGCTCTGGCTCTGGTGGTTGCGGCGCCACGAAGCCTCACGGCGTACCATTCCGTTCTCGCGCGCCGACATGCTCGCGCTTGGCCCGCGTCCCGCGTTGCGCTTCGTGAAGTGGATCCCCTGGCTGCGCGCGCTGGCGCTTGCCGGCGTCATCGTCGCCGTGGCGCAGCCCCGCTCCGGGGCTCGGGCGTCCACGGTCAACAGCGAGGGGATCGACATCGCCCTCACGGTGGACATTTCGAGCTCGATGCTCGCCGAAGACTTCCAGCCGCAGAACCGCATGGAGGTGGCGCGCGAGAAGCTCAAGCGCTTCGTCATGGCCCGCACGACCGATCGCGTGGGGCTCGTGGCCTTCTCCGGCGAAGCGCTCACGCAGGTGCCGCTCACGACCGACTATCCCGTCGTGCTCGCCGCCATCGACAATCTGCAGGTGGGCCAGCTCGAAGACGGCACGGCCATTGGTACGGCCATTGCCACGGCGGCCAACCGGCTGCGCAATTCGCCGGGCCGGTCGCGGGTCATGGTGTTGCTCACCGACGGCGAGAACAACCGCGGCGCCATCGACCCGCGCACGGCAGCGCAAGCCGCGGGCGCGTTCGGCATTCGCATCTACACCATCGGCGTTGGCAGCGAAGGCATGGCCCCGGTGCCCGTGGGGCGGGGACTCTTTGGTCTGCGCTACGAAAACCGGCCGGTCAAGATCGACGAACCGCTGCTCACCGAAATCGCCTCCACCACGGGAGGCCGCTACTTCCGCGCCAAGGATGCGGCCGCGTTGCAGGCCATCTACGACCAGATCGATCAGCTGGAGCGCTCTGCCGTGGAGGCAAAGTCGTTCATCCGCTATACCGAGCAGTTCCGCTGGCCGTTGCTGCTCGGCGTGGTCGCGCTGCTGGGGGAGCTCTGGCTTCGCGCGCGGCGCGGGGTGCTGCCGTGAGAACCGCATGAATCTGCTCGCGCCGCTCACCGTCCCGCTCGGCGACAATGTGCCGCCGCTGGTCTTGGACGCCCCGTGGCTGCTGGTGCTCGCCGTGATGCTGCCGTGGGCCGTGTGGTGGCTGCGGCGGCAGCGCCGCGTCCAGCGCACCCAGCGGCTGGCCCGCTTTGCCGAGCCGGAGGCGTTGCAGCGGCTGGTGCCGCAGGCGGCAGGCGACCGCCGGCGCACCTGGCGCCTGGTCCTGGCTGCGGTGTGCATCGGTCTTGCCATGGCCGGCCCGCGCTGGGGGCTCGCCAGCGGACCGGTCAGTGCGCGGGGCATCGACATGGCCATTGCGCTCGATGCGTCGCTCTCCATGATGGCGCCCGACGAGAAGCCCAATCGCCTCGAGCGCATGAAGCAGGAAGTACGGCGGCTGCGGGCCATGTCGCAGGCAGATCGCGTGGCCCTCATGGCCTTCGCCGGTCGCAGCTACATCCTCACGCCGCTCACCTCCGACGACGGCGCGATCGAACTGTTCCTGGAGAACCTCGATCCGAGTGTGGTGGGGCAGGCCGGCAGCTCGTTGGCCAGGGCACTGCGCCAGGGCACGGAACTGCTGCTCGCCAGCGACGGCAGCGCCGATCGGGCCCTGGTGCTCATGACCGATGGCGAGTCGTTCGACACCGCCGAGGACGTGGAGACGGCGGCGCGCGAAGCCGGCGCCAAGGGCATCAGCGTGGTCACGGTGGGCTTCGGGACCACGGCGGGCAGCACCATTCCCGTGCGCGACGGTTCGGTGGTGAAGAACAAGGTGGATGACGAGGGCAACGTGGTCGTCACCCGCTATTCCCCCACGCTGCTCGAACAGGCGGCCACGGCAGCCAACGGCACCTTCATTCCCGCGGAAGCGTCCGACAAAGCCTCGCGCATTCGGGCCACGCTGCGCACGCTGCGCACGGCCCGCCGGTCGATCGATACGCGCGAAGATCACGTCCCGCGTTTCCTGTGGCTGCTGGTACCGGCGTTGCTGCTGCTGTGCTGGGACACGTGGCGGCTCGTCATGCCCCGCCGTCACCCGGCGCGGCAGCCAGCGGGGGCGCCGGTAAGCACCCTCATGCTCCTCGCCCTCATCCCCTCTGTCGGCGTGGCCTGCAGCCGCGAACCGGATCCTGCCGCCCTGTTCGCCGAGGGGCGCGTCGCGGAAGCCGTGGCGGCCTATCGTGCCCTGGTCGCCCAAGGTGACAGCTCCGCGCGTACCTTGTACAACCTGGGTTCGGCCGTGCTCGGCGCCGACTCGCTGGCGGAAGCGCAGGCGCTTCTGGACGCGGTGCGCAAGAACAGCGAGGGCGACGTGCGCGCCCGCGCGCGATTCAACGCCGGGCTGGCCGCACTCAAGCAGGGACGCCTGCCGGACAATCCCGACGCGGACCAGCAATTGGCTGCCGCGCGCGCCGCCTATCGCGCGTTCCTCACCGAACGGCCCGGGTACGCCGACGCGAAGTGGAATTACGAGTTGGCGCTTCGCAAGCAGCCGCCGCAGAGCGGAGGCGGTGGGGGCGGGGGCGGCGGTGGCAACAACCAGAACAACGACCAGCAGCAGGAGCCACAGTCCGACGGCGGGCTCGACCAGCGGCAGGCTGATGCGTTGCTCAACAGCGCGGCACGGGAAGAGAAGGACGTGCAGGGACGCAAGCAACGGCAGGGACGCGTCCCTCCCGGTGGGAAGGACTGGTGAGCCCCGTATTCTGGCAGCGGGCGCGGCGGGTGCTCGCGCTGCTGACGTGTACCATGTGGCCCGCGGTGAGCGCGGCGCAGCCCGCGCCCTCGCCCACGGCCATCGTGAATCGCATTCGGAGCACCGGCAATCGCCCCATCGACTTTCACGCGGCCGTTTTCCCCGATTCCGTCTACGTGGGGCAACAGGTCACCTACCAGGTGGCCGTGCTGCTCAGCGACGATGCGCGCAGCCGCTTGCGCCGCAATCCGGAGTTTCTGCCGCCGGAGCTGCGCGGGATGCTGGCCTTTGAGCTCGGCACGCCGAGGCGGGTCGCCGCCCGCAGCTACGGCGGCGGGCTCGCGTACGAGGCGCATGTCTTTCAGCGCGCGCTCTTCGCCGTGACCGCAGGGCTGCTGCAGGTCCCCGCGCCGCAGCTCACGTACAGCCTGCCGCAATCGCCGAGCTATTTCAGCCGGGAAGACCGCTACGTGGTGCGCGCCGAGAGTGCGCACGTCGTGGTGCGGCCGCTGCCCACCGAGGGCCGCCCCACCGACTTCACCGGCGCCGTCGGTGTGCTGAGTGCCACGGCGCGATTCGACAGCAGCGCCGTGCGGGTGGGTGACCCGCTTCTCTTTACGGTGCGGCTCGAAGGCGTGGGGAACGTGCGCCTGCTGCCCGCGCCGGCCCTCGAACTCTCCTGGGCCACGGTGGTGCGGGGCAGTGAACGTGTGCGGGTCGATACGACGGGGACGCTCGTGCGCGGTGTGAAGGAGTTCGACTACCTGCTCACCCCCACGCGCGATGGGCCGGTCACGCTGCCCGTGGTGCGCTATCCGTACTTCGATCCCTATCGCGAAGCGTATCTCGTGGCGGAGACGCGCCCCGCCGACGTGCGCGTCGCCGCGGGAGATCTGGCCGAGAACGCCACGGTCGAGGACGGTGAACAGACGGCGTTGCGTCCCTGGCGGCATCGCACCCCCGTCACCCTTGACACCGTGACCGCCGGGTGGCGCATGGTGCTGCTGGCGTTGTTCGTGCTGGCGCCGCTGCCGGCCTTCGTGATGCGCTGGCAGCGGGCGCGCCGGCGACGGGCCGCGTTGGCGCCAGCACCCGGCACTGCCCGCAAGCGCGAGGCACAACCGGACGACCACAGTGCGGCCGGCGTGGCCCGCCGCACCCGTCGCACGGTGCTGGGGCAGCTCGCCGCACGCCTGCAGGCACCCGTGGCCGATCTCGTCACGCCGGCTGATGTCGAACGCATCGTGCGCCGCCGTGGCGTGACGCGCGCCACGACGCGCGAGCTGCTGCAGCTGCTCGACGACCTGGCGGTGGCGGGCTTCGCGCCTCACGGGCACACCGATGCCGCGCCGTCATCGCTCGAATCACGCGCCGCCCGATTGCTCGAACGCGTCCACGAGGAAGCCGTGACACATGGCCGCACGCGCCTCCTGGCCCGTCGCGGGCGACGTCTCGTGGGCGTCGCCCTCATCCTCGCGCCGGCGGCACTCTGGAAACCGCTCCCGGCCGGGGCACAGGAGCCGGTGCCGGCGTCATCACCGCCCTCGGCCGCGTGTGAGCGCCCCGCGGGCGACGCGGCGCGCGGGGCGGCCCCTTCGGTACTCGATCTCCTGGTGGGCGAGGGAACCGCCGCGTACCAGGCGCGACGCTTCAGCAGCGCCGCCGAACGGTTCGCCGGTGCCGTAGCCACGTGCCCGGGTGATGTCGACCTGCTGGTCAATTGGGGCGCAGCAGCATGGGCGGCCAGCGATACCGTGTCGGCCGTCATCGCCTGGCAGCGTGCGGCCCGGCTCGATCCGCTTGCCGCCGATATCCAGGGCGCGTTGTCGTTATTGCCGAGCGGCGCACGCAACGGCCTCGCCGACATTCCCATGATCCCGGTGGTACCGTTGGCTCTCATGGCGCTGGTGTCATGGTGCGCCGGCTGGTTGCTGTTGGCATGGGTATGGCGCACGGACCGTGGCGGCACCTGGCAGTCGTCACTCGCCACCGTGCTGGTGGCTGCAGCGCTGGCGGCGGGAGCAACCGCGTGGTGGGGGCACCGGGCCCTCGACGCCTCGGCGCTGGCCGTGGTGCGTCGTCCCGAGACGCTGCGTACGGCCCCCGGTTTCGAGGCGGCAACGATGGGTGGCGTCTCCACGGGCGATGTCGTTCGCCTGCTGACCAGTCAGGAGGGCTGGTCCAGCGTGGCGCTTGCCGACGACCGCACCGGGTGGATCCCCGCGGCCCGTCTCGCCCCGCTCGTGGACCGTTCCGCCACCCGATAGACTTCGGGATGTCGCGAATCGCCGTTCTGCCAAGTGCTGTTGCCGACCAGATCGCCGCTGGCGAGGTGGTCGAACGTCCGGCATCGGTGGTCAAGGAGTTGGTGGAGAACGCGCTCGACGCCGGCGCCACCACGGTCGATGTGACCGTCGAGGACGGCGGTCGTGCGCTCATCCGCATTGCCGACGATGGCTCCGGCATGGACACCACCGACGCGGTGCTCGCCCTTTCGCGTCATGCCACGTCCAAGATCTCCTCTGCCGAGCAACTGGTCGGGGTGCGCAGTTTCGGTTTTCGTGGCGAGGCGCTGCCGGCGATTGCGTCGGTTTCCGAGTTGCAGATCGAGACCGCCCCTGAGGATGGCGCCGGCACCCTCGTGCGCGTGGCCGGTGGTGCATTGCAGGAAACGCGTGCCGCCGCGCGACGCCGTGGCACTACGGTGTCGGTGCACCGCCTGTTCTTCAATACGCCGGCTCGGCAGAAATTCCTGCGCAGCGCGCGCAGTGAATGGCGTGCGATTCTCGACGCCATGCACGCCATTGCCACACTGCGTCGCGATGTGCACTTCGTGCTGCGCCACGACGGCAAGGTGGCGCTCGATCTGCCGGCGGTGCCCACCCTGCGTGCCCGGCTGGCCGCGCTCTGGGGCGCGCGCGAGCTGGAACGCTTCGTCGATGTCGACGACGTGCAGGGCCCGGTGCACGTGACCGGCCTCGTGGAACGACCGGCAGATGTGGGCACGGCCTCCCGGCGCGTGCTGCTGATCGTGAACGGCCGATTGGTGCGCGATTTCGGCCTGGTACGGGCGGCGGAAGCGGCCTACAAGTCCACACTGCCGGCGGGCGTGCGGCCGTCACTGGTCCTGATGGTGCATGTGCCGGGGGCCGATGTGGACGTGAACGTGCACCCGGCCAAGGCCGAGGTCCGGTTCCGCGATCGCTGGCCCATCGAACGGGCGGTCGAACAGGCCGTGCGGCGCGCGCTCGGCGTGTTCGAGGCCTCGGCCGATATCGGTGGCTGGCGCACCTGGTCGCCGACCGGGGCAACGTCGACGGCATGGCGCAGCGCCCCCGTGGCAATTGAGCCGGCCACCTTGCGCACGCCGAAGGCGCTGGATGGCCTCTTCGCACCACACGACGCGGCGGCGGCCCCCGCCTTCGACACACCGCCCTGGGAATCGCTCGCGGAGGAAGTGGGCGGCGTGGGCGCGCCCGCGCCGGCACCGCTCGAGGGCGACGCCCACGTGGCCACGCCCCACGAGCCCATGGTCGTGCCGCCGTTGCTGCAGCTGCGGCGGACGTATCTCATGTTCGAACACGACGATGGCGTCATTCTCATCGACCAGCATTCGGCGCACGAGCGCGTGCTCTACGAGCAGTTCCTGGGGGTGCTCGAACGCGGCGAGGCACCGTCGCAGCGTCTGCTCTTCCCAATGACGCTGCACCTTGCCCCCGCCGAGTCGGAGGCGTTCGAGAGCAGCCGCGACCTGTTCGTGAAGCTCGGCTTCGAGATCGAGCACTTCGGCGGCCATACCCTGCTCGTGAACGCCGTGCCCATGCCGCATCCGCGCTTCGATGCCGAGCGCTGCCTCCGTGACACCCTCGCGGCGATGACCGGGGATCGGGCCCCCAGCACGCAGGCGCGTCACGAACGGCTGGCGGCCACGTTCGCGTGCAAGGCGGCCGTCAAGGCCGGCGACACGCTGTCTCCCGGCGAAATGCGGGCGCTCTACATCGCGCTCGCGGAAACCCGGTTGGCCGCGCACGATGTGCACGGCCGGAGTACCATCGTCCGTCTGTCGTGGGATGAACTCGATCGCCGCTTCGGCCGCAAGTGAGGCAACGGTGACCACCGCGCCGCCCGACACGGCGGAGCCGGCACTCGCGTCTCCGGTGGCGTGTATCGTGGGGCCCACGGCGGCGGGGAAGAGCGCGCTGGCCATGCAACTCGCCGAGGCCCGTGGCCTGACCATCGTGAGCGCCGACTCCCGGCAGCTGTATCGCGGCTTCGACATCGGGACGGCCAAACCGTCGGCCGACGAACGGCGGCGTGTGCCGCACTTCGGCATCGACATCGCCGAGCCCGCCGAGCGGTACTCCGCCCGACAGTGGGCGGCGCAGGCCGCCCAGTGGTGTCGCGCCAGCCTCGACGCCGGCAGGCGGCCGGTGATCGTTGGCGGCACGGGGCTCTACGTGCGCGCGCTCGTGCACCCGCTCGACGCCGTGCCGGCGCTCGATGCCGCGCGCCGGGCGCAGCTCGAGCCGTTTCTGGCGGCGCTGCCGGCCCCGGAGCTGCAGCGATGGTGCACGCGGCTCGATCCCTCCCGGGCGCATCTGGGGCGTACGCAGTGGCTGCGCGCCATCGAGACGGCCCTCCTCGAGGGCACCCGCCTGAGTGCGCACCTCGGGCGGAGTGAGCCCGCGGCGCGACCCGCCCGTTACCTTGTCGTGGATCCCGGGCCCGTGCTCGCGGACCGCATCACGCGTCGGGTACACGACATGATCGCCAACGGCTTCGTCGAGGAAATCGTCCACTTGCGGGAGCAGATCCCCCCTGACGCACCGGCCTGGAAGGCCAGTGGCTACGGGGCGGTGCGGGATGCCGTGGAAGGACGATGCACGCTCGACGCCGCCGTGGCCCGGGTGGTCATCGAGACGCGGCAGTATGCCAAGCGGCAGCGTACCTGGTTCCGGCATCAGTTGCCCGCCGCCTCCGTGACCCACGTGAACCCCACGCACCACGAAGCCCTCGATCAGGTGCTGGCGTGGTGGGATGGGATTCCTCCGCTCTCGGGAGTGAACGCATGAAGATCGGCATTACCTGCTATCCCACGTATGGCGGATCGGGGGCGCTGGCCACCGA
>Ga0315899_10005129_pt1 | contig 14156 bp, 11 predicted proteins | sample LakEriMetagenome_2_FD_203518 | JGI IMG/M metagenome (GOLD analysis project Ga0315899, IMG submission 203518) | Freshwater fungal communities from buoy surface, Lake Erie, Ohio, United States - Buoy 4 MA112 | ecosystem: Environmental > Aquatic > Freshwater > Lake | place: USA: Lake Erie, Ohio... | reverse complement strand
ACCGTTGGTCCGCACGAGTAGAACGTCACCGTTCCATCGGGCGCAATCGGCGAGAAGTTCTCAATCGACTTCGTGAGCGTGTTGTAGAGGCGCATCGTCATGGCGAAGCGCGAGAATAGCACGACCATCGAGGTTCGCTCGCGCGGGATCGTGCGCGATCAACGAGACGTCGTCACGACCGCGCGTCAAACGCGCGCTCTCGCACAGACACGGCCGGATTTCCTGCGTAGATTTTCCACGGCGCGAGATCGCGCATGGCAACCCCACGCGCTCCAAGAATTGCGCCTGTGCCGACCGTCACACCAGGACCGACGAACGCATCGGCTGCGATCCACACGTCGTCACCGATCGAAATGGTTGCACGCACGAGCGGCATGGACGCACGGCGATGGTCATGCGTTCCCGCGCAAAGATGCGCACCTTGCGAAACGGTCGTGCGACTCCCAATCTGTACTGGGCCGAGACAGTAGAGAATCGCTCGATCGCCAATCGAACTCTCCGCACCAACCGAGAGATTCCACGGACATTCAATCAGCACTGTTCGACGCACGTTCGCGGTCGGTGCGAGACTCGCCCCAAACGCTCGCAAGAGAACTCGTCGAAAGCCGTACCAGTTGTGAAAACTCGCACGGAACAGCGTCGCTTGGACGCAACCCCATAGGAGTCGCTTGATCTTCTCCGTCGTCGAGTAAGGGCTGATTCGCCGCGACGCAATTACATCCTCGCCTGAAGCCGGCTGTGAGGAATCACTCCGACCGCCCGTCATCGTGCGATCTCCGATGCGCTTCGCTCTGAGCGTTTCCGTGCATGCTCGCCGGCGACTTCTGTCAGCAATTCGAGCCAACGTCGCATTGCATACGGAGCCCCTGCTCGTTCCACGATGTGATGTCGCGCGCGCTCACCCATTTCTGCAGCGAGCGCACGATCCGACGCGAGCCGCCGCAACGAACGCGCGAATCCATCGACATCTCCCGGCGCAACGATGAATCCACATCGTTCCTCTTCAATCGTTCGCGCCACCTCACCTGTGCGCTCACCGACGTACAGAATCGGCCGCGCAGCTGCCATGACGCCGTAGAACTTACTCGGCACCATGACGCCCGTCGTTCCTTCAAGAAGACTGGCAAGATGAATGTCTGCGGCGCCAAGCAAGTCGTTGATCTTCTCGCGCGGCTGATATGGCGCCTCGATGAAGTTCGACAGGCCTTTCGCGCGAAGAATTCCGATCAGCTCATCCTTCCGCTTTCCGCCTCCGACAAACGCAAACATCACATTCGGATCATCGCGAAGCGCTTCTACGCCGCGTGCGATGGTCCTGACATCGTGACCAATTCCGAAGTTGCCGGAGTACATCACGAGGAGACGATCGCCAATGCCCCACTGCTTGCGATAGGGATTCGTCGCACGATCCACTGGACGCACTTCATCAGGGTCCGCCCAAACGTTGATCATCGCCAAACGATCTGCCGGAATGCCCTTCGCAGCAACACGTGCTCGCATACAACGACCAAGCACGACCGCGCGATCTGCACGTCGAATACAGAATCGATTGAGCCTTTCGAGGAACCAAGTGACTGGTGAGTGCTTACTCATCACTCCGCAGGCGACCGGAAGATCTGGATAGAGATCCATGACCCAGTAGACGCTGCGTGTACCTCGTAGGAGTCGCATCAACCATCCGATGAGCGCAACAAACGGTGGCGTCGTGAAGCAGACGACGACATCCTGTCGGCGCATGTTGAAGGAACGCCAAAGCGCGGCCATGTAGAAAAGGCCGAAGTCAAACATGCGCGCGGCGATCGATGACTTACCGAAAATGCTCTTGCCAACGCGCACAATGCGAATGCCATCGACGACCTCTTCGCGCGGCAACACCGCGCCTTTCTCACCGTAAATCGACCTTGATGAGATTGCGGTGACTTCGTGACCCTGCGCGACGAGGTAACGCGCCAAGTCATGCGCATGCTGCGCTGTCGCGGCGATGTCTGGATAGAACGTCTGGTTGATTAAGAGGATGCGCATGATCCCTCACTCAACCGGAGATTCTGCTCTCCAAAGCGCGTCGTTCGATACCACTCCACAGTCTTTCGTAAACCGTCGCGCAGAGACGTGCACGCGCGCCAACCAAGGAGTTCAGCGGCACGTGCACTGTCCACGCATCGTCGCGGTTGACCATCGGGTTTCGACGCGTCCCAACGAATCTCTCCTTGGTAACCACAGGTTTCCGCCACGAGGACCACAAGATCACGAATGGTGATCTCACCCCCCGTGCCGAGATTGATCGGAGTCGGCTCGTCGATTTCTTCTGCTGCACGCACGATGCCTTCGGCAGCGTCGTCGACGTAGAGAAACTCTCGGCTCGCGGAGCCCGTTCCCCAACATTCGATGGAAGCGTGGCCCGCCTCTTGCGCTTCGATGCACTTGCGCACAAGCGCGGGAATGACATGCGAGGTCGCCGGATCGAAGTTGTCATGCGGCCCGTAGAGATTGACCGGCAAGACATACGCGGAGGCGAGGCCATATTGACGGCGATAGCCATCAAGCATCACGAGTGCTGCCTTCTTCGCAACGCCGTACGGCGCATTCGTCTCTTCGGGGTATCCATTCCAAAGCTCGTCTTCGCGAAACGGAACGGGCGTGTACTTCGGATACGAACAGATCGTGCCTGTGTGGACAAACTTGCGAAGACCGGTATGACGTGCCGCTTCAATGAGGTGCAGTGACATCGCCATGTTGGCGTAGAAGTACCGACCTGGATTCGCTTGATTCGCGCCGATCCCACCAACCTCCGCGGCGAGGTGGATGATGACTTCAGGCTTCGCGTCGTCGAACAAGCGCGCCACGCCCGCCTCGGTCGTGAGGTCGTAGTCACGGCGCCGTGGCACAAATGGCTCAGGAAGTCCGCGCGCCTTCATCGCGGCAAGCACCGCGCGACCGAGGAAACCTGCGCCTCCTGTCACGACGATGCGCGACCCAGCCAACGTCCCACCTGCGGAACGAGAGGTAAACGAGGAATGAGTCGACATCGACATCCGCAGAACCAGCCTTCGGTCTCCTGTGGTCTATCGGCCACGGCCTCGACCGCACTTCATCTCAAATCTCGAGTTATGCGACCCATTTCATCCAACGGGGCACCCCGCCGCTCTCGCGTACGACTCATCTGCAGATCGCGCCAAGGCTTCCCAATCGAGATTGGTTCGCACCCATAATTGGGCCTGCTCACCAAGAGCTCTCGCTGCCGCATGATCGCGCGTCACGCGAACGAGCGCCCCTGCGAAGCCCTCATCGGTATCCGGCGCAACGCAGAGCGCGCCCGCCTCGCCCGCACCATCAAGTTTGCATTCCTTCGTCGTTACGACGGGCTTCCCTGCCGCCATGCCTTCGACAACCGTAATACCGAAGCCTTCAAAGCGCGGGCGATGCGCGAACACAGAGCACGCCGCGAACGCCGACCGCTTGATCTCACCGAACAGTCCGCCGACCAGATGAACATGCTCGCGGAGCGAGAGCGTGTCGATCAGCGCATCGATCTCCGCCTTGCAACCATCGTCCGGCCCCGCGATCACCAGCGCGTGCTCACAACCCTCTGAACGAGCGAGGCTGTAACTCCGAATCAGCTGATCGATACCCTTGATAGGATGAATGCGACCTACAAAGAGTATGAATGACCGTTTTGCGAATTGGGGGAATCGCTCGTGGAACAACTCAGGTGTTGCGCGCATGTACTCACCAACGTCGATGCCGTTGGCAAGAACAGAACTCCTGCAGCCGAAACGCTTTCCGACGTAATCCGCCTCTTCGCGATTCAAGGAATACAGCTCCTCGGCACCGCCGATGATCTGCGGGAATAGAGTCAGATAGGCCCATTTTTTCAAACGCTTCTGAGCGAGTACATAGGGGTGCAGCATCCCATGAGTCGAAAGGACGTATGGAATGCCCCGTCGACGGGCGTTCGCTGCGGTCGTTCTTACGAACGACTCCCACATGCAATGGATGTGGATGATCTTGGGCTGAAGCCGCTCGAGTTGGCGGTCCATGGCGCCACTGCGCGATGAAGCATCCAAAAGGGAGAAGTCGGTGAAGTCGATCGGCAGACCTCGCCACGTCTCCATGAGCGCCGCGCGCTGCTCTGGTTTGCGAGGTCCGCGATTGCAAATGACAGCGACTCGTCGTCCTGATCGCGCCTGATGCCGAGCGAATTCGATGACCACCGTCGGCGGGCCGCCGCTTTCGGGGAAGAGGTTTTCGATGACGTGCAGAATCATGATGTGACCGTATTCGAATGCGCCAAGCTTGATCGTACGAGTCCCGCGGCAGTCCACGGCATTTGGCGGCGAGATGCGGCCACCATCGGACCGTCGTGGGAACTACTATCGGCTCTCCGCGTGGGTGGCATGCATCCGAAGTCGGAGCCACCGACGTTCAGTGGGCGCAACCGCGTCCGGCCAGACGAGATTCTTGAGTCACCATGAAACGCGCCCTCATTACCGGTATCACGGGTCAGGACGGCAGCTACCTCACCGAGTTCCTTCTCGCGAAGGGCTACGAGGTGCACGGCATCATCCGCCGAAGCTCATCCTTCAACACCGGCCGACTCGATCACCTCTATCAAGATCCGCACGAGTCATCGCAGCGACTGAAGTTGCACTACGGCGATCTTGCGGACGCGAATTGTCTCTCACGATTGATGCAGCAGATTCGGCCGCATGAGGTCTACAACCTCGCTGCGCAAAGCCATGTGCGCGTCTCTTTCGATCAGCCCGTCTTCACGGCAGATGTCGATGCGACTGGCGTCTTGAAACTGCTCGAAGCCGTGCGCGTGCAGCAAGAGCTCTCGGGCGAAACGATTCGCTTCTACCAAGCTTCGTCGAGCGAGATGTTTGGCAAGGTGCAGGAGGTTCCACAAAAGGAAACCACACCGTTCTGGCCACGATCACCCTATGGCTGCGCGAAAGTGTTCGGCCACTGGATCACGGTCAACTATCGCGAGAGTTACGGCATGCACGCCTCGTGCGGCATCCTCTTCAACCACGAAAGCCCACGTCGCGGCGAAACGTTCGTCACGCGCAAGATCACACGCGCGGTGGGTCGCATCAAACTGGGTCTGCAACACAAGCTCTATCTCGGCAACATCGACGCGCTGCGCGACTGGGGCTTCGCCGGCGACTACGTCGAAGCCATGTGGCTCATGCTGCAACAACCAGAGCCTGATGATTACGTCATCGCCACAGGCAAGATGATTTCCGTGCGGCAGTTCTGCGAACTCTCGTTCGGGATGGTTGGGTTGGACTATCGCGACTTTGTCGATATCGATCCGCGATACTTCCGCCCAGCGGAAGTCGAACAACTTCTCGGTGACATGTCGAAAGCACAGCGTGTTCTCAACTGGAAGCCACGAACCTCCGTCGAGGACCTCGCGCGCATGATGGTCGATCACGACATGGAACTTGCGCGTCGCGAGCGCACACTTCGCGACGCAGGCCACGACGTCGCGTCAACTGCGCACTCGATGTAAGAGTTCAGGTGAACGTTCATGCACGCGCTGAGCGTCGCGCGAATCGGCCAATGACGCGCTGAAAGTCGTCGCGCGTTTCTTTGCGGCTGTAAACGCAGCCGAGAATCCCAGCAAGAACTGCGATTGGACCGACCGCAAAGAGTGCGAGCGCGTCCGCCGTTGTCGGTTGAAGCGCGCCTCGCATCCAGATCCACGCAAACGCCACCAACGCCATGATCGGTGCCGCGATCAACCACGGCTGAAGGAACAAACCCGCGACCACGCGCGTTCGGAGCTTCGCTGGCCGACCGCCGAGATAGACCGCGATCGGACACGAGATCGCCCACGAGATCGCACTTGCAATCGAAATCGCGAGCGCCTTCCCCGCTTCGGGGTCGATCGGAAGCCCAAGGCTGTTCGCGAGGCGGAGGCTTGGTTCGCCGCCGAACGTCACAGCGCACGCGAAGAGCGCAACAGAGCCAGCCAGTTGCGCGACCTGCCAAATGAAGTACACACGGAAACGTCCTTGTGCCTTGAGAAGCGCAATCGATGGCGCCGAAACGAACATGAACGCTTGCCCAAACGAGAGTGCAACCAATGGGGCGATCGATCCAGTCCACTCCGCTTCAAAGAGAAGTGCGAAGAGTGGCACTGCCAACACCGCCTGCGCAAGTGAAACTGGGACAGCAATCGCAGAGAGAAGTTTGGTCGCGCGAATGAACGCAGCCGACTGACGCTCAACGTCGTGCTTGATGTGCGCAAAGATTGGTTGCAACACACCACCAAGTTGCGTTGCGATGATCATGTTCGCTTGGATCGCGAGTTGAAACGCGAGGCCGAAGTACCCAATCTCGGCCTCCGATGCGACGAGCCCGAGCACAACAAACTCAAGGCTCAACAACATGTTGTTGACGTACTGCCCAACGCCCGCCAGCGCGAATCGCGAAGCGATGGGGCGCATGGTTCCAGGATGCACCGTTCGATCGATGCGATCTCCGCAAACGCGCCAATAAATCCAACCACGCAACGCAAGTGCGGCGATCGGTGGAAAGATCACCGACAGAGCACCCGCGCCGAGATACGCCATCACGACGCCCGCGATCGTCGCGAGCAAGTTCACTACTCCATCAATCTGCGCGATCCGGCGATACGACAGATCCAGTCGCATGCGCGAATTCGAGATCACGAGTACCGAATCGGCCAACGGACGCAACGCCACGATCACGACGAGAAATGCAAGTCCAGGCTTGTCACTCAGTCGTTCCAGTGGAATCGCGGAAGCAGCGAGCAGCACAAAGAGCGCCCATGCGGCCATCCACGCAACGCGTCGCGCGGCTCCCGATGATTCGTCAAAGCGCTTTGGTTCCGCGAGGAGCACATCGCCCATCACAAACGGCGCAACCGCGAAGAAGAATGGACCGAGGCTGACCGCAAAGTTGGCGAGACCAAACTCTGCCGGATCAAGCAACCGCGTCAATGCCCACATGGCAAAGATCGTGACCAACTTGTTGGCCACGATCTGTGCGGTTGTCCATGCTGAACCGGATGCAGCCGCGCTTGCATAGCCCGTGTCCGACGCATCGGCACGGGGCGCGCTCGTATCCGACTCTCGCGCCGCGCTCATCAGATCAGGCGCGGGCGAGCCGCGATCCCATCTCGTGCTCGAACTTGCGCATCGCATCGCGAGTATCGACGCACAACTTCGCGTTGCGCGCGATCACGCTGTAATCCATCTTCGAGTGCGCGGTCGAGATGAGCACGCAGTCGTAGCTTGCGATTGTTTTGTCGTCGTACGCGACCGAACTCATCTTGAGGTCATGCTTACGACCAGCCCATGTCGCTGGCACGAGTGGGTCGTAGTAGTCGACCTGCGCGCCGCGCGCCTTGCAGAGTTCGATGAGTTCAAACGAGGGGCTCTCGCGGACGTCGTCGATGTCTGCCTTGTACGCAAGACCGACAACCAAGATGCGCGAGCCCTTCATGGGCTTCCCTTGCTCGTTCAGCGCTTCCGCTGTGCGATCGATCACGTAGTGCGGCATCGAGGTGTTGATCTCGCCCGCAAGTTCAATGAAGCGCGTCACGTGGCCGTACTCACGCGCCTTCCATGTCAAGTAGAACGGGTCGATCGGGATGCAGTGTCCACCGAGACCTGGTCCTGGATAGAACGGCATGAATCCGAACGGCTTCGTGCCTGCTGCGCGGACAACTTCCCACACGTCGATGTCCATCGCATCGAGCACGATCTTCATTTCGTTCACGAGCGCGATGTTGACCGCGCGGAAGATGTTCTCCAAGAGCTTTGCACTCTCAGCGATTTCCGCGGTCTTCACGGGCACGACAGTGGTGACGCCCTTGCGATAGACCGCAGCGGCGAGTTCGGTCGAAGCATCATCAAGACCACCAACGAGTTTCGGAATCGTGCTCGTGGAGTGCGACTTTCGACCCGGATCTTCACGCTCAGGGCTGAACGCACCGAAGATCTCGCTGCCGATTCCGAGCGTCTTCGCGCGTTCGCCTGCAGCAGCCATGATCGCCGGCATCATGTCGTCCCGCGTCGTGCGCGGATACGTCGTCGATTCGAGAATGATCAACTGGCCCGCACGCAGCGTCTTACCGATCGCTTCAGCAGTCTGCAGGATGTACGAAATGTCCGGCTCCCAGTGCTTTCCGAGCGGCGTAGGAACACAGATGATGATGACGTCTGCTTCGCCGAGCCGACCGAAATCAGTCGTACCTTCGAAGCGCTTCGAATCACGAAGTGTCGTGATGAGTTCGTCACCAAGGTGAACGAGATAGTTTCGACCAGCCTTGATCGCATCGATCTTCGCTTGATCAATGTCGAATCCAAGAATGGGCAATCCACCTTGATGCAGTGCATGCGCGAGTGGAAGCCCGACGTAACCCAGGCCAATGACACCGATCTTCGCTTCACAGCGCTCGATACGGGCGAGAAGGTTCGACGCGATGCTGTTCATTGCTGCGGACATGTCTATTCCTTGCGGTCAGGCTGCACGACACGGGAGCGCGTCGCGGAAGTGGCCACTCTATCGGCGTGTTGTTCAACGTTCGTCAGCGGGAAATAGGACTCTTCCGCGAACTTTTGTGTTCACTCAGCCCGTTATCGAGACACGGGCCCGATTCTCTTTGGAATCAGAAGTGGTTGGCGTCACGGTCGGCAATTCCTGCATGCTCGACGCTGATCGATTCTCTTTCGCGAGTTCACCGATGCACATACTCCACGTCTCCCGCTCAAAGCGAAGACGCGTCAGCACTTCGTCCACCTTCGATACATCGCGTTCCGAACTCGCTTCAACGAGCAGTCGATACAGGTAGGTGTAGAGCGCAGTCAGTCGATGGCAGAGCTCTGGCGCTTGTTCCGGACGAAGCGCGTTGATCAATTCCATGAGAATTGCCTGCGTTTTCGTGGTGCCGTCGAAGCTCATCTCGAAGTTGCGCGTCTCGTAGCCGCGCTTCGTTTGCTCAGCGAAACGAACGGCGCCATCAATCAGCATGAGGCGAAGTTCCGCGGGGCTCGCGGTCATCACTTTCGTGCGGAGATACGCTTGAGGTCCGGAAGAAGTCTGCATAGCCATCGGCTCTTTGATCGGCGGTTCAGGTCGCTGACTTTTGTCACGTGACCAACGGTTTCAGTGATCGTCGGGGAGTTCAAATCACTACAACTCACGTGCGCGTTAGCCCAGCATCGCGACGTTTGCAGAGAGCGCGCCGAGCGACGACTGCTGCGTCTGCAGTTTGGCAAGCGCTGACTCCATGGCGGCAAACTGTGCGACGTATCGAGCACGTTTCGACTCAAGGCGCGCGTCGTACCGATCGAGACGTTCCTTCAAACCATCGAGTTGCTCTTGCATGCCGCGGTCAGCGACCGTCGTGACACCGTCCACGGAGTTCGTGAGCTTCTTCAACAACTGATCGAAGAGGTCGCCGAAGCCGAGTTTCGAATACGACGTGGTCGTTTGCTCAACCGTGACACCGGCGACAGGCGAGTTCGACGAAGTTGCTTGGATCTCGAAGGCGGTGAAGAGCTCTTCAACGGCACCAGGATCGAGGTCATACGCCGTGCGGAACTTCGCCTCATCGAACTGCAACTGTCCTTCTTTGCCAAAGCGAATGCCCACCTGCGAGAGATAGCGATAGCGGCCTTCAACGCCTTTCGCGGGTCCTTGAGCCGTTTGGATGATCTGCTGACGGACCCGCGCGACGACGGGGTTTCCGAGAAGCGGGCCCTTCTTTTTTGTTTCGTCGTCGTACTTGTCGTAATCGCCGATGCGGCCGAGCGCGTCGTTGATCGTCGTGACCAACTGCTTCACACCGTCCACCATGCCGACGACGTTGCGCGCCACATCCACCGTGACAGACGCTCCGGCTTTCTTCGCGTCCACTTCCAAGCCCGACACGACGTCTTTGAACGTGTTCGTCGAACTTGTGTAGAGAAACGCTGTTGCTGGATCTCCGGTTCCGAGGAAGAGTGAAGCATCGAGGCCTTCGCTCGTCCGCACCATACCGAGATCGATCGATCCGGTGTCCATCAAGAGTTGGCCACGCGATCCACCCACCGTCGAACTGATGCTCAGTCGGAACGGCTGCGTGCCGCTTCCCGCATTGACGATCGACGCCGCAACTGGAATCTTCGCTTCGTTCAACTTGCGAACGACATCGGTGAGCGTATCGGTCGTTTCGAGATCGACGGTCTTCTCGAGCGAACCAACCAAGTTCGCGCCCGCGGATGTCGCTTGCCCGGCGAGACCGAGTCCCTTCGCGACTGCCCCGCTGACATCCGCAACTTTGATCGCGGTCGACGGCGTTCCAGTGTTCGTATCAACCAACTCAATGCCATCACCTGTTGAGTTGAGTCGCGCCTCGACGAAGAGGCCGCGAGAGTTGATTTCGCTGATGACGTCATACACCGTCGTTGCACTTGCGTCGATGTCCACAATCGAGCTGTCACCACTGGAATCGGTGATGCGGAACGTTCCCGTTCCAACGCCCTTGCCAAATGCGAGCGATGAGAGTTTCGTGCCGAGTGCAAGGTGCTGGCGATCGAGATCGCCGCCGCGAATGAAGTCACCCGAGACCGAGCCCGCGAGGCCGAGCGTGGTCGCAGCTGTGCCAGAAATCGACATCGTTCCGTTGCCACTGCCCGTGTCGCGCGCGAGCAATCCACGGCCGCTGTCGGAAACCTCAAGACGCACATCAACGCCGTTGTCTTTGGCTTCGGTGTTGATCGCGCGCACGAGTCCCGCGACCGTGTCGTGCGCCGCGAAATTCGTGAAGTTGAACGTGCTGCCGTTGCGATCGGTCAGCGTCAGTGTGCCGGGTGTACCTATGCCGCTACCACCAGCGAGACGCGACAATCGCACTGTGCCGACTGCGGCCGACACACGCGAGCCCGTGATCGATCCGACGCCAGTGAGCCCAAAGAGTCCGAGATCTCGCGCGGTGCGTTCACCAACCGCCGCGCCAAACGAAGAGCCGTCTGTCGTTCCCGCAAGCACTTCGATCGTGGAACCACCAGCGACCGAGAGCGCAAGGCCTGTTCCGCCGGCAGCAATCGATGCGGTCACCGCTCCCGATGTTTGATCGTTGATTCGTGCGATGACATCTTCAATCGTCGATGCGCGTGGCGTTGCAACTTTGTTGCGCACAATGCTGCCCGTGAGCGTCGTTGGCCCCGTGTCAATCGCACCGGTGTGAATGCCAAGGTCTTTCGCAGTGCGATCGAGGTTTGGTCCAGTACCTAAAACTTTCACTGGTCCTGTGCCGCCCGTGTTGTCTGTGACGACGAAGCCCTTGCCATCACCGCGCAGCGAAACAACGACCTGTCCTGCACCAAGGTCGGTTGCCAGTTCAGAGTTGATGCGCGTCAGCATCTCCCCCACTGTTTCCACTGCTTCATCTTGTACTTCACCATCGACAACGACTGCGCCGAGATTGACTCCAACGGTGACGCCAGTAGATGTGACGATCTTGAAATCGTCTGCATCGGTGGTGTTGATCTTGACGCCGAGTCCGTTGTTGAGATCCGCGAGCTTCGTCGAGTTCGAGATCGGTTGATCTTCGCGACCAAGTGAAATGTCGTAGGTCATGCCATCAACTTTGAGGCGGAAGTCCACGACACCGTCGCGTACGAAGACACCAGTGCCATCGTTCAGCGATGCGAGTGCCGTCGAAAGCCCGAGTTGATTCAGTTGCGCGCCGGTGATCTCGCGCGACACGTGCGTGCCGCGGATACCGAGTTGTGCTGCGCTGAGGCCGCTTCCAACGTCTGCAATGACCAGCGAACCTGTACCGCTCGATGCATCCCGAACCACGAGACGCTCGTTCTCGATGTACGCGTCGACCTCTGCAGTACTCGAAGAGTTGATGCGATCCATCACATCCTTCAGCGTCACCGCGGTCGAGAGATCAACGGTGTCCTCGCGTCCGAGCCCATCTTTGATCGTGATCTTGCCGCGCGCGATGCCTTCTCCACCACGCAGATCAGCGAGCGCGATGTCGCGTTCAAGTCCTGCATCGCCCCACTCGAAACTCAAGTTGTCGAGGCCAAGTGGTGTCGCATCTTTCGTTGTGAAACCGCGCGACAGAATCTGGCTTGTCGAAACAAGGCGACCGACTGTGAACTGATAGGTTCCTGGCGGAGTGTCCTTTGACGCACGCGCGGCGAGCGAAGTCTCATCCGCACTTGTCGCGGTCATCGCGGTGAAGACATTGCCGAGTCGAAGATTCGACGCAGAGTTGCGCAGGTTGAGGAGCCGCGCGTTGACGTCGAGGAGCGCCGTCTTCGCGGTCTGCAACACGCTGTAGCGCTGTTGGATCGGGAGCTTTCCACGCGATTCCAATGCCAACAACTGCTCGATGATTTGTGTCGAGTTGATGCCGCTGACGAGTCCGATGCCGGTTGAGATCCCAGACATGCGCGAAAACCGCCTTTCGGGCGTTTCGGGGCAACGGTCGTGCCATCACTCCGAGCGCGATTTCTGCCTCACGCCGCTTCGTTCATCGGCTCAAAGCCGTCACGACCTTGCTCGTTCGCGCGCATCTCAAAATGTCGCCATCGAGGAATCAATCGGTCTGTACGGCGAAGTTCGAAGACATCGCTCGCCCAACAGACAAGCATGCGCTGGTACATGCGCTGTGCGTCTTCGACCTGACGGTTCATTCGGGCGGTCGTAATGTTGATTGGGGCTGCCATGGCGGCGTCCTTGCTTGAAGCGGCGCAGCGGCATGCCACGCCCACACCCCTTCCTTGGGGTGTTCGAACATCGGCCCTGAGGTGGACCTACTCAAGCAGGACTGAGAAAAACCACGAAATCGACAGTGAGTCGCGTAGACCTTATATTATCGGCCGCCAAAACCGATCTTTTGCATCAGTCCGTCGAACTGATCGAGCGTGTAGAAGTCGAGAACGAGTCGGCCTGACCCCTTCTTCCGCCCCAGCTGGAGCTTCACACGCGTGCCAAGGTAATCGGCGAGCTGCTTCTCGAGGTCAGCAACGTTGGCATCGCGAGCGGTGGGCTCCTTCCCCGCCACCGATGGCCCCCCGCCTGAGACGGTTGGCGGCTTCTGGGTTGCTTGAACCTGTCGCTCAAGTTCCCGCACGGACCAATCGTTCGAGAGAACCTGTGCTGCGAGTTCGGCACGGCGCGCGATGTCGGTGACCGCGAGCAACGCCTTCGCATGACCTTGGCTGAGTTTGCCAGCGCGAACCAAATCCGCCGTCGCGCGATCAAGATCGGCGAGGCGGAGAAGGTTCGTGACCGAAGCGCGGTCAAGCCCGACCCGATCCGCGATCTCTTGGTGCGTCAGACTGAAGTCGCTCGAAAGCCGCTTCAGGGCGACTGCACGCTCCATTGGATTGAGATCTTCGCGCTGGATGTTCTCAATCAGTGCCAGTTCCGCTGCGGTTTGATCGTCGATGTCCTTGACCACCGCAGGGATCTTCTCCATCCCAAGAAGCTTCGCAGCACGCCAGCGACGCTCTCCTGCGATCAATTCAAAGCCGCGTTCCGTGGCCCGAACCACGATCGGCTGCATCAATCCAGCCTGTTGAATCGAGCCTGCAAGGGAGCGGAGGGCTTCCTCAGAGAAGTCAGTGCGAGGCTGCCGACGATTTGGAAAGATCTGTTCCACGTGGAGTTCGCGCAGAAGCGACGAAGGTGCGGTGGTTGAGATGGGCTCTGAAGGCATGACCGTGGCCGTTTCGGCCATGGAGCCACTGGTGGAAACCACATTCTTCGGCCCAGGATTTCCTACGGGAGGCGTCGCAACCCGCGCCACTGGAGTGACCGCGGGAGCAGGAGCCCCTGGAACTTGGATCTGAACAGGGGTCCCAAGAAGGGCACTCAAGCCACGGCCAAGTTTGCGAACAGGACTCTTTCCGCTCTGGTCAGTCTGGTTCATGGCAATCCTCGTCTGGAGATGTTCCACGTGGAACACTTGGTGTTATCCCGAGGAGTCACAACTCTGTCAAATCGTTCAAGAAGCCGACAAACGAGGATGTTCCACGTGGAACATTATTCTCGGACGTGAAGATGGTGGTAGGGTGCCTGTGTGAGCAGTGCAAGCCCAATCTCCCACCCCCGGACGTTTCAAACCGCGGCCATTCTCGCGCTCATCGCGCTGATTGCACATGCAGCCTGCCTTT
>Ga0315899_10005128_pt1 | contig 14157 bp, 20 predicted proteins | sample LakEriMetagenome_2_FD_203518 | JGI IMG/M metagenome (GOLD analysis project Ga0315899, IMG submission 203518) | Freshwater fungal communities from buoy surface, Lake Erie, Ohio, United States - Buoy 4 MA112 | ecosystem: Environmental > Aquatic > Freshwater > Lake | place: USA: Lake Erie, Ohio... | reverse complement strand
GTTCGAGGGCTTGTTTTGATTGTCTTTCTTGCGCCAACACGCTCTGCGCTGCCTCTTTCAATCTTCGTTCTCGAACCAGAGAAGACTCCATTTCAGCGAGGGCATCCTGTGCATTGGCCAGCTGCGAAAGAACATCATTGCAGTCTAGAGTCTCATTCTCGTCTGATGAGCTGCTACTATTCACCTTCCATAATCCAGAATCCTTGAATCTTTGCACGGGAGGTCCACACATCATATTCTCCAGCCAGAAAAGGTCGGGGGTCAGCCAGCCACACAGTATCGACGTCCGTGTATAGAACATTCGGATAAGACTTCATTACATCCAATATGTACCCTGGTCTGTAGCTGACGAGATTTCTGAAGGCGAGAGGACGACGTGTGACGTGCTTGGTCGAGCCCGCACAAGACGATATTCGGCGGTTTAAAGGGAGCCAAGCAAGCATGGGATCGGGAGGCTTAGCAGCTGACGCCGTTGCGTAGGTGTCTGGGCGCGGAGCGCCGTGGTGAACGATTTTTTCGTTTTGATATAATTCCATGCACGAACTCGCGGCCCCGTCGGGAGACCTCCTTTTCCCCGAGCTCGCAGCACGCGTATGGCAGTTGGCAAAGTCTGGTCTGGCCGAGCTCGCAGCACGCGTATGGCAGTTGGCAAAGTCTGGTTCGCGTTGTGTGTGGTCATGTCCTGCTCCGCTCTTGCGGCGTGCTCTCGACCAGCGGCAGCTGCGGCGTTTGTGCCGGCCCTGCGCGGCAGCTTTCGCTGCGCTCGTGCGCTGGGGGACGGAGGGACCGCGTTGTCGCCCCCGCCGATGGTGCAGGTGACATATCGCACACCGCGGCGCGCAAGCATTCTTGGTTTCAGCGGCTTGTACGGCCAAATTAGCGCCCCCAGCAGACGTGGGTTGGCTGGACAGTCAGGGGGCGGGGACGAGGAGCAGCGTCAGTCAGCTGCGCTGCGAGCGTTGTGGAAAATCCGGGGTTCGGCTTACGACGACGATGCAACGGCGCTCAGGTCCACGCGCGCGACTTCCGCAGAGGAGACCGACGACGGGCACGAAAAGGCCGCGGAGCCCACGTCCCTGCTGCCCCCGTCCGCATACAAGGATTTACCACCGCTGCCGAATGCTATTGGGCAGCAGCAGAGCCGGGACTATGCGAACAGTGAGGATGACTACAAGTTTGAAGGAGCGAAGCGCGCCGGAACTGTCAGCATCATCGGCGCACCAAACGCGGGCAAGAGCACGTTGCTCAACACTCTCGTGGGGTCCAAAATCGCAATCGTGACGCACAAACGGCAGACAACACGCACATCCATCACGGGCATTGCAATGGAGGGAGGCACACAGGTGGTCTACATCGACACGCCGGGTATCATGGCGCCGCGGCCCAAGGAGCGTCTGAACAAGGCCATGGTCAAGTCTGCCTGGAATTCGGCGCGCGACGCTGATGAGATCTTTTTTATCGTGGACGCTGACAAAATCATTCCTGGTGGCATGGGCCCCGGGCGAACTGGACGAAAGGTACAGGCACTTGTGCATCCCGTGGATCCAGAGGTGCTGCGCTTTCGCAAGAACTCGAACGAGGAGCTCATCATGACGCGCCTGCGCGAGCGAAACCAGGTCTCTTTTGACACTATTAGGTCTCTTTCGACACGCATTAGGTCTCTTTGGGCAAAATTGACGCGCCTGCGCGCCTGCGCGAGCGTAACCAGCGCTACAACCTCATCCTGAACAAAGTGGACCAGCTGCGCGACGACCGCAAGATGGTCCTCTTGGCCCTCGCTGAGGAACTCCGCCGTTGTGCCGGTGTGTGGTTTGTGTGGTGTCTGGTGTCTGGTGTGTAGCTGTTCTGATCCTCCGCACATGCGCCCATGTGCGTGCGTCGTGCCTACGTTTTGGTGCCCATATGTGCTGTGAGGTTTGAAGAGGCATAGCTCTTCAAATCTCACAGCACATATGGCTCTTCAAACCTCACAGCACGTCCTTTGTTGAGAGAGGCTGGAGAGGAGAGGCTGGAGCGGGGAGGCAGGAGAGGGGAGGCAGGGCAGTCGCGGCGAGGTTGACGTCCCTTGGTCCCCACAGGCATGAATGATCAAGGGCAGAGCATGGTCAATAAGGTGTTTGCCGTCAGTGCCAATTCCGGGAGAGGCATAGACGCCATACGAACCTACCTCAAAGATAGCCTTCCCCAGGTCCTTAATCTAAACCCTAACCTTAAACCCTCAACGCTAAACCGTAAACCCATACTCACCCACCTCACAAATTAGCCTGCCCTAGGCCCTTAACCTAAACCTTAAACCCTAACCCCTAAAGTCCTTGACGGCTCCCACTTGCATCACAATATCTTGTGCATATGAGCACATCAACAGTGGCACAAGCCTGCCGCGGATAGCCCGCAAATTCCTCATACTTTTGTGTTGCAATGTAGCGCAAAGCTGTCGCAGATTGGTCGCTGTGACTGATATTATTCTATATGTATTTTTTTTTAATTTTGTAGTTTTTTGAAATGTGGCGCAAAACCTGCCGCGGATTGCCTGCATATTACTCACGCACCTCGCGGGCAGGGAGAGTGGTTGTATCCGATAGACCAGGTGTCCAACATTAGTAGGTCTCTTTTGACACTAACAGTAGGTCTCTTTTGACACTAACAGTAGGTCTCTTTTATGGAACAGGGAGAGTGGTTGTATCCGATAGACCAGGTGTCCAACATACCTGTCAGGAACATCGTGGCCGAGCTCACCCGGGAAGCCATCTTCCTGCGTGCCCACGATGAGGTGTGCAATATATATATATTGAAATTTATTTATGTTTCATTTTATTACATTTTCCTTTGCCTCCCCTCCCCCAGTCTGGCGGGACACTAGGCAAGATGAAGTGTAGCGGGTGGGAGGAGCGGGAGCAGGATGGGGCGGGGCTTTCGTCTGGGCCGGCGTCGCTGCCCGCGCAAAGGGCGCAGGTAGAAACGGTGTATGCGTGTGGCAAGACCGCAGGGGGCCGCAGAGGCTCCGCCGGCATTTGGGCGCTTGTGTCACAGCTTGGCTGAGGCATGGCAGAAGGGAGGTGGTAGAAGGGACGTGGTAGAAGCACTGTTGCATCCCAGCTTTTTTGGAGCCTATGGCGGCAGAGGCGCGGGCATCATTTGGGCGCCTGGCATTGGCTCGAGAAGAGCTGCGCAGGTGCGATACAGCTGACGGGCGTAAGGGGCTGGAGGCAGGTACCATACTCGTCCTACGTGGAGACCACGGCGTACAAGCAGCAGCCCGACGGGTCTGTTCGCATCGAACAGACTATTTTCGTCGAAACAGAAGGACAAAAGAAGATCCTGGTGGGCATGATCAAGGATCTGGGCACCAAAGCCCGCTCCGAGATGATCAAGTTCCTCGGCTGCAACGTCCACCTCTTCCTCCAGGTCTCGCCTGCCCCCGCCCCCGTCGCGAGTCGCCTGCGATTGGCGTAGAGGATGGCTGCGACTGGCGTGCAGCCTGTGCGGCCTAGAGAGAAGATGGGGCTGCGCTGGAGAAGCACCGGGAATGCGTGATGCGTGAGGAACAGAAACTGAAACAGGCGTAGTCCATGCGGGCATGCCGTGGTGCGGCGGGGATCTGACGCACGTACTGTGCAAGCAGGTGAAGAACGCTAAGGGCTGGACCGACAGCAACGCCAACATGTATGAGCGCCTCGGGCTCGACTTCAATGCCTGAGTGGCGCTTTCGAGAATAAACTTGAATGGAGAAATCTGCACGTGTCAATAAAAAGACTCCCGTGCGGCGTAGATGGTGTGTACGATGCCAACGGACCCGTCGGGCTTTGTGCTGTGTGTTGCGCTCGCACGTGGGCATGGGTGTGCGTGCGTGGGCATGGGTGTGCGTGCGTGGGCATGGGTCACGGTATCCACCAGTCCTGCCCTGCCCGCATTGTAGGAGCGAGCGGGGGGAACCCTGGTGACGAACTCCGACCTGGGTGGCGTTCATCCTCCTGTATGCGTCTCGGAGCCTTGTGGATGATGACCATGAAAATCACCACTCCAAACTCCAAAGTCCGGTAAGTGTGCCAGTGTGATTGGCAGGCGCGCGGGGGCCTGGAACCGTGAGCGCAGCCGAGCGTCTCAAGTTTGCGTGATTGCAGCGGCCGTTTCATCAGCCGTCCGGCGTTTGCACGTTTGTTTCTGAAAGAACAATACTAGTAAACAGCCATCATCATCATCTCCTTGCAGGTGATGTTGACGCGGTAGTGCGCACAGATGCCGCTGCCGCCGAAGTCCTTGTGCCGGGTGCTCCTCAGGCGGTTGCACTGGTGCCCCCGCAGTCCTTGCAATCATTGATGATAAATGGATTTTATTCACAGAACGGCAGGTGGCCAAATCCTAAGTGCTCAAGATAAAGGGGGGCGCTGGCTATTTTCCCATCTATATTATGACCTATTGTCTACTAGTCTGATGTTGCTAGTCGTAGAGGTGGGCGTGTGGAGGGATGTGGAAGTGGTGGGGGTCGGGGACGTGGTGAGTGAGTTTTTTGCGTGGGCGTTTGTGCGGGGCGATGTCGATCTTCATGGCGGTGGCCTGGGCGCAGGCGAGCCCGATGGCAGCGCGGTTGTAGTAGAAGTACGTGCCTCGGCGTTGTTTGTAAGCCTTGGTGGAGGGGTCGAGGAGGCCCATGCGTGTCGAGTAGTTGTCTGCTTGTGTGTGTGTGCGTGTTGACTCAGAGTGAACCTCCTCTAGGAGGATGCCCTTTTCCTCATCCTGCTTCGGCTTGCGAGCACCGATGAGCAGCACACGCCAGAAACCCACGCTCGTCCATGGACGAGGAGGTACTCCTCTCCTCTCCTCTCCTCCTCGTCCTCCTCCTCCTCCTCCTCTTCCTCCTCTGTCTAAGGCACTTGGCGTCACGTTCGGCGGAGAGACGTAGCTCCTCATAGCGTAGGCAATTACAAGCAAGCCGAGGAGAAAGAGAGGGTGGTAGGATTGGTGTTGCAGGACCAGAATGTCGAATACATATACCACGAGATTCGAAACCGTGATGGCGAAAATCTTGATGATGATGATGATCTTTTATTGTTCTTATAGAAACAAAATTTTGCATGCCGCCATATACCTGTTTGGGCTCGGTACTCGCCACTACAGACAAGAGTTCAAGCACATGTGATGATGCTCTCACCATGACCCTACTGGTGCACTGGTGATTCCCCTTCCCTTTTGGTTGACGCGGTCACGGGAGTACACAGTCTCCTACCGGTTAACCCCTCTCAGTGCCCATTTATACAAATGATTGACAATCATGTCACATTCCTACAATACTATAGGTCATGCCCGTATATACGTCATGACCTTTACCTCCCCTCCATCCCTGCCTCTCTCCAGACCCTGGGCAGGGTTGAGTGTGCTGTAGCTAGTGCGCCCGCTCTTCCTGGTTCGAGGACCATCAGTCCTCTCACCCTTACCTTACTTTCTCAGAGCCTTCTGGACGCCTACGAAAAAATTGGCCCTGAGTTCTTCCTCCCATCTACCCACCGTCGCTTCGGTCTTTGTCCTTGCACACCCTCCTTAGCCCTTTCCTGCTCTCCTTCTTGCCGTTGCCTCCACTTGGGCAAAAGTTTTCCTCCCTCTCATTCTCCCCCCGCTTGAAGTTTGCCTGCTTCGAAGCTTTATCTTTTACCTCGCTCCTAGAGTTTGCCAGACTCTAGGCCCTTTCCCCCATCTTAGAGTTTGCCCTGCTCTAATCTTTTGCCTTCCTCCACGCTCCTAGAGTTTGCCAGACTCTAGGCCCTTTTAAGTCAATTCTGCAGGGCGGCTCGTAGTGTGGCCGGCGGCTGTAGCAACATCGTGGATCATCTTTGACGCCTTGAAGACGTCGCTTGCCTTGCCCTTTAGCATCACGGCAACAAGTTTGTACTCGTCGCTCGCCGCGTCGTCCTTGCCCGGCGTGATCACTCGCACCGTGCTCACCTTTTCCTGTATATTCTTGACAGTCTGGCTGTTGGTGCCGATCAACTTCCCCATTCTTTCCTTCTGTATGTCAAGCTCCAGTTTGATCGAGCGGTCTGCCCCCGCGCCGCCCGCAGAGCCCCCGTGCGGTTTTCGCGCCTCCGCACCCTCGCTGGTATTGCGCATCGCGGAGGCGAGGAGCCCAGGCTCGTCTGCAGCCCCTTAGCCTCCTGATGGTCCATCAGGAAATAGAAGAGGACGCCCGTGGAAAGGAGCGCAGGTTGCAGAGCATTTGGAACACCAAGCCATTGCGATGCCCGTGCGCCCAGGAAGTGGGTTCAGTGAGGAAAAGCCGTGCTCAGGACGCGGAGACCCTAAGCATGGCTCAGGGCCCTCTTTGCTTTTTGTGTCGGCCAATCAAAATTCTGCAGGCCTGGGCGAAAAACCTCATGCGCCGCCTACTGGCGGGCGCCGGGGTGGGGTCGAGAGGCTCGCGCATGCCTATGTGAGGTCTCCTGCGCTGTCATCAGCCAGCTCGACAGGGATTTCAATGCCTAAGTTATATCCGTTAAAATTTTACGAACACGACGGCTTCGGAGGAGCGTAGACTCGGCCCCATCACTGAATCCTTGGAAGCTTCATCCTTGGTGACTCTTGAACGCAAAAGTATGCCAAATCCCTTGACTGCTCGACCCACGCGCGTGCCAGTGCCATGCTCTGGAGCCTGCTGCCCGGAGTCTGGTCACATGCTCTGATCAATATCGAATCCTGCCAAAAACCACAGTCTCCGGCCCAATGATGCCTTCGCAGTTTGGCCGTTCTTTTTCACATATAGTCACTTCTAACGGCCCCGCCAATACGTACATGCCGAATGCCCTGGCCTCGCAGGCGCAGTTTTCGGCCATCTACCAGGTGCTTTTAGCGTGCGTGCGTGCGTGCGTGCGTGCGTGCGTGCATGCGTGCGTGCGTGCGTGCGTGCGTGCGTATATCTTGTTACGTCTGACGCATCATCATTTTCTCGTGGGCGCGCGCAGGCGGAGACTCAGCGTATGCAGTCGCAAGTTGCCGACCTCGCTGGTGCGCTCACCCAGGTCTGCAGCAAAGAAAAACATGACTCGATGCACTAGCAAGCCGCGAGGCTCTTGACCGCTGAGAGAGGGAGAGAAGGAATAGCAAACGAAGGAGCCTCTTGCCTCAAGCCCTTGTTTGAGTGCTCACTGTAATCATAGTCTGGGGTAGGAGAGTAAGGAGACGTGTGGCATTGGACGGGCAGGCACGAGCGGAATCGGAGGCCTCAAAGGCGGTGGAGCGTGACAGCAAGAACCGCGAGGCAAATGCGCTCAACGTCGCAAGAAACATCCAGGTGGTCACCACGTCTATCACATAGTGGGCGCGACTCTGAGCGAGCGCAGGGCGTAGACGTGTTGCGCACTCGTTCGCTTCCTTTTGCTAGCGGCCTGCCGCGTTGTAACCCGCGCCAGGCTCCGCACAAGGTGAGACGGAGTAAGAATACAAAAAATTGAGGCGTGACACTCTGCTGTTTAGGGTTTGAGGTTTAGGGGGTTTTGGGGTTTAGGATAATAATAATTGAGGCGTGGCAAGCTCAACTTCCACCGTGTGCGTGCAGGAGGAGGCGCTGAGGCAGCGCGCCTACGCCGATGAGCTCGCCCTCACGAACGACCGGTTCTGCCGTCTGCGTGTGTGTGCGTGTATTTCATTTGTGTCTGTGTCTGTGTATCTGACTCATTTGCTCACTCTCTTTTGCGCTGCTGGGGAGCAGGCTGGCTCGGGAGGGCGTGGATCTTGCACGCCTGATCAATGACAAAGAGGTGTCGGAGACAAGGCTCAAGGACCACATCAGGAACCTCGATGCCAATAACCAGAACATGCAGCAGCTCATGTACGAGACGCACGCGCGTGCGGAGCAGCTCCAGCTCCAGCGCGATGCCGTCATCGCACGCTCTCGTGAGGTGGAGGAGAAGCTTCAGAATGCCCTGGCCCGGGAGGAGGGGCTGCGGAAGCAGGCCAAGGAGCACGAGGATCGTCTTGCCCGCTACGAAGACGCCCTGAACCAGCTCAACGGTTGGCCGCTGGTGGCCGCTTCGGCCAATAACATCCCTGCCGTTGCTGCCGCTGTGTCCTCGTCCCCCTTCTTGCCGCCGCCCGCCGCGCTGGGCTCCCGTCTCTCGCCGGATCCTCTTGGGCACTACCGGCGTTCAGGCGTGTACGGCATGCCCGGCGTTGAGGCGCTTTCCTCGGGCTACCCGTTGCTTTCGACGCCGTTGCTTGCCCCCGCCTACGCCCCCGTAGGCGCAGCAGAGTACGTAATGACCATGGCCCCCCCTCAAGCCGGGCGGGTGGTATCACCGATGCCTCAAGTGCAGAGGGTGCAGCGGTCTTGGTCTCCTAGCAAGCCCCTTGTTGTTTGAGCTGCTGTCCGCGCATCTCAGTCCTAAGCTCAACGACCCCCAGCACACACTCTTCACACACACTCATGACACACCATAGGGGGAGTACTGCCTGCGCTGCCTGCGCGCAAACTTGAATCTTGCGTGGCGTGCCGTCGCTGACGGAGGGTGGAAGATGAGGCTAGTGCAGTAGGCGACGAGTGAGCGTGGAAGCAGCCTTTATCAGCCTTTGGCCAAGGAGGAAGAGCCTAGTGCAGCAGGTCAAGGAGGAAGAGCCTAGTGCAGCAGGCGGCCAGTGAGCGACTCTTGCTACAGTACACTACCAGTACACACACTCTCAAACACACTGGCACTCAGGCCTCGACTCTAGAGAACGAATGTAGTGCTGAACGCACTACACCATGCATACAACTCTTCTTCTCTCGGCCCTGTGTGGCGCATGACGAGATGTGACACGAGACTGAGAGACAGGACTTTGACTTGATGCACCGCTGATGCCGCCCATCTCGCGCCCAACCAGGTGGACCAGGCGCAATAGAAGAAAGACCTGCATTCAATTGTACATTCTTCCGTTTGGTGTAATACAAAGTGTAGAATTAGGTTGAGGGTGCTAGAGTCTTGATTAAAGTAGGCCCTTGTTCAGGACTATCATCGACATGACAACTCTGCGCCCGAGACACTTGTGCTCTCTGATGCTCGTCCTCGTCCAATGTACCCGCTGTTCACGCAGCCGAATTTTACCAGCAGCCATAGGTGCCACCTGTTTGGCACAGGGGGCAACCCCGAGAAGCAGATGCAACAGGTTTTTGCAGAAGGCGTTTTGGCTTTCAGCAAGTCTTCAAGTCTTCAAAAAGAAGCTCCTCTATTTTGTTTTTCAGAAGCCTGTGTGCCTCGAGTTCTCAAAAGCTCAAAAGCCTGAGCCTGTATACAAAGCGTTGCTAATTTGAAGGCAAACACCGACAACCGAGAAGCTGGGAAGAGAGGAGGTCACGAACCTGGGAAGATAAGAACCTGGGGAGAGAACAGGTCATGAGGCTCCCATTGCCCAAGTTGCTCCAAATCTGTGGTGTGGTATAAGGTGTGAGCAATCCTGCACCATGCACTGCCTCACGCTCGGCGACACAGATCAAGCGCTGCGCGTGCTGTGTATCTGCATGTGCCTCCATCATGTGTCACTCCACCCTCCATCATGTGTTATCCTCCCCCTCCACCTTGTGTCACACCACGCTGCCTCACGTGTCAAACCACGCTGCATTGCTTGATTGCTGCGCCTGTTCCTATCTTGCCTATGATATGGAGATGGTCGCGACTCCTTCCTCCTCCCCCTCTTCCTCCCTCCCCTCTTCCTCTTCGTTCTCCTCCTATCTTGCCGATGCCTATGGGAGGGAAATGCGTTGGGACCTGACTTGGAAGCATACCTGACTTCGAGCATTTCTTCCTTCTCCGACTCATCCGAATCGTCCTGCTGCAGCGAGTTGGGCCGTGCGTGTCAGTGCGCAACAATGAATGAGCGACGGACCACAAGTGTCACAACAAGGCGCTTCTTGAAGCGCAAGGCCCGAGGGTGCTTGCGACTCAAAGAGCTTTGCAAGGCAACTTTGAGGTGAGGGTACTACCTTGAGGGGACGCGACGACGGAAAAGCCAGGGCTGTGCTGTATGATGCAGCAGCGTACGAGGCACGTTCTGAGGGAGGCATGGACGTGACTGCGGGAGGCAGATCTCGCGAGGCGGCTTGCCGGGAAGGGATTGAGAAGGTGTTTGAAACGGTGAGCTCCTGCCGCATGCCCTCCACCTCCTCCTCCGTTACCCCATGCGGCTCGATAGCGTAGTGACACCTACTCCCACCATCAGGCTGTTTCAGCATCGCCCCAGTGCCCACCCTAAGACATGCAGCTCTTGCAAAACATGCGACACGGCCTGCATCCAGCCACATCAAGTGGCGCGCATTCGCCAAGTGCCGTGTGTGCGTGTGTGCGTGTGTTGGCCACACCCCATCTGGCATGCACACGCGGACTGCAAGCGACGCAAGGCTGAGCTTGCCGCCGCCGGCTGGCAGTAGGATGTGTAGGGCTTCCTACTGTATTGTGTGTAGGCTGTCTTGGCCCACTTGCATGCGCGCTGTGATAGAGGCAAGACGGGACACACGGAAAGGACGTACAAGATCTGCTGATTGGTGCGGCCGAGGCGAAGGAGGCGGACCATCTGCTGGCGCACTGCCTCACGCCCCACCACATCTGCTACCGACGCCCGGGGGGCTGGAGACTTGCGAGGTGACTTTGCCTCCTTGGCTACCGCTGACCATCCTGGCCTGCCCACATCCTGCGCGCTCTCCCGACTCTGCGCACGCTGGGAGCCCTGTGCCGCGTAGCCCGCGATGATTATGTGCGGCTTCTTGTGGCCATTGATGCTGCCCGCGCCATGATGGGCGTAAGTGGCCTGTTGCGCTTCGGCGATGGGCGGTGTTGCGGAGGAAGGCGGAGAGGCGTCGGGCTGCTGCCATTGCGCCCACGTCGTAGGCGTGCGCGAAGTTGGCCGCAGTCTGCCCAGCGCCCCGGTTAGCTGCCTCGCACCCTAGCTCTCTGCCACCCTCTTGCTCTCCAAGCTCATGCACGCGGGAGCGGTGGGCAGAGCGCAAGGAGAAAGGAGATGGAAGATAGGCGAGAGGAATCAAGAGAGACCTAGTAGGGAGCAAAGAGCAAGGAGACAGCCGAGAGCAAGGAGATCGCCGAAAGCAAGGAGATAGCCAAGAGGAATGAAGCAAGCAAGAGACGCGACCTAGTCGAGCGACTTGAGGCTGCCGACGAGCCGCTCCAAGCGTCGTCCAATGGCAGCCCCGCTCCCTCGGACCCAGCGGGACGCAGGTACATGGCCTGCGAGTGGGGTCGACGGATGTTGTTGGGCGGCGGAGAGGCTGAACCCTGACATAAATTCTCAACCGTCAGTGCTCTAGTGCATGGACTATATAAAGGTCACTGTCTAAAGCGCTTTCGAGACTTTGTGCCTGGTTTGCTCTCGTGCGGCCAGTGGGTTCAGCAGACATGGGGCGCCGAGGTGTCTTGCCTTCGCTCCTTTGCCTTCGCCGCGTCGTTGGTGCGCCTGCTCGCAGCTCTGCTATCTCGTCCTGCACCCTCGGTGGTATATGGTCAAGGCATCTCGTCATGAAATATCATGCAGACGTTACACACACACACACACACACACACACACACACACACACACACACACACATACATATAGCAAGGTAAGAAGCGCTGCGAAGGCAAGACTGAGACGACAAGAATCAAGAAGGTAAGACTCAGACGACAAGCATCAGTCAGACGACAAGCATGAGGCGACGTCAGGCGACATGCAGCAGAACATGGAGACATGAGACATGCGACATCAAGACAAGACCAAGACAAGAAGCGTTGGTCACATTCCTGCCTCCATGTTTCAGCGCACGTACAGCGACAGAGGGGTGTACCATTCACGAGCAAGCAGCAAGAAGGAAGGAAAGCAAAGGTGTCGAAAAAGGAAAAGGCTTTGATGCTTCACAAAAGGATGGTGTCATGAGGTGTCACAAGGTGTCACAAATTCAAGGGAAGCAAGCAAAGATGTCGCACAAGGAAGGAAAGGCGTGCGGGGCAGTTGCTGAGGTTGGCCGAGCGGTTGCTCTCATGGGAATAAAAGGAACCTCAAGGCGCAAAAGCGTCTGCTGGCGCTCCGCCTCTTCGTCAGAATCATGACTGTCGCTCGAGGCTGACCACATCTCCTCCTCCTCAGCCCGTGCAGGAGGAGCCGCCTCTCGACCGTGACGGCGAGCAGACGAGGAGCTGGCACTGGATGTCGGCATCGAGTGTTTGGACTTGTGGCGGTGTTGGAGGAGCGGGCCCGAGGACGCGACGCCTTGCGCCACCCACTCTGCCGTGCCTGCGTCAACGGCGGGGTCCTGCTGCGGCAGACAGAGCCGCCGCCAGCTCCGGAGGGCCCTGTAAAGCAAGGAGGCGTCGAGCGCCTTGGCCACCATGCGCAGCAGCGCCTGCGCGCCGCGTGATCCCACCTGCTTGCGGAGGTGGAACGCCGCGTCGATGTTGCGCGCCTTGCACATATTCTCAAAAGTCAGTTTCTTAGTACTTTTACAGTAGAAAGTCACTATAAAGAGCACTTTTGAGAATGCGCGCCTGGCTTTGCTGCATGCCCATCGCCGACTGGGAGCGGCGGATGTGCTGGAGCTCGAGCTGCTGCGAGGCTATTTCCTTTGCCTCGATGGCTGCCCGCTGGCTTTCTTGCCGAGCAACATGAAGATCCAGACGCAGCGCATCGCGCTCTTGCGTCCGCGTATCAAGCTGTGCGCGCGTACGCTCGAGCTGTGCATTGACACGCTCAAGCTCGGCTGTCTTGCTTTCCACCTGCTGCGCCAGAAGGCGGTTGCGCGTACTCTCGTCGCTTTCGCGGTGATTGATGAGCTGTTGCTGCCTCTGTTGCAATTGCTTCTGCAGGTCCTCGATGAGCACCTGTTGGCTCCCCTCCAGCCTTCCCGAAGCGTCGAGCGCGTGCTGGAGGTGCTGCATGCGCTCAGAGGCAACTGCTGTGTCACCATGTCGCTGCTGTCTCTCTTGCAGCAACATGTCGTTCTCCCGCTTCACTTGATTGACAGCAGACTCGACATGGTCTAGAGCAGCGAGCTGCTCCTGCACCTTGTTGCGTTCCAGCGCCAAGGCGTCCTCGAGGGTTTGGACCTGAACGCGGAGACTACGCGCCCGCTCTTGAGCCTGCTTCACCTCTGCTCCAAGTCGTGCCGCCGTCTCCTCCGCCCTAGCGGCGCGCAACAGGGCATCCTGCAGGGCGTCGTCGGCCTCCTTCATGCGCGCCTCGGCTGCCTGTCGCTCGGGCTTCACGGCGTCGAGTCTGCGCTGTAGCTCCAGCATGGCTGCCTTGCACGCCACAAGCTGCTCACGCACTCCTGCTGCCTCGCTTTCACCGGCCACTTGCAAGAGCGCGACCTGAGTGTTAGCTTCCGCTGCTGAAGCCAGGGCCTTGTCTAGAGCCTCCTGCAGCTTGCCTGCTTCGGCTTTTGAGGCCTGCAGGGCTAGCTGGTGCAGCGACACCTGTTGCTCTTGTGCTCTCACCTGCTCCTGCTTTTCTTTTTTGAGCATTGCTTCGCGACTTTGCCACTGGAGTTGACTGCCGCCTTCACCGCCATCCGAAGCGCTGGCATGCCCCGAAATGTGACTGGCGTCGAGTCTGCTCTGCAACTGCTCTACCTCGCGCTGCAACTTCTCTACCTCTTGCACGCCGCAGTCGCGTTGGGCAGCCAGCGTCGCCAGTTTCAGGGCGTTGCGCTCCAGCTCCTCCGCCTGCTCCTTGATCTCCTTGTCCTTGCCCAGCGCCTGCTGTATGACCACTTTGATGTGCTTCTCCGTCTTTTCCAGAGAGCGTATCTTGTCGCGCAGTACGGACGTGGCCTCGTCCGCCTCCACCTGCAGCGCCGCATTGCTCGTTTGCAGGGTTGCCACCTGTGTGTGTGTGTGTGTTTGTGCATGCATATATGAACACGTGTGTGTGTGTGTGTGTGTGTGTGTGTGTGCGTGTGCGTGTCTGTGTGTGTACCTCCTCCTCCAGTGCCTGCACGCGCTTCTGGTAGGTGAGGAGGCGTTGGGCCATGTCGTGCGAGGCAGCGCCATCCTGCTGGCCCTCTTGCACCTTCTCCTCAAGCTGCTTGTTAGCCAGCTGGAGTTGCGTGATGCGCTGCGTCACAGACATTCTCAAAAGTCTTTATCTGCCCACTTTGTATAGTACATTAAGACACTAAGTCACTTTTGAAGAAGATCTTGCCTGGTTTGCTCGCAAGGC
>Ga0315899_10005127_pt1 | contig 14158 bp, 14 predicted proteins | sample LakEriMetagenome_2_FD_203518 | JGI IMG/M metagenome (GOLD analysis project Ga0315899, IMG submission 203518) | Freshwater fungal communities from buoy surface, Lake Erie, Ohio, United States - Buoy 4 MA112 | ecosystem: Environmental > Aquatic > Freshwater > Lake | place: USA: Lake Erie, Ohio... | reverse complement strand
GCCAATAAACATATATTTGTAACTGGTGGCGCCAAGGGAATTGGTGAGGCCATAGTTAGAGATGCCGCTGCTGAAGGGGCCGCTGTTTCTTTCATTGATATTGATGTAGCAAGTGGTGAAAAGTTAGCAACTGAATTATCTGGAGCTGGACAAAAAGTTTTCTTTGCAAAAGCTAATGTAAGCAGTTTTGAGGAGTTAAAGACTGCCTTTAACCAAGCGGTTAGCAAGTTTGGCGAGGTGACTGGAGTAGTAAACAATGCTGGGGTTAATTCGCATGCTGATCCAGTAACGATGACCGATAAGGAGTGGGATGACTTTTTTGCAGTTGATATGAAACCTGTTTGGCTAACTGCAAAGCTGGCACTTCCTGCGATGAGAAAAGCCAAAGGTGGCTCAATTGTTAACATCTGCTCAATTCATGGGCGCCTTACCTATCCTGGATTTTTCCCATATGGCGCAGCAAAATCAGCTGTTCTTGGCTTAACTAGAAATTTAGCACTCGATGAGGGAAAGCATGAGATTCGAGTAAATGCAGTTTCTCCTGGTTACATACTTACTGATTTAACTAAAGGCTGGTTGGCTGCTGAATCTGGCAGAACAGAACGGGCAAATTCAATTCAACCGCTGGGCAGAATGGGTGAACCAAAAGAGGTTGCCAAGGTTGTAACTTTTTTACTCTCTGACAAATCTTCATATGTCAGTGGCTCTGACTGGGCAGTAGATGGCGGGTTAGGAGCAAGATCAGCATGATTTTAAAAGGTGAACATTTATTTGTGACTGGTGGTGCTGCTGGTATTGGTGAAGCGCTGGTAATCGGCGGCGTTAAGGAAGGTGCCAAGGTCTCATTTGTAGATATCGATGATGCTAAGGCAACTGCACTGGTAGAAAAGTTAACTAAAGAGGGTTACCAGGTCCAATATCAAAGAGCAGATGTTTCAAAGTTTGAAACCTTTAAAGCCGGATATGACAAGTTAGTTGCAACCTTTGGTCCAGTAACAGTTGCAGTGTCAAATGCTGGGCGTAATTCATATGCAGATGCAGTTGAGTACGCAGAGGAAGAATGGAATGACTTCTTTGCGCTAGACCTTAAATCTAGTTGGTACCTAGCAAAATTATGTCTGCCAGATATGCGCCAGAAGAAATACGGCTCGATTGTTAATATCTCATCCATTCATGGCCGAATGTCTAGACCAAACTTCTTTCCTTACTCTGCAGCCAAGGGTGGCATCATCGGATTATCTAGAAACTTGGCTCTAGATGAGGGTAAGTATGGAGTTAGAGTTAATTCAGTATCTCCTGGAACTACCGCAACTCCATTGTTGAAGAGTTATATGGAGAAATTCCCTGATGAAAAAGCACATGCCTTATCAGTTGCCCCAAATGCCAGATTTGGATCACCTGAGGAGATTGCAAATGTAATTCTTTTTGCACTCTCTAAAGATGCATCTTTTATAACTGGCGCAGATTTAATGGTTGATGGCGCACTTCATGCACGTTATGCCTAATTAAAACAACTTTAGGTTGTAAGTGCGATTTGCAGTACCTGCCCAAAAATCTTTCCTCTCCGCATCTGAAAAACTTTTTGTGAATTGCTCCATGAGGTCAATGCTCTGTCGATAGGTTGCAGCTAGCAAACAGACTGGCCAGTCAGAGCCAAACATCATTCGAGCTGGTGTAAATAGATTTGTAACATGCTCAAGATACGGCCAGAAATCCTCAGCCTTCCAATTCTTCCAATCTGCTTCAGTAAACAAACCTGAAACTTTGATAACAACATTTTCAAAACTTGCTAGTTCACGCAATTTATCCGCCCAAGGTTGCATCTCACCCTTTGCCATATACGGCTTAGAAATATGATCCAAAACAAATTGGGTTCCTGGAGATTGCTTGACCAGATCAATTGCAGCTTGCATGTGCGGCGTCTTAGTCAAAAGATCATAAACCAGGCCACGCCTACCTAGTTCTTGAACATTCTCAACCACCTCTGGTTTTGCAAGATAACCAATATCCTCATAATCATGGGCAATATCTCTGATTCCAACTAAGTGCTTAAAACCCCTCATAGATTCATACTTGTCAAGATGTGAAATCGCATCACCTGAATCTATCTTTAGAAATCCAACAACTCCCGCTACTAATTCATCATCTTCTGCTAGCTCCAGTAACTCAGGTGTTTCATCATAATTTGTAACTGTTTGCACAACTACAGTTTTTTCTATTCCGCACCCAGCTATTGCTTGCCGTAGATCATTAATTGAGAAGTTCTTTTTAATCGGATCTAGGGCTTCACCTACCATCCAACCTTGCTCACGCACAGATAAATCCCAAACATGGTGATGTGAATCAATTCTCATTTAAGCTCCGCCTTAGTTTGTATTAAACACTTATGTTAGATGAAAAACCTCTGGAATTTCATGCCACCATTCACCCTCTGCCCTCTCGACTACAGGATTTTGCATGGGTGCAGTAATTTTCCACCAATCTTGGGTGACCGGGTCAGCAGCAATCATTGCCATATCTGCTTCATAATTTAATCCGCTATATTCCATATAGGAAAAAAGCATGTTTTCGTAGCGGAATATTGAAAACTTGGTGACATTCGCTCGCTTAAGGGTAGCAAGCACACCTGGCCATACATCAGCATGGATGCGCTCATACTCTTCGATTTGATCTGGCTTAATACCAATAACTGAACCAATTCTTTTGATACTCAAAAGAAATCCTTTCCCTCTTTGATTATCGTATAGGATTTTCATCAGTATGCGAATAGTTTTTTGAGTTAAATAAAGGGGAGCAGATGCCAAAAGTTATTGGATTTAAAAGTACAGATGTTCGCTTCCCTACATCTCATGGCTTAGATGGATCAGATGCCATGAACCAAGACCCTGATTACTCTGCCGCATATTTAGAGTTAAAGACTGATGACCCTAACCTGTCTGGATATGGGTTGGTTTTCACTATTGGGCGTGGAAATGATCTGCAATGTGCCGCAATAGATCTTCTAGCACCTTATGCAGTAGGAAAGAGTGTCGAAGAGTTAGCTAAATCAATGGGAGAGTTTGCAAAATCCTTGGTACGAGATTCCCAAATGCGTTGGCTTGGGCCAGAAAAAGGACTAACCCATATGGCTGCCGGTGCTGTGATTAATGCAGTCTGGGATTTAATTTGTAAAGCGAGTGGTAAACCATTGTGGAAGTATTTATCTGATTTATCTCCACAGGAGATCGTTGATCTAGTTGATTTTAGGTATATATCAGATGCAATTACGCCTCAGGAAGCTCTTGACCTTCTAACCAAATCCAGGGCTAATAAAGAAAAAAATGAGGCAGATTTAATTGCAAACGGATTACCTGCCTATACAACTACGCCAGGTTGGCTGGGTTACACTGATGAAAAAATGGTTCGATTAGCCAAGCAAGCAGTTGCCGATGGCTTTAAATTAATCAAATTAAAATGCGGAGTATCCCTTGAGGACGATAAACGTCGATTGAGGCTCGCTCGTGAAGCTATTGGCCCCGAAATTAAATTAGCAATTGACGCTAATCAGGTTTGGGATGTGAACGCCGCAATTGAATGGCTAAATTCACTAGGAGATGTGAATTTGCATTGGATTGAAGAACCTACAAATCCAGATGATGTGGTTGGGCATGCCGCGATTGCAAAAGCCATATCACCAATCAAAGTTGCAACTGGTGAGCATGTTGCTAATCGAATAATTTTTAAGCAGATGATGCAATCAAAATCTCTCTCCTTTGTGCAAATTGATGCCTCAAGAGTTGCAGGAGTGAATGAAAATATTGCCATAATTTTGATGGCGGCAAAGTTTGGCTTACCAGTCTGTCCGCATGCAGGCGGCGTTGGATTGTGCGAGATGGTTCAACATTTAGCGATGTTTGATTTTGTTGCCGTAGGTGGTGAACATCCCGACCGTGTGGTGGAGTTTGTCGACCATCTCCATGAGCATTTTGTTGTTCCAACTGATATTAAGAGGGCGAGATATATGCCCCCAATGAAAGCTGGCGCTGGTGCTGAAATGCATTCGAAGTCGGTTAATGATTTCACCTATCCGACCGGTAAAGAATGGATTGGATACAAGTAATCTTTACCCCCGATATATCAAGGTAGGGTAAAGCGCAGGTTTAGGGTTTGTTTTTTGTTCATAAATTAGGCCCAACAGTTACAGATTTGTTATCTCTTATCCCCCCTAAACCGTTGATTTGGACCCGATAAAGGAGAATGCTGAGGCTCACCCAAATCCTGCTATTTCTTGGGAACTAGTCAGGAGTTTAAGCAATTTACCGAAAGGATGTTTAATGAAGAAATCGTTAATAGCGTCACTGGCAGCAGTTGCGCTACTTCTAACAGGTTGTTCAAGTTCTTCTGATTCTGCAGATTCAGGCGGAGAATTTGGTTCAATCAAAGTAGCACTTGTGCCAGGTGGAGCTCACCCTTACTTCCAACCATGGAAAGATGGTGGTGCAGCCGCTGTAGCTGAATTCGGAATTGGCGGAACAGAATTCAATGAAACTGGTGAATGGGATCAAACCAAGCACAATGCAGCAATTGATGCAATGGCAGCACAGGGCTACAACGCATTTGGTGTATTCGGAGTTTCACCAACAGATATCAACACCACATTTGCAGGTTTGAAAGCGAAAGGATTTGCTGTTGGCTCCCTTGCTTCATGCCCAGGTGGATATGACATTGTTAAGGAACCACAGAAAAACTCAGCTGACTTCTGCTTGAGCACCGATACAGGTAAAGCTGCATACCTTGCAGCAACTGCAGTTATTGAGCAGATGGGTGGCAAGGGAAATCTTGTACACCTAACTGGTAACGCAGTGGATGCAAACACAATCCGTCGTATGGATGGTGTAAAGCAAGCAGTTTCAGAGACTGGTGGAAAGGTAAAACTTCTTACCACAATCACTGATATTGACTCAGATCTACAGTCAGCAACTAAGGCTGTGACAGATCTTCTAGCCGCTAAGGGCAAGCAGATTAACGGAATAGTTACTACTGCATACAACCCAGCTGTGGCTGCAACTGATGGAGTTTCATCAACTAAACTTCCAATCAAGGTTATTGCAATTGATGATGACCCAAAGATCTTGGATGCTATTAGATCTGGTGTAATTTCAGGAACTGTTGTTCAGAATCCTTGGGGACAGGGATATGTTGGATCATGGGTTCTTTCAGCACTTGGAACTAAGAAGTGCACCATGAATACACCTGGTCTATATGTAGACTCCGGTTCATTCTTGGTAACAAAGGACAACGTTGATACATACAACGAAACACGTCAGGCTACTTCAAAGGAAATCCTTGCGGCTTTCCAGAACGAGTACATGACCTGTAAGCAATAAGTAAGTTCGAGTTGGGCGATCAGGGTAAAACCTGATCGCCCTTCCGCAATTAGAAAACTTTTAACTTTTTTTGAGGGGAAGGGCTTTTTAGTTGAGCATAATTACCAGCGCAGAAGCCTTTTTAATTGATATTCCAGTTGAAACTGTAAGAACAGATTCTGTACAAGCATTTTTAAAGCAAGAAACTTTATTTGTAAAAATCACCACTGCAGATGGAAATACTGGAGTTGGTTATAGCTACACCATAGGTACCGGTGGAACTGCGGTTTTAGCAATGTTGCGTGATTATTTGATACCAAAATTAAAAGGGATGGATAGTTCGCGTATTGAGCGCGTATGGAGCGAAATTTATTACTCAACTAGGGCAACTGAAACCGGAGCTGTTACATCTCTCGCTGTTGCCGCTATTGACACTGCAATTTGGGATTTAAAGTGCAAGCGTGAGAATCAAAGCTTGGCTGTTGCAGCAGGTGGATTTAAGGATCGAGTGCCGCTTTATGACACCGAGGGTGGTTGGTTGCACTTAACGACTGATCAATTAGTAGCAGGAGCAGTTGCATCTAAGAAAAAAGGCTGGCCCGGTGTAAAGCTGAAAGTGGGTAAAGCGAAGGCTCACGAGGATGTTGAAAGACTTATGGCGGTACGAGATGCGGTTGGAAAAGATATGCATATCATGGTTGATGCCAACACTTCTTTTACAGTGGCTGAGTCCATAAAGCGGGCAAAGGTATTTGAACCAATTGATTTATTTTGGTTAGAGGAGCCTCTGCCAGCAGATGATGTTTCTGGGCACGCCCGCCTGGCCGCTGCAACCAGCATTCCGATTGCCGTAGGCGAGACTATGTACTCTGCGATGCAATTTCAACAATACTTGCATCAAAATGCCGTTGGAATTGTGCAGGTAGATGTAGCAAGAGTTGGCGGTATTACACCTTGGTTGAAAGTTGCACATATGGCTGAGAGTTTTAATGTGAAGGTATGCCCACACTTTTTAATGGAAATTCATGTCAGCCTTGCCGCAGCAATTCCAAACGGTCTCTATGTCGAGCACATTCCTCAGCTCAGAAGCGTTACAAATAGTGAGATAAAAATAGAAAATGGTATGGCTCTTGCACCAACCTCCGTAGGATTAGGCATCGACTGGAACTTTGATGCAATTGAGAACAAGCGGGTGAAGAGTTGAAGATCAAGTCAATATTAAATGATCAACGAGTTGTGCTAACCCTTCTTACAGTTGCCTTATTCATATTTTTTGGATTACAAAACCCGGCATTTTTCAATGTTGATTTTGTTATTTATCCATTACTTCGAGACGGTGCAACCTTAACCGTAATTGGTCTTGCACAACTTTGTGTGCTCTCAATTGGTCACCTTAATTTAGCAGTGGGCAGAATGGCTGCAGTTTCAGCATTGGTGGCAGGGGCTTCTTATCAATACTGGGGCTTAAGTTTGATTCAAGGAGCAATCCTTGGTGTGTTAGCCGCCGCGTTGTTGGGGGCAATCACTGGCTGGATAATTGTTAAATCGCAAGTTAACGCTTTTATTGTTACATTAGCCATGGACTTCGCTTTACTTGGGCTAGTTACATTTATCTACGTCACATTTACAGGTGCAACCGCTGCTTTTACTACAAAACCTGAGGGAATGGACTTTTGGCGCAGTAAATCTCTTGGTGATGTTTGCATAGGCCCAATTTGTGGGCCAAGTGCAATTCCGATGATGCTCTTGCCAGCAATTGTTTGCTTAATTTTGGTTGGCTTTATGTACTCTAAAACTAGGTTAGGCCGTGAGCTACTTTCTACCGGTGCAAATCTTCGTGCGGCAAAGTTGTCTGGAATTCCGACTGAAAATCGAGTTATGACAGCACATATTTTTTCAGGTGCGCTGGCTGGAATCGGTGGTTTGATGCTTGCCTATACAAATGGTTCATTTACTGCCGCCATAGGTAGCCAAGTCATGCTTCCTTCATTCCTTGGTCCAGTACTTGGCGGAACCTTATTAGCTGGTGGTGCGGTTGCAGTACTGGGCACCTTTATTGGAACCATGCTTACCCTAGTAATTCGTCAAGGTTTATCTGTGCAAGGTATTGGATTGGAAACATTAAATATCGCACTTGGATTGGTTTTACTTGCTGCGCTATCTGTTGGACAGATTCAAAAAATGTTCACATCCTTAAAATTAAGGATCAAAAAATGAAGTTACCTATGTTTTTTAGAAATCGTATGACTGAGGTATCACTGACAGTGATATTTGTCTTGGGCTTTTTAGCTCTAGTGCTTACATCCAATGGCGTATTTTTATCCCGGGCTTCACTACAAGGCTTTCTCACGTACCTAGCGGTGCCAATAACTATTGGGCTTGCTCAAATGGTGGTGCTAAGCATCGGTCAGATGAATCTTGCAGTAGGAACTATGGGTGGAGTCAGTTGTGCCATCATGGCAGTATTAATGGCTGATCACAATGTGCCAATCTGGATTGCAATTCCCATTGGCTTAATTTCAGCAACATTAATGGGTGCAATAAACGGTGCACTAGTTGTACTCACCCAACTTAATGGATTTATTATCACGCTTGGCACCTATACAATTTTATTGGGATTCCAATATCGATTGGTGAAAACCTTCACAATTGATAAATATCCTTCATCTCTACCAGAGTTTGGCAAAAAGGCATTTCTAGGCTTTCCATACATTTTAGTCATTGCAATTCTTACTGCAGTCTTACTTTCATTATTTTTCAGCCGGACCATCATGGGCAGAAGAATTTTGGCAACTGGAGGAAATCCACTGGCTGCTCGTCTATCAGGAGTCTCTAACAACAAATCGGTATTTCTTGCTCATACTCTCTCTGGGTTATTGATTGGTGTGGCATCTGTAATCACAATCGCTTCACTTCCTGGCATTAATCGATCAATCGGTGGTGATTGGTTATTGGCCTCCTTTGCCGCGCCAATTATTGGTGGGGTTTTAATGTCTGGTGGAAATATTGCAATTTATGGAACTGTCATTGCAGCTGCAGTAGTTCGACTAGTTGATATTGCTAGAGCTCAATACTCACTGGATCCAAGCATCGTCTCACTCAGCGTGGGAGTGGTAACCCTCTCTACTGTGGCCTTGAGCGAGTGGCGAAGGCGCAGGACGGAGCGATCTAATGAAGGTATTAAGGGAACGCAATGAAATCTGAATTATTAATTTCAAAAGTTTCTAAAGAGTTTCCAGGAGTACTGGCACTTAATCAAGTTAACTTAACCTTAACTGGCGGCACTGTTCATGCCTTATTGGGTGAAAATGGTGCGGGTAAATCAACGCTTATAAAAATTATTACGGGAGTATATCTAGCGGACTCAGGTTCTATGAAAGTCAATGGGGAGGAGAAAAGCTTTAATAACCCAATTGAATCGACTGAGGCTGGAATTGCAGTAGTTCATCAAGAGCGAAATTTAATTCCAGAGTTCTCGGTAGAGGAAAATATTACCCTTCATAACCCCCCATTAAAGTTCGGTGTAATTGATCGGGCCGAACGTACTCGACTTGCAACTCAGGCGTTGCAAACCCTTGGTTTTGAAATAGATTTAAATGAGCGAGTTAAAAATCTGTCAGTAGCCCAAATGCAATTAGTCGAAATTGCTAAAGCATTAGTTACGAATGCAAAAATAATTCTTCTTGATGAACCAACAGCTTCGATCACGGGTAGTGAAACTAAAAAACTTTTTGACGTTGTGCGCAAGCTAAAAGCTCAAGGTACTGCAGTGCTTTTTGTAAGCCACAAATTAGAAGAGGTTTATGAAATTTGTGACACAGTCACGGTATTACGAGATGGAGTAAGTGTTCTCGAGTCAAAACCTTTATCTGAGTTTAAGCAGGGCGAGATCGTTGATTTGATGGTTGGCCGACATTTAGCCGAGCGCAAAAATGTACTCAGAAAAATTGATCGGAATAAAACACCAGTCATAGAAGTAAAGAATCTATCAACTGCGTTAGGTCATCGAAATATAAATTTGAGCCTTTATCCAGGTGAAGTACTAGGAATGTATGGATTAGTTGGAGCTGGGCGCAGCGAATTGGCTAGATCTATTCTTGGATTGCATCAGGTAACGGGTGGAGAAATCTTATTAAACGGCAACCCAGTTAAAATTAGAAATTTTCGAGATGCTCTTCATAAATTTAGAATTGGATATGTCACTGAAAACCGAAAAGAGGAAGGATTATTTCTTGATTTTCCAGTTAGGAAAAATATTTCGGTCACCATTCTCTCTAAAATTCTTCAAAAACTTTCAGTAATTAATCCCAAAAAAGAAGATGACATCGCTAGTAAGTATGTAGATCGCTTAGGGATAAAAGTTGTTGACAATAATCAGCTAGCTTTAACTCTATCTGGAGGAAATCAACAAAAAGTATCTGTGTCGAAATGGCTAGCTGCTGAAACGAAAGTCTTGATAATTGATGAACCTACCGTGGGCGTGGATGTTAGAACCAAAGCGGCTTTCCACGAATTGATAACGCAATTAGCTGATGAAGGGTTATCAATAATTCTAATTTCAAGTGATTTGGCAGAAATGGTGGCTGTTGCTGATCGAATTTTGGTCATGCGAAGGTATGAATTAGTTGGAGACTTAGATAACTCTAAGGATTACCAAAGTATGTCTAGGTCAATTATGAACAGTATTCAAGCAAGTTAATAATGATTAAATCCAAGCGCCAATTTCCCGATTTGCCACACTTTGCCTCATTAATTGAGTGGAAGTTACCTTCGGTTTTTAGAACCAGAACAAAACTTGCTAGAGCACTAACAATTAGCGATTTAGCAAAGATTGCAAAAAGAAAAGTACCGAAAGTAGTTTACGATTACGTTGAAGGCTCGGCTTTAGATGAGGTCAGTTATGCAAGATCTAAAGCTGTATTTGATTCGGTGGAGTTTACAGCTCACACACTGCGCGATGTATCAAAAGTAGATCCTTCAATTGAGATTTTTGGTAAAAAAGTTGATCTACCTATTTTATTTTCTCCGACCGGATACACCAGATTTATGTATCATGTTGGAGAACCGGCTGTTGCAAATGTAGCTGTTAAAAATAATTTGATCTATTCACTCTCTACCATGGGAACAACATCGCCCAAAGAATTAGCTGAACAAGTGCCAAATTCTCGTAGATGGTTTCAATTGTATGTGATGCAAAATCGTAAAGATAGTTTGTCGGTGATTAAACAGGCTAAAGAGGCTGGCTTTGAGGCACTAATTCTCACAGTTGACACACCAGTTAGTGGACTTCGTATTCGAGACATAAAAAATGGTTTAACTATTCCACCTCGAATAAGATTAAGCACAGTATTTGCAATTGCAACAAAACCAATTTGGTGGCTAAATTTATTTACCACTAAAAAACTCGAGTTTGCAGCCTTTCGTGGTTGGAATAAATCTTTAGTGGAGCTTGCAGCTGCAATTTTTGATCCTGCAACCAAATTTGAAGATGTGAAATGGTTACAATCAGTTTGGGATGGTCCAATTATTGTTAAGGGTGTTCAAAATTTAGAGGATGCAAAACGCCTGGCAAAAATGGGCGTTGATGGCATCATATTATCTAACCACGGTGGTAGACAGTTAGAAAAAGGACCAGTACCACTTGAGTTGTTGCCAGAAGTAGTTAAGGCGATTGGCAAGAAAGTTGATGTTTATATTGATGGTGCAGTTATGTCTGGCCAAGATGCGTTTGCAGCGGTTGCCATGGGTGCCAAAGCGGTATTTATTGGCCGAGCTTATCTTTACGGAATTATGGCCGGTGGAGAACGTGGAGTCGAAAGAGTTGTAGAAATCATGAGACGAGACTTTGTTAATACTATGGCGTTAACTGGGGCACGTAATATCAGCGAAGTTCAAAAAAATGGTGCAAAGCTTCGCTCTAGTTAGATAAATTAATTTTTTGGTTTAGGTCGGTATTTTTCGCACATACTCATTGCAAATTCTTCAACTTGATAAGCCCGATTTTCATTTTCAATCCAAAATTTTCCACCGGGTCTTAGCTCACTTTGAATTTTTCCTTCAGTTAGAGCCAAATTCCACTGTTCACTCTCGGATGATAAACAATTCTCGTATTCAATTAGTTCAACTTCATCATATTTCGGAGTACCCCCCTTGGCGCCACCACATCCAGTTAAAAGTAGGGTTAAACTCAGCAAACTTAATACATATCTATGAGTCATATATAAAGTGTAGATTGAATTCAATTTAAGCACTAGGGTACTTTTCTATTGATTTAATCTCATTTGATCAATCTCATTGGCCCCAATTCCACAACAACCACCAATAATCTCAGCACCAGCTTCAATCCACTCATTTATTAGCTCATTATTAAACCCAGATGCTGTATTTCCTGTCCAAGCTTTATTTTTTGCATCCCATACCCTCCCTGAGTTGGGATAGACAATAAAGGGCTTGGCTGATTTGGCAGAGTTCAAAAGATCTGTGATCAACTCCGGTTTGGTGCAATTTATCCCAACCGCCATGGCATCACTAGCCAAATCAACTGCGCTTTGAAAACTTTGTCCTGCATTAGTTTGATTACCCTCTTTGCAAGAGTATGAGATCCAAAATGGGGTTGGGCAATCTTTAAGTAGTTCCAGTAAGACCTCAACTTCAAAGGTATCGGGCATAGTTTCAAGTGCTAAGTAATCAGGTGAGGTTGAAATTAAAATTTCAAGCCGCCTGGCGTGAAAATCTTTAAGAGCAGATTTACTTACTCCATAATTTCCCTTGTACTCAGAGCCATCGGCAAGGGATGCACCATATGGACCAACCGATGCCGCCACCTTTACATCTTTGCCACTCTTAGTAACTGCATCCTTGGCTAATTGTGTTGAGGCGATTAATGCTTGGTTGGTATCAACCTCACTCCAGCCACGATCTTTACACCCTGAGTATGAGAGTTGGTATGAGGAGGTGATGATTACCTGCGCACCTGCATTAATGAAATCTAGATGTGCCCTGGTGATCTCTTCAGGATTTGATCTGATTAGCTCACCTGTCCAAAGTGAGGTGGTTAACTTGTTCCCATTGTTTTCAAGTGCAGTTGATAGACCACCATCTAACTTAATCACTCTTTGCACTCAACTGATCACGTAGTAATGAGGTTGCTATAAAAAGGGTTGAAATAAATAGGTTCAAAGCTATAAGCATCACAGCCACTCCTGGATCATCTGCCTGAATTACAACTGAGAAGAAAACTACTGCGCCGGTAATTAATGCATACCTCATGGCCTGCACCAATCTGCCCAGCCACTTCAGCGAACCCTTGCTATAAATAGAGCTATTCTCAATTTGTATAACTATTTTCCAAAGGCAAAGTAATCCAAATTGGGCGGTAAATAACCAAATTGCTAGTAATGAGGTGAGCCAGATTTGAAAAAGTAATTCAATTGATCCAACTGTGCGCATATAGGCAAATTGGCCGGGAAAAGAAAAAATCTGCAAGATAGTGACAATAGTAAAGAGAAAAATTATTGAGCTGCGTGCATAAAGTATTTTGAAATTTCTAGTGATCATATCCATAGCATAACCCAATTAAGTATCTGGTAAATACTATAACTAATCAGTACTTACTGTAAGTAATCATTCATCCACAGAAGATAAGTTGGCGAGATAATTTGCATTTGAATTTGGTTTTATCGCCAGGTGAAAAGAAGAGATCTTATTCGCAAACTAAGTAGAGCTGCTAAATTAATTGACGGTTCATCAATTGGTATTGACACAAGAGGTAAACACGATAAATTACTCTATAAAGATTTAAGGGTGCCAATACCTAGGCATCATGAAATCTCAGTGGGTACAACTCGAGCTATTTTTCAAGCTTTTGAAGGGTACTTTGGAAAGGATTGGTGGCGAAATGATCAGAACTAAGTTTTTAGCAACGGTCACAGATACAGGAGAGGGCTTACACGTCACCTGTCCTGATGTCGAGAATTTATATATTTTAGTTAAAGATAAAAGTGAGTTAGAAAGCCAGTGCCGAAGAATTTTCTCTGAAATGAGCCAACTCTCGCCAGATTGCCTAGATCTGCAATTTATTTTCAATTAATGGTGGGGCGGGTAGGGCTCGAACCTACGACGACCGGATTATGAGTCCGGGGCTCTAACCAACTGAGCTACCGCCCCTAGTAAAGAGGTGAGTGTCATACCTTACATCGAAGGCAACACTAAGTATTAATTGGGTGTATTCACATGCTCACACAGGATAATAAAAAGTGTGAACTCCAAAATTGCGCTAATTGTTTCCACACTTATATTTACATCTACTCCCGCCGCACAGGCCGCCCCGATTTACACCTTCCCAGTTGCCGGTTGCGAGTTTACCTACTCAAGGTATCACCATGATTATCCAGCTGCAGATATTTTTGGTAAAAAAGGTTGCGCATTTGTTTCCCCTATCGCTGGTGTAGTTGATGAGGTAAATACCGTTGATCGCTGGCGTGGAAAAACTAATTTAGGAGCAGATCGCGGAGGATTGTCAGTTTCAGTTATTGGCGATGATGGTCTTCGTTACTACGGCAGCCACCTATCAAAAATTGAAAGCAAGATAGTTCCAGGTTATCGAGTTACAACTGGAGAAAAGTTAGGTGAGATTGGTTCTACCGGCAGTGCCAGAGGAACCAAGCCACACCTGCATTTTGGCATCTCATATCCAACTGAAAAAGGTATTTGGTGGGTCAGACGCGGGGTTGGTTTAGAGAGTAAGGGAAAGACACCACCATTTAAATATCTTCAAGCATGGCAAGCTGGTAGGGATTTAAAACCAAGAGTGA
>Ga0315899_10005122_pt1 | contig 14164 bp, 19 predicted proteins | sample LakEriMetagenome_2_FD_203518 | JGI IMG/M metagenome (GOLD analysis project Ga0315899, IMG submission 203518) | Freshwater fungal communities from buoy surface, Lake Erie, Ohio, United States - Buoy 4 MA112 | ecosystem: Environmental > Aquatic > Freshwater > Lake | place: USA: Lake Erie, Ohio... | reverse complement strand
GTTGCACTGGCGTACCAGAGGGTGATGGCGGGTGAAGAAGGAGCAAAAGTGTGGGAGAAAATGAGATGGACCAAGCGATTACGCCTTTGTGAGGAAATCAATGGCGCTTCCTTTTAACTTCAGCAGAAACAGCACCTTCTAATGCATGAATAAATTTTCGCTCCTATCCCTCTTGTAGATTTTCTATTCTACGTACAATTCCTGCTGGCCCGAAACTTCAACCACCTTCGTCTCTCATCAGCAAGATCGTTGATCGCACATACCTTTCCCAGTACGTTGCCGTCAGCACACTGTTGAGCTCTTGCTTCCACAGCTGTCGACAAACAACAAGCAAGCGGACACGTATTATACAAGTGAGAATAGAAGCTTCCACATGTCCATCCAACGGCTTGCAGTGAGCAACGCGTTGAAACACCTCGTTACCGCAGATACGAAGGGACACTAAAGGTAAAACAACGAAGTATGAAGATTTCATGTGACCTGTTCCAACGATGGCTGCAAAACCGGAGCAACCGCCTTAAGTTTATCCAGGGTAACCTCTGTTTTACGTCAAAAGTCACCACCTTGTTTTTTGTGAACATGTGCAAGAGCACTTCTAGCTGATCAAACAAGGCTCACGATAAGTTGATAGGGTGCACACAACGATAGGGTGCACACAATCGTTTAAGTACTCACCCTGCGGTCGCTTGACTATCAGAACCGGCAGCTTTTGGTGCAGGTCTGCCAACCCCTGGTGTGAATTTGTGGCATATATCAGTAATTCCCAGTCGCACGGGGAAGAAAGTAATGTGACTTGAGAAATCACATCTTCGGGTGGATCAAGGAAATGGGTGGGGTGTCACAAGAGGATGAAATAGGGCACGAGTGGGTGAGGGAGGGACAGAAAGCAGTAACCTCGTGAAACATCACGACCGGAATAGTTCCATGTTGTAACGCCTCATACATCCGGTGCCTGTTGCGGACATTCGTGCGCACAAGAGTGCCCTTGAGTTGCACACACACATACTCCGGCAAAGAAATAAGAAAGAGACCATTTTCAGATCTTATCACACAAACCGCACGTCACATTTGTATTCAACTGACGGCGCGCTTCATTCTCTCCTTTCTGGTTCCGCCATGGGAAAGAGACTTACGTGTCGTGGCCATTCCCAGGGGGACACCAGACGAAGCGATGTGCTTTTAACTCTTCAATGTACTTATCCTGCTGCATCTGCTCTCCTTCTCTCCAACGTTAGAACCATTCCGGGGTGGGTGGAAAGTGTTCGAGCGACAGCATGGCAGGTTGAACCGAGTGACAGCATGATAGAGTGAACAGCCTGGAAATTCGGACCTTGGAAGTGCGAACCGTGACAAAATGCGACACGTCTGCTTGCTGCGCCCAGCTGAGAATGCCCTATCAAGCCCGCAGACAAAATCAACCCACCATAAGAGATGATGCAAAAAATCCCAGTGCATGCCTGCACATGGCTCCCTTGATACATGTGGAGGAGGATACATGTGGTATTCGTGCTCTCAATCTCAAACCCTTCCTTCAAACCCCTTCCAGACACAGACCTGACGCAACGACTCATTTCTCGCTGCAAAATTGACATAGAGCCAGTGTCGGCGCTCATCCAAGGGCACAAATGAGCCGCCCATCCTCTTTTGCCTTCTGTTATCCTCAGTGTGAAAGAGAGACACGGACTCACTGCATGCACACAGGCATGCTGCCTCGCACGGACGCAAGCACGCACGCACAAAGAAAAGAAAAGATGGCACTCATGCTTGTGCTTGCGAAGCAGTCCCATGGCAACCTATAAGGAGACTGTATGCCCGCGAGCAAGCAAGAGCCTGTATGCTCGTGAGCTAGCGGGCTCGCACCCGAAGGCGAGATGTGCAGTCCAATCTGTGGCAAGCGTTTTCGTGTTCACCGAGAAACCCTGGAAGAATGTGCGGAAGAAACAGGGGGCGCCACCAGGACGATCCTTCAGAAGCGCGAATAAATGCACCGGCACACGCAAGCCAACGTCTCGTGGATGAGTGCATCGGAGAGGGGGACCTGAGGAAGAGGGAAAAGCTTAGGGTGCCTATAGTTGGCGTTTTGGGTGAACCAGGCGATCAATTTCTTGGTCTCGAGCAGGTACGAGAAGTCGTATGCAGTTCCAAGGACCGGTGCTGGGTAGTCTGTACGTGCGGTGCGTGCGCGTGTGGGCCGTTGATTGCATCAGACAGACACCAAACGTCTTGTGCAGCACTCGTGCACATGCGTGCGAATGGGGAAGGGAAGGGAAGGTGGGCTGCAGGGAGGGCTGCAGGGGTTGCAGGTGTTAAAGGGGTTGCAGGGGAAGGCCTTTATGTGCACACAGTGCAGTGCCACGAACAGAGCAAGAGGAAGGGGGGGGAGAGGGGGGGGAAAGGGGGACAGAGGAAGGTGGAGGGGTCTGGGACACCGGAGTTGTGAGTGATGAGGACGTAGCGTGCGCGAATCAGCGGATGCATCACGCGAGCAAAGGCACCTATACACATCATTGTCAGCATGGCGCGGGGATAGCCCTCTAGAGAGGTGCACAGCCCAGCCCAGCTTGCGCTGAGGAGTGTGTGTCCATGAATCTCAAATAGCCTCCAATATCTCATGGGAGCAGCAGCGCTGCACTCCAACAGAGCATCCACTGCAAGGAGCAGCAGCTACCTGCTCTACAACAGAGAATCCACTTCATGAACGCAATGAAGCGGGGCCGGACAGAATGGGTCGCAGACATCAACGTGGGAGATAGGGAATCAAAGAATATGTGAAAAAGTGCACGCAAAGAACAAGAATCGCCACAGAGAAAAAACAACAAGGAAAAATGCAACAGCAGAGTGAAGAGTCGAACTCAATAAGACGATTGCGCTCTTGCACTTTCCCCTGCTGCTTTTGGACAGGATTTGGGGGCAAGAGCACCAGGTGGGAGATTGTGCACTGACGCAAAGGGGAAATAGGCACTCGTTGCGCACGACAAAGAGCACTTGCATGGCAAATATCGTCAAGATAAAAACAGAGTCGGGGACACTCACAGAAAAGGAAGGAATAAAAAAAAAAGAGAAGGAAGCAATAAAAAAAACAGAGTCGGGACACTCACAGAGAAGGAAGGAATTCACAAAAACGATATCGCCTTCGCGCACGCTCGCGGGATCCAGGTGACAGAAGTACTCGTCCATGATGTGCGTTGCTAATCCTCTGTAAGCATGTTGAGGAGGATACATGTCATATGAGGAGGAGGATAATGTCATATGAGGAGGAGGATACATGTGCGTTGCTAATCCTCTGTAAGCATGTTGAGGAATTGGAATGTGCGAGTGAGGGAACAGCTGAAGACTCCCAAAATATCACCACCCACCCCTCATAAACCCACCCCGTTTCCATATACCGCCCCAACGTCCTCTCTGCCTTCTCGCTGCGGACCTGAAGGTGGACGCATCCACGAAGATGCCATTGTCGATGAAGACTCTCATCTTTCCGGGGGGCTCCGCATGGGCTAACTCTGCTGTTGGCGCCTGATGAGCATCGCTTTTTAAGTGCGTATTCAATTGCATACTCTATGACATCACACATTGATGGCATCACACATTGATTGCATCACACAGTCATGGCATCACACATTGATGGCATCACGCATTCATGGCATCACGCATTCATGGCATCACACACACATCCGCTACAGGACCCCATCTGTGAGCTGCTGAGATGCCTCAAGACGCCATGCGATAGCGCTACATTGACGTGTTCGTGGGTGTACATGCGCGTGCGTACTCCTGCATGCGTGCACGCGCGCTGCACGAAGGAGCACGCACGCGCGCTGTATGCGTGTACTGGACAACCCGCTTGCAGCGAACGTCACGTCGGTGAATGGGGCCTTGGTCTCGATGCAGCCGCAGAAATGTGCGCAAACATCGACAGGCCTCCGCACACCCACTCAGCTGTATGCGCAAGACGGAAAGAGCGAGGAGCCGGTGTGAGAGAGGGAGGTTGAATTCATCAGAGTGAACAAATGAGAGTTATTCAAGGAATGGGATGATCCCGTATAAGCAGGGGGTCCCTTTCTACCGCTACCACGGCATTATCCTATCCCTTCAATACCTGCTAATTGAACACGCAAGCCGGATAGGTTGTACTCTGCGCGAGGTGCAGAAAAAGGAAGAGAGCGACCTCAAACTGGTATGCGAGTGCAGCACCGACGAAGCAGTCGGCGTTCGTGGGTGCAAGCTAGCGACTCGCAAGAAGTGCATGCAGTCAGGAGGCGCTATACATGACTGCAATGGTGAGGACCGCGTGCGAGTGCATCTGCTCACGGTTGCGCGCGGTCGAACTTCAATTGATCAAAAAAGCACTTTGTACCTGAGCGGCAGCGGCATATTGGCGGGTGCTGCTTGCGAACCATCCTTGCAAGTGATGAGAGACTGCCATCTGGCATTAACAAACCGCGTGGACGGAGGTTAGCACACGGAAATGCGGGCAGTCGCGGCTGCTGCTCTGGCGCACAAAGCGGATACGCAAGTGGGTCGGAGGCAGAGTCAGCATCAGCCCCCCGGTCGCAGTCTGGCGGGCAGGTGCACCTGCAGAGCAGCATCCACGGACGCGTTCCCGGACGATACGACACCTAAACGCGGGACACAGGGAGGAGTGGAGGGGGCAGACGTTGTCACCGCCAGACAGCGGCATTGCAAGCCTGCGTCGCACCCCTGCCGCACTTACCTGCGATGGCCGTGAGCTGCGGCAGGAAGCTGTTCCTCAGCATCCGCCCACCTGTCTCCGGCGCCTGCGCAGCGCACATGTTCGCCATCAGGAGAGCCGCGCTCGCCCACCACGGAACGGATGGCAGTGCATCACGATGCGGGAGCGGCATGAAACTCCGCACGAAGTGTAGTTACGAACAAGACTTCGTGGAACGTCGAAAAGACTCCTTTTCCCCTCGTACAAATCTACACACATTTCATCGTACGTACCAGCAAGACCGTACGTCGTCGCAGAGTAAAATATCTAATCTTTCGGGCCCTCTGCAAATCGTGGTCGACGAGCTATTGAGCGGGTGAGAAGCGTGCTGGGTGTGTTGAGCAGTGCGCGTGCGGAGAGAGCGTGCCTCCCTCGCCTGCTGACCTCGTATCGCTCGCGCGGGTGCTCGTTGTTGCTGTGCTCGTTTTTCTGCAAAAAAACACAAAATGGGGGGGGGGGGGGGTGCTGCGCTACCCCTACCTGGACCCCGGGCCCCATCCCATCTCGTGCGGCTGATGCTCGGCGCTGCTGTGCAGCTCTCCGTAGAGTAGTAACCATGAACGGAGATCACGAACTCGGCATTGACCTCCAGCTTGAGCACGAGCAGTACAATGAAAAGTGCGGCGTCTTCGGCGTGTATGTACGTGCCCCACTCCTGTTTTCACCCCCATGTGCTGCAATCGTGCGCGACGTTCACGATCCCGCATCCTACCCCAGAACGTGGAGCAGGCAGCGGACACAACCTACTACGGTATGGTGGGGCTGCAGCATCGCGGGCAGGAGGGCGCAGGTCTCGTGTCGGTCGCGCACAACAAAGCTGGGGTGGCGTGCGATTTCAAGCTGCACCGCGGGCACGGCCTCGTTACTGACGTGTTCAAGGCTGAGGACATGAAGGATCTTGGAGGAATTCACGCGATCGGCCATACGAGGTACTCGACAGCAGGTGGCAAGAGTCAGATCGAGGGGTTTCAGCCATTTTGCGTAAAGTACCGGATGGGCAACATCGCTCTTGCACACAACGGCAACTTGTCCAACGCGCCTGAGCTCCGCTCGTTCTTCGAGAACCAGGGCGTCTTGACGCAGTCCACTGTTGATTCCGAGCTGTTCCTCCACCTGATCTCTCATTCTAAGCGCCAGTCTCAAGTAGACCAGATCTTCGACGCCATGACCCAGGCCGAGGGAGCGTTCTCCGTCATCATCATCACCGAGAAATTCATGTGCGCGGTGCGCGACCCGAACGGCTTCCGTCCCCTGTGTATTGGCCGCCTCAAGGGTCGCGGCCTCAACGGCACCGACGGCTACTGCGTCGCCTCCGAGACCTGCGCCCTGGACCTCTGCAAGGCCGAGTACGTCCGTGATGTCCTTCCCGGTCTAATGTGTTGCTAATGTGTTGCTAATGTGTTGCTAATATGTTCCGTGATGTCCTTCCCGGTCTCTCGCTGTTCTCTCGCTGTTCTCTTGTTTGCCGCTCATTCTGTCCCAAACTGATTAGTGTTGCTGTTGATGGGGAGGGTGCGGGCGTAAGCTTTGGGAGCAGTGGCTCTTCTTTCACCGTGGCGCATGTCTGCTTTGCAGTGGATGCTCCTGTTCTAGTACTGACCTTGCATCTTCGTGTGCAGGAGAGATGATTTTGATCGACAAGCGCACCGTTGACACTGGCACCTTCGCCTCCCTTAAGCTGCCGCAGAAGTTTGGCACTTCGCAGTGCGTCTTTGAAGTGAGTAGTGTAGAACGAATGTCCTGTACATCTTCACGTACGAGCTTCCATGCGCTGGCTAAATGCTCATGCGGATGCAACGTACACATCGTTACCAGACTGTGGACAAGCATGTGCGATGTAACAGTGCGCTCGAACCGTAACGCTCTATCTTTGTGAAGCCGAGTGAGACGGTGAAGCATCATCTATCTCACATCTCTCTCTCGCTTTTAAAACCGATCGGAGACAAACGCGCATCGCGAGATGTGCATCACTACCTAGTACGCCCATCCTGATTTGTGGTTGCACTCCCGTGTGCAGTACGTGTACTTTGCGCGCCCCGATTCTCGTGTCTTCGGCGAGTACGTGACGTAAGAGATCCCCCCGCCGCGTTAATGAGAGCCTCTGATTGACCTTGACTAGAGTTGAGCACGGCTGCGTGAAGAGGCCATGTGTATGGCAATCTGACGTACCTCGTGCACGTGCAGCAAGGTGCGGCGCGAACTCGGTCGTCAGCTTGCCCGCGAATGGCCCATTCCTCAGGTGAAGGATGGCGAGATGCTGCCAGTCATCATCCCTATTCCCGAGTCTGCCACCCACGCCACGCTCGGTTTCCACGAGGAGTCGCTCAAGATGGGTACGACGTCTGTCTTGCGTGTGTCTTGCGTGTGTCTTGCGTGTGTCTTGCGTGTGTCGGTTGTTGATGTAACCACAAAGAAAAACTGGATTGCACACTGCGTCTTGTGTCGCGGGTCCACGTACATGCCTATGATGCTGCCAACGTCTCTAGACGACGCTCACGAGCTTTTTCGCATTGCTGACGTAATGACGCACGAACTAATGACGCACATGCCTCGCCTCCTCTTCCAGGGCGCCCGTGCGTCTTCGACTTTGGCTTCTTCCGTAACCCGTATGTGGGGCGGTCATTCATTTCGCCGTCGCAGCAGCTGCGTGACCTCAAGGTTCTGTGCAAGTTCAACCCCATGGAGCACACCCTAAAGGGCCGTGATGGTGAGACGCTTCTTTACTTGCTTTCTGTCTGTCGCATTGTGCGTGGGTTTCTACTCGACTCAGTGACTCCTCCTCTATGCTCCATCATTCGCGCGCGAGGCTGCGGCTGATCGTCCCGTTGTTCGCTGCGCTTGCGTCGCATGTGCTCGTCGTTTGTTTGGAGTCTTGTCTTCGTGGCACCAATGCTAGTATTGCTGATAGTATTTCATTAGCGACTACTGTGATGCATACCCGTGTAACACATTAGCAACACATTAGCAACACATTAGCAACACATTAGCAACACATGAGCAACACATTAGCAACACATTAGCAACACATACGCATACCCGTGTTGAGACTGATCAGCATGTGCTCAACACGACGCTTAACACGTGTTCACGCTTTACACGTGTTGAGTGTGTGCGTAATATGACGCTTAAGAAAGTTGCTGGTGCATGCACGTGTTGAGTGTGTGCGGAACGACGTTTAAGTTGAGTGTGAGCGGAATATGACGCTAAAGAAAGTTACTGACGGGTGTCCACGTGTGCAGTGATTGTGGTCGACGATTCGATTGTGCGTGGCACCACAGCGCGGGCACTAGTCAAGCTGCTCTACTCAGCAGGAGCCAAGAGCGTACACGTTCGTATATCGTCGCCGCCTGTCACAGACCCATGCTACTACGGCATGGATTTCCCCTCGCGCGAAGAGCTTTTCGCTGTCCAACACAACGGCGATATTGATGCCATGTGCAAGTGGCTCCAGGTCGACTCCCTCGGCTACCTGTCGCCAGAGGGTCTGGTTGAGGCCGCCACGCGGTCGTCGCAGTCTAAGCACAGCTTCTGCCGCGCCTGCTTCACGGGAGTGTACCCAGTGCCCATCGCCAACGAGCCGGCCAAGGACGAAAACGACTGGTGAACTTCTATTCGCCAGAATTCTTGTGGCGAGACGTGAATCGCTTGCGAGCTCGTGGTCTCGCATAGAGAGAGAGAGAGAGAGAGAGAGAGAGAAGTTTATTGACAATCAAATAGATGACTGAAGGTCGGTGAGTAGAGTACAATGCTTCTTTCGGGTGACACCGCCTCTGGGCACTCGTGGCCCAGCATATGGCGGCGAGTACTATACCCCCACTCTCCGTTTGGCCTTGTGGCACGCCTTTCGGCAACACACAAGCCCAGATTTCACGGTCCCTCTCTCGCGGGTTCGGGATCCCAAACCGATACCCTGACCTGGTACAACGGGCGGGCCGGGTTGATCCCTTTCCGACCAGAGAGGGAATAGCACATGCATACCTTGAATATGCGCTTCTTGTCAAATAACTGCTAAATAAAACCCTCCCCCAAACCCCCTTCTCCCTTCCTCGCTCGCACCCCACTGCGAAGAAAGGGGGGAGAAAATTGTCGACTCGCAGAACTGCGGACAAGTGTGCGTAGCGTCAGCGGATATCGCCACCTACACCGCGTCGCGCGGTTGCGCCCAGCTCCAACCACAAGCCCCAGCACATGACGAAAGCGATTGTGAGAACCTGAGCGTCAGAGGCGAGAGAATTTAATGGAGCGGATACAAGGCCGGGAGGGCAGACAGGGTGAGTTACCCCGTTCCGTTTGAGCTGTTTGCGATTAAACTATGATGAGCGGACGGGCGCGTTGCTCGCTGCGCGTATACTTGCGGTGAAGCACCAACCCCTTCCTTGAATAAGGCTGCGGGCAACCCCCCCATCCTCCTCCTCCGTCGCTCCATCGCTCGAACCCCCTGAACCGCTCCCTGTACCCTTCCATCAAAACCTTGACTATCGCCCTCACACTCACCATGTCATAATCCTTGATCATCGTGTGCTGTATCTGAAATGGATTGCAACTACCAAGCTCCATCAACCAGCATACCAACTTCTATCAATCAGCGAGCACTGTACTGCCAGCAGTCAGCTAACATTGTCGAACATCACCATGGAACCCTGAGCTTGCCAAGTTACTAAGTTGGGCCCGTTCCGGGAGTAAAGGGGGTGGGAATGAATTACATGAGTGTACCAAGGCCCGGGCACCACCAGGCTGTGGTGAGCATTCAGAATATGAGCAAAGACTGTGGCGGGAATCGGTAATGCTTTGCGCGGCCATGTGCATTGGGGAGCGCGAAGAAAGACCCTTTCCGTGAGCCCTGACAAACTTCAGCCCGAATCCCACGTTTCCGCCTTCCGATTCTGTTTTCAGTCGTTTATTCTTCATCAAATCACTATCGACCTCCCATGTCCCACCCCTGCAACATCCCTGCACCCCCTGCAACATCCCTTGCATCTCACTGTCGAAATTTGTGTTCTTATGCATCTACCTTCTTCCTACGTGCTGGCTTCTTAGGAGCGTAGGGATCCATGATTTCACGGGCCTGCTCCAGTGCGCCCTCAGAAATGCCGGTGACCCACGAATAGATGAGCATGATGAACAAGTAGAGTGTGAAAACAGTGAACTCCACGAACCACCCCGTCTCCCAAGCGTCCTTTTCCTCAAAAGTCGGGTCCTTGACCCAGTTCAGCACCGGCGCGCTGGAGGTGGTCTTGAAACCATGTGTCTTGACCGCATCTGCAATAGCCTTGTTCCAGTGCGCATTGCGCTGGATGCCAAGCCCAGCTTTGTAATCCTGCTCCCACTCCAAGGCCTGAGGGCTACCGGTAAAACCCTTGCTGTCGCAAGACACGTGCGACATGATCCCCACCCACGCGTACGCCGGCATGCCCTTTTGGTAACCCGCATCGAGGACCGGCGCAACGCAGTAGTAGTTGTACACACACGTGCCAACAACCGGCAGCTTGTCCTTGCAAAGCTTAAACATGCCCCCAAAGTCCGGTGCCACCTGCCCGTCCTTCAGATAGAAGAACGCGTTGTTCTCATACCCCTTGGCAACCGTGGAGAGTTGCGACAGCTTGACGTCCTTGATCACCTGCGAGCCAGCTGATTTAGACCACACCACGAAAAAGTGCCCTCCCAGGATGCACGACAGGAACATCATCATCGCCCCAAGCATCAGCGGACGCGCCAACTCGTACTTGCCACTCACGGCCTGGTAGCCAGCGAAACAGAAGACGGAGCCAAAGAACAACATCATCATGGCGCAGCCTGCAAGCCAGTTGACGTGTACGGACGTGGCCACCGAGCACGCGGTCCCGCAGACGAGAAGCAGGAAACCAGCCCAGCCGTACTCCTTGCCAAAGAGGCAGAACACAAAGTGCATTCCAGAATGGATGGCACGGATCGGCAGCGGCCTCAGGGGCTCCTTTTGCTCCGACTCGCCCACCAAGGGCTCCTTTTGCTCATCACTCTCCTTGGCCTGCGTCATTGTCTTGGTCGCCGACATGTGGCGTCGACGCCCTCGCTACCGGCCTGCAAGTGTACACCATGCCGACTCAGCGTCAGGGTTGTTGCCATACTCCAGTTCGTCCGCAGGCCCACCTAAAAACAAAGAGTCTCGCGGGGAGAGAGCATGCAGGGAGCGACAGCATGCAGGGAGCTGGGGAGGGATGACGGCGGCGAGCAACCCCACGCATTCCCAGGGGTAGCGCGGTCCAGCACACACACACCGGACACAACACCAGCGAGACACAACACGAGCGACAGGGCACGACGCAGAACACCGATCACCGCGAGCGGACGATGACGATGCTAGTGCTCTAAATTTGGTCCCAGTTTAGACAGTATTTTTTTTTAGGCTGCCTAAACCCAAAATCTCTAAACCCATGGAATAGGCTCTCCTTGACCCTAGAGAATGCAAGGAGTGCGGGGGGCGCGAGCATCTGCGAGCACCATCGCGTCAAGAGACGTTTCCTCTTCTTCAGCGTCCGAGTTCATGAGGTCGACGGGGTTCGCCGCAGAGCCGGCAGATACTCGCCCACCCGCACTCCTTTCATTCGCTCCTTTGGCGCTGTCGTCCAGCCGCCTGCGGGTGCTGGAGCACGGCAGGCGTAGACCCAGCCCCTGTGCCCGTGGCGTTCAGCCTGGGACGAGGACAGCGGGCGAACGCTGTCCCCGTCCCCTGTCCCGCCGTCGTCGTTCTCCGACGGGGCAGCCGCCGTCTGGCATGGGGGGGGAACTGGAATGGCCCAGGGCTGGAGCGATCCGGATTGGCTCCGTGCTGGTGATTGTCAACTCACAAACTTACCAACTTGGCAGAGGAGCAGGCGGCAAGCGCCTGAGTGGGTGGGAAAAAACGGCGCGATGCTTGGTAGCATCCGGACGCCCGAGGAACACGTGGGCAACGACGCTCGGTGTCTCCCGCACAGTGCGAATGTGCGCCTCTTACTACTCATAGTAGTGTGTAGTGACATATTCTTCCCCGCACAGGCCGCCTCAAATCGTGCCGTTGCAAGCTGGACTCGATGTGCTTCCAGCTTGAGCAAGTCAGTTTGAAGTTTGCCGCTCTCGACGACAACGGTGTAATATTTCCCTTTTATACACACAACGGCGGGGTGGTACCCTGTGACAGTTACCAGAAACTGCCATCGGTTTGCGTGTGTTGAGTGCGTCTGTGTATGATCAGACCAGATATAATAATAAAAATAAACTACCTAAGCAGCATCGAGACTGCTGGCGGCGGGTGGAGAAGTAGGATCAGCAGCGGCGGCTGCGCCTTGTTAAAATACCTTTGTCTAAAATTCATACAGTTACCTGTTGCCGGACATCCTTGAGACCTTCGGTGGCGATAAAACGATCGTGAACAAGTACGACATTCGTATTTCCTCAACCAAACTCGACTGTATGCGCGATGGTGAATGGTACACCTCCTCGAAAGTAATGTCAATTGTATGTAGTAAATGTAATATGGGTTTGACCTGTGGACTTTGGACTTTGGAGTTTAGTGGTGTTGGTATTGACTTACTGTAGTCAATATATCATGGCGTTGAGTTGTAGTTCTTGTGTTAGGCTCGACAGTGAAGTCATTACCTGGTGGCTCGAGTGGTGGAGCAAGCGCACTGGTGGTGGGTCCCAGAAGGTGTTGCTAATGTGTTGCTAATGTGTTGCTAATGTGTTGCTAATGTGTTGCTAATGTGTTGCTAATGTGTTTCTAATGTGTTGCTAATATGTTGCCAATGTGCTGCCAATGTGTTGGCAACACACACGCACGCGAGCGTATGTGCCCGCACAATGGCGTGTGTGTGTGTGTGTGTGTGTGTGTGTGTGTGTCTGTGTGTGTGTGTATGTGTGTATGTATGTTTGATCAGGAATAGATCACTTAATTTCTCGTTTTCAGATTTCAAAGAAGGGAAGAACTGCGAATAAAATTTGCAGCGCAGAAATCCAGAAATCGTAAAATTACTTGACCTCGCCGCAAATTCCCGCGAGGGCTCCCGGCTCACCCGCCCCTGAGAGAGGAGGACGCGGGGAGTGGCCATCGGACCTGAAAATGCCGTTGGAGAATGGGCGCGGAGAGGAGGTGTTGAGTATGGGGGCAGGCCAGCGAGCGGGCAGTATGTGTATATGAGTCTCTATCTTCGGCCAGCCAACTGCCCTCGGGTACGCGGCCTAGAGCCCTGATCTCCAGTCTCTTTGTGTGTGAGGGAGGGAGGGACCGTCGAGTATTCGGTGCACATCGATCCTTGTTCAGGTGTGTGCACTTCCAGAAGAAAAACGCTTTTCGGAAGACAATGACCCATTCGCAGAGTTTTATATTGGAGGAGAGGGGAGTGACAGCGGCTTGGACGGATTCGTGGGTCTGCGTTGAGGCTGGCAAGAGCGAGCGACACTGTCTTGTTTGACATGCAGCTGTCAGACGGCTGGCGAACTGGAAAGCAATTGTATGCTCCATAAATTCAATCCCTTGCAAGTCACGCTCCCAGGGGTAAGCCCTGCCAATGCGGTGCTGTCTTTGACGCGCAAAACCATTTAGAGGTGTGTTACGAATGCGGCACGCTCCGCCGCCCTTCAGGACTTCGGATCTTGACACGGGGTTCTTTTACACAAACATGAAAGATCAGATGGTTCACTTCCACGATCAGCCCACTGTTCTTTATTGCGTACCCACGAACCCGGGTCCCCGCTCCTTCTGTGCCCGTCCCGTGCGCTGACTGTGCCCGTTCCTCTCAACCCATTGCTTGACTGCTCTCAAGGAAAGCCTCTCGAGCTCCCCAAGTTCACGAACCCCAACCCAATAATCCCGAGATCCCAAATTTCTAGACCCCGGAATGTCATCTCTGACAATACCCTCTTCCACGTCTCGTCGTCCTCGTCGAGACATGCCCCAACTAGAATCCAAGTATAACCTAAAGGCTACAATACCTAGCAACAGCTGCTAGTTGCAACACTCCTCAAGTCGTCCACAGAGGTCCACTAGGAATCTCAATCCGCAAGCTAACGTAAGCTGCGAACCAAAACCGCATATATCTCTCAAGAATTATGAATATATGGAATAACGTAAAGTAAACATGCTGTGAGCGAATTATAATCATAAACTATATCCACTGTATTGTAGAACACAGAAATTAAATATATATATCTAACTCCTATACTTGTTAGTGTGGGACAGTCCCCGGCGTGAGGGAATACTCCCCGCCGGGGATATCTGGGGGAATTGGAACGTGACGTTGGTCCCGACGGACGTGTAGCTGAAGATGGAAGCAGGCAGGGGGAGCAGAAGACAAAAAAGAACTTCGAAATGCCGCGAGACATTTGGCGAGGAATGGGGGTTTCGAACCAGTCACAGCGCCCCAGGAGTCATCATCGGGAAACAGCCAAGGTGTGTCCAAGGGAAGCGATGTGTCCGACGAG